>Ga0209259_1000366_pt1 | contig 13139 bp, 8 predicted proteins | sample WorMetGr2BELIZE1_FD_187417 | JGI IMG/M metagenome (GOLD analysis project Ga0209259, IMG submission 187417) | Marine gutless worms symbiont microbial communities from Max Planck institute for Marine Microbiology, Germany - Inanidrilus... ...
GGTACAGTGCCAACCACAATCTGGAAAATACAAACCGCCAGCATATATAAAATTGCGCACAATATGTGCATGCAGTAATTAGCAACCGACTTCTCAGCAGTAACGACTCTCTACTGTCAAGTTCATAGATATAGTATTAAATATTCTCTAGATACATGACTGGCCAATCAAGGAATAGCCAAGGGCGTGGTCACAATCGTCTGACGAATTGAAATCCGAAAAATGGCGGAGCGTTCTAAAAATAGAGATCAGTGATCGCTACTTGCAGTCTAACCAATCACAGCGAGTGCGTGTTAAGGTGCTCACCAATCACAGGTCAGTAAACGCGGTCACCCCGTCCTGGCAGTTGTCCTTTGTGTAATGCGGGACGCACGTGATTTTAATTGTGAAAATAGATGCTTCGAAAACTATTGTTATCAAAAATTTATTTTGGTTTTAATTTGTTGTCTGATATGCGTTTCATGTGATGTAGCAACTACCGAATAATACAGGCAGAAGTAAGCGCTACACCTGCTTTGACAGTGCGAAGGATCTCATACTTTTGGCCCCTGGGCCTCCTGTAGTGCTAGCACATGCCTCGTCTGTTTGGTGCAAATGGAGGATATTCGCCAAGTTGAAGTCAACGGTAGTATCTGACTTTTTAAGTGAGTCAGTTGTGATAGTAGGTATTATACCGCGAAAGGCTGTGAATACTCCGCCAGCGTCGTCTGTGTGGCATGCTGGCGTCGGTGAATTCGGTTAATTTGTAGTGAGAATTTGGATTAATGACGAGTCAGCACGTAACACAAGTTATTATAGGCTTCAACCAATCGCCTAGTAATCTGTGAGTAGGCCGGTTACCTGTCGAAATGTGGACAGTCAAAATCTGGACCGTCATAACTAACCCTAACCCTCACTCGAACACTAACCCTAACCATAATCCTAACCCAATTTAGACTGTCAAGATTTTGACTGTCCGGGGGAATGTCGAAGAAAATTGGTATGTGCAAGTTTTAAGGGGAACCAGTCAACTCGTCACACGGTCAACTCGTCACATCATAAAATCATGTGACGAGTTGATCGTCTTGTTTCACGGCGTTGTGACGAGTTGACCGTGCTTTTCGTAGAAGTGTAATCTGTCGCCGTGCAGTATACATTAAAGTAACACAAATAGCAGTAATTATGCCGTCCATGTTGAGCACTGTTTCTGGATGTCTCCTGACGGCGTGCAGGTAATTACGACTGGTACTGGTGGTTTTGTTATGTGCTTGCTTGTGACGAGTTGACTGTATGATGAAACGTGTGTGTGACGAGTTGACCGGTGACGAGATGACCATGTGACGAGTTGACTGGTAGCCGTTTTGTACATACATGAATTGTTATACCCCGTTTACACGATACGATGTATTGTGTATACAGCCGGTTGTCAAATGGGTGTGACAACCAGCTGAATGTTTGTATACATGATACAACCGGTTGTTAATCCGGTTTGACAACAGGTTGTATCGTGTAAATGGGGCTTTACAGTTAATACTGGCCAGAATGCTAACTCATGTTTAACTAACATTGCAGGTGTTATCAGTGTGGGCGGGAAGACTGGCGTGATGTCCAACTGCTGGAATGGCTGTGATCATTAGTGATGATGCACTGCAGTGTGTTGTGCATTACTGAGCAGTGAGTACTTTTCTTATAATTGTCAGCCATTGTTATTTTTTTGACTAGTTGATTGTTATGTAGCACAAGTATAAATTTGGTTATTGTGATTCGTGAGGACAGTGAGCATTGCATGGATAGCATCTATGAGATTGGCAGTGATGTAGCTAGAGATGCAAGTTCCAATGAAAACAAGAGCTCTGCAGTTGCTGAGATGGGTGACCGTTTGGCCACAGTAGACATGGGCTGAAAAGTGGTCAGGGGCTGCTGTGGGGGGGTCCCCATCTAACACAATGTGTCTGGGGCCGAGGCCTACCTGCATGCCAAGTTTCATCTTGATTCATCCAACTGTTTGGCCACAGTGCTAACTATGACCGAAAGCACCTGGAAGATTCTAAAATTGGACTGGAAAACTCCTGGAATTTTTTTATCCAAAGGAGTGGGAACCATGAATTGAGTTGCAACAGTGTATACTGGCCATAATGTTCATGCATGTTTAACCCATGTTGCAGGTGATAAAGTTTGCGGAGAAGGCTGACATGAAGACCAACTGTGTGGAATGGCTGTGATTACTATACTGATGATGATGATGACGCACTGCAATGTATAATCCATTACTCAGCACTGATCAGTTAGTACTTTTCATACAAACGTCAGTCATCATCATTCTTCAACTAGTTGATTATCTAGGATGGTAGCTTGTTTTATGAAACTACTGCTTGTTAGCTATTTTAATAGATCAGTAGTGGTGCTAAAATTGTGAAAATCGATTCATGTATGTCAAACTTATAGCAACAAGAACAAAGTAGTGAGATTTTTTGAGGCATAGTGTATACCAGTATTAGACCGTTTAATATCTTTGCAATTATTCTACCAGGAATTGGCTTCAGTGCTTTGACAGTGTTGGTTGGGCGTCAGGAAGAGCTTTCAGCAGTGCAACCTAATGTCAAACTAGAAATGTGGGCCACTGCCCAACGTGATGGCCGCCCTGTCGAATATATGTGGCGCCCTCTGTTGAACGCTGCAAAGTTTGGCTGACGCCCACTACTAGAGTGCCGTGCAGTAATGCTGCCAAGACGCGAAACCCGTTGAAATCTGCAGGGGTGCTGCAAACTCGCCAACAGATCTCAGCCGTTAGTAGGCTGAAGTTCACCATATTATCAGAACATCTGGAGGAGATGTGGTTGTTTTAACAATTTTTTTCCGATTGTCGATACACACCGAAGATACAGCCCGACAAAGTTGTGCGATGGTGCCAAAATGACGATTTTTTGTGTCCTGTATTTCCAGCGAGCCGCGTGCAGCACATTTCAGACCTGCATTCTAAATTCGCACTAAGGCCACACCAGGTGCCGAAGTATGGTAGACATCCAATCTGCGGCCGCTGAGATTAGGCAAGGAAAGAAGAATGAAGAAGATAGAAACCACAGGGCAAAAATATAATGGCCTGCCCTATTACATAGGGCAGCCATAATTACTGTCACCAGTAATTATTATTAGGCCAGTGACAGAAAACAATAACCAACTTTTTTGCATATCAGCCATGCACTGCTTTTATGTTTATTCTTTATCAGTAATTTTACACGTCTGCATTTGCTTAATTACCAACATTTGACAACAGCAATGTGTACGGTTTAACTGTAGTATGTACAACAGTGTCAGATTTGCACGCAAAATTAATAACATCAATTCATGTTCGTCAGAGTTACAGCGAGACAAAGTAGTGTAAATGTAACATCATTTCATATTTTTGTTGGATGAATATTTATCTCTGTAATCAGTCAACTTAGACACCTACTCTCAGTGGGATGGAACATGAGTACAAGCCAGTGGCTGGAAGGTGACCATAGGTCTGGCATAGCACTGGCTACGTGTCACAGACTGTTGTATGTCCACTTATAGGCTCAGTGGTCTCTAACATGGAGATGCAGCACCTCACCTATGTTCCTGTGTGGGTATGGCATTCTTTGCCTTTACATTTAGATGGTTAATAAACACAGAACACTAACTACAAATCAAAACGGTGCCAGTTCACAGCAATGTTGTCAGGATGGCTACGCATTTACATCTAGCATCTTCTCCGTAATCCGAATGTGCTACATGTGGTCAACAAGGCTTGCAGTCAGTAGAACTTTGCTTCCAACAACTGTGACATTCAGACAGACCAACCAACGCTGTAGTTCATCTATAACATCTGGCATGCATTGTCATAGTCAGATGTGAACGAAAGTTAAAAACAGACTATGTACATAAATTTACATATAATACAACGTATCAAGGTTAAGCTCTAGTCTTGAACGTTAATTACCACACTTCTCATATATTCATGCCTTCTTCGGGCTCAGTGGTCTCTAACAGTGAGATGAGCACCTTGCCTCTGCTCCTCTGTGGAGTATGGCATCCTTCACCTTTGCATTTACTACTACCACTACATCCGTTTAATGGCTTGTTTTACTGGACAACCTGGGTAAGCTGGCACCAGAAAGGTAAACCATTCTGGACTTTACTTGAGCAAGAGATGACGGAGTTGCAGTGGCATCAGCTGGACCATATGCAAATCATTTGCACCTTGCTTCAGACAGATAACCGTGACAGTACCTCACCACTCAGTTTGTACAGGATGCTGCCATCCAAACAACGGCGTCAAAGCACGTTTGCCTTTCGATGCTTAATAAACAACACTAAGGTATCATAAACAACATAGAGTCACAGCAAAACTGACAAGATATCTAAACTTTTAAATTTTGGGTACTGCAATATCCACTCATGGCTGGAAACTGCAAATTTGAGTGAATTTGGGTTTTTTAGGGCTTTCACGCTAGCCATCTTTGCAGACCAGTGCAAAATTTAGCATGTAAGAGTTAATCTGTCAGTAGTAAACCACAAGAGGTCAAAGCACATCGTACCAAATATGCATTTGTTTATTAGTTAATATTTAACAAGTTTTGCTTAAAAATGCCCACTCTTTGGATTTGATCCCCTAAATGGGGAACAATATCACTGTAACCCCAAAAGACACTTCCTTGCACATAAACAAATCATACTACGTGCATTGTTGAGATCAGTCCACCCGTTTTGGGAGACTGTTTGTAAAATGCTTAACCCTGTGCTATGGGACAGTTGTGTGTCCTGTCTGTCTGTCTGTCAGTCCGTGTGCTAGATGGGGACCCAGCTCCCCTCCCCAAAAAAGGGGGCGGAGCCCTGTTGTGGCCAAACGGCTTGATGGATCAAGATGTCGCTTGGTGTGCAGATAGGCCTCGGCTCAGGCGACTGTGTTAGATGGCAACCCAGCTCCCCCCAAAAGGGGCACAACAGCCACCCAATTTTTGGCCCATGTCTATTGTGGCCATGGTCGCCCATCTTAGCTACTGCTGAACTCTTGTGCACCATCTCACCGTTTTACCCAGGCGCATAAAAGTATATGCTAAACAATTGTTTCGGTGGGCTAGACGCCCCTCAAAATTGTCCCATCACGTGTGGGGATTTGGACCTCCCATCTAATACATGCTTCCTTGGTCCTGCCCGGGTTAATGTTCTGATTTCTGAATGGGATATCGATCACTTCAGCGTTTTTTTGCGCAGCTGTCGGCAGAGTCCCTTTACTTCACAAAGGGCTGCTCCATTCCCCATCAAAATTGCCACTTACATGGGGAATCTGGACCCCATCTAATACACTGTTCTTTTGGCCCATCTGAGTCTACAGTGCAAATGACATCTTGTCATAGTCAGATATGAACAGAGATTAAAAACTAAGTACTGAAATTTACATTTAATACAAAGTGATTTGCATGCCACCAAAAAACGAACAGGTGGCTGATGATGTTAATATCATTGATTTTTGAACAGCACTAGTTTTGAAAGCTGTTTCCTGACTTTAGGTCCACAGACTGCAGCTGTATACTTCTTCCCCCAGTGATAGTTCCTGATCTTCACATATTCCTTCACAATCCTTTTGACTAGTTGTATGACGTGATTGTCTTCAGGTTCTGTTTCCAATTCATGCTCATGCAACTGTTCAAAAATTGGTGTCGTTCTCGTCAGAACTTGGTTGGTCACTGCTGAAACAATCAGTGCTGAGAATCCTCTTCCAGTAGGTGGTTTCTGTTGTTGAATTCTCTTGTAGCATTTTTCAGTTTCTTTGCATATCAAGGCTGTGTCCCAAGACGGCTTTTTCAGACCACCACGATCAGCAATTTGCAGGAGTGTGGAACTGTCACTGTTATCATTCTGATATGATGTCAGTGCCTGAGCACACTGTTCACATGGCAACCGTTTTATTACGTTGCGTGCAACATAACCTGCGATATATGTGACTGCATTTTCACTGTATTTAGACAGTGTGACAATGTTTGGAGTGTCTGCATAGTCATGATCGGTTTCAATTGGCTCTCTTTCACTTAGGTTTTGTTGGATGGTGTGGCAGATTGTGATTTCACTGTCATCAGTGTTGCTTGTGACACACTGTATTGACGATGAGTCGACAGTTAGGATAGGAACCAGCTCAATATTCACACAGTTTGCATTTTTTGAAGCTTTTATTTCATTTTGAACCAGCAGGCGCTTGTAAGCAGCAATGAACTGCCTGCATGTTGGGTTGTTGTTGCAGCCCAAGTGACATCGTACACACCCGAAAAAGAGTTCCAGATGGTCCTGGCTTAACTTGTACGTCAGCAGGTACTTCAGCAATGGCGGACGCTCAGCACAACCAACAACAAACTCTTGGAAAAGAGCTAGTACAGTGTCGATCGCAATTATGAAACCAGTGAATGCAGTTTTTCTGTTGGTATGTGTCATTGGTGTGCCTGAACTGTCCTTGAGACTGTGAATGTAGACCTTTGTGTTGGTAAGGAAGCCTTGCCACAAATGTTGGTTGCTCGTTCTCATTGGAGCTTTAAAATTTTTTGCCAGTGGGTTCCTGGAATTTAGGATGTCGAAGAGTCGGTCAAATGTCCGTATGAATTGAATTGTGGCCTCGCAGCCTTTGAACTGTGGTAGGTCAAGTTTGAGACACAATTCAAGGGCATTTGCAACACTGCTGCTAAGTACTTGAGTGGCTAAATTCACCTTCATTTTCTGGCGCGTCCATTCAATATGAGCTGTACGTAGCTTGTTGGCAGCTCGCAAACCCTCTCTTTCTTGTAGTTTGTGAAGCTGTTCAATATACTGCCATTTGATCATTTTCCCATTCCTGTCCATCATAGTCTGGCTGGCAAATGTATTTCTTAGTAACTTTAACATGTGACAAACGTCCAGGAGTATGCAGATGTTGTGTTCCCCATTATTTGGATGTGGAAACCAGGGTTTAAGATCCTCCATGTTCATCACTGCTCCTAAGTCACGAAACATGGCTAAATTGCTGGATGCGCCATCACATGTAATAGATGTGACAATAATGTGAAGGTCGTGGAGGCGGCAGACACACTGTTTAACTAAATTGGCTCTGTCAGCTCCATTCAGACCATTCAGAAAGAAGTAGCCAACTGGCAGTTTCCAGTTGGCATTTAATGAAACAACCATGAATACAAGAGCCTCTGTTGCAGGTGGTAGTGTGTCATCTTGTATTCCAGTGCCTATGTCAACATACCCTCTGAACTGTTTACCATCCCATTCCACATGTTTCCTAATGGCCATCTCATCAAGTGTTAAGTTGCATAGGACTGGCTTGGGTGACTGATTAACTGCTTGGTGCTGCAGAATGTCAAATGCTTCCTTGGTGAAACCTGGTTCACCATCAATGCTTCGATACCAGGTCTGCACAACTGATGGATGAGGCAAAGCTAAGTTGAATGTGTTGCGTACATATTGGTAAGCCTTGGCAGAGTAAAAATTCAGTGTTAGCGAAAACTGCCGCAGAGCAGCAGAATATTTACTTCTTAACAAATGGCCTGATCTTTGTTGCTTTGCCATTCTGGCCAGTAGGTCCTTCGTTATTGCAGAACCGCTGACTGTCAGTATGTCTGTTGCGTTGTCAGTTAATTTGAATTTGCTTTTCAGTTCTTTTATCAGGTTGTTCATACAGTCCACCTTCTTTTTCATTCTGCCAACTCTTTGCTGCAGCATCTTGATGCGCTTCCTTTGTCTGGCGATATGTTCATTATTTGACTTCATATGTCTTGAAATTGTCCTGGGACTTTGCGTAGTGCAGTAGTTGTGTTCTGGAAACCTGTGTCTTGCTGGTGTGTTTTTACGTGATTTTGTGCCACAGTAGTTGTGTTCTTCCAATAAGGTGCGTTTCAGACATATTGCTTGAAAGACTGATGGAACAGCACTCTCACGAAGACGAGTAGTTTGTCCAGTCCGGTCAAAGTCTTCAGGTGCAAAGTGATTGCTGCAGATACGGTTCCACTGTTGTGGTGTCCATTTTGGCTTGTGTTGCTGTATGAAGTGTATCCATTTTGACATCGTGCCATGTTTCTTGGGAATTCTGTATGCACAATTTTTAAAAAAATGTTCAAAGTAATATACACAGTGAACCATAAAAACATGGCAGTTTATTTTTGACTATAACTTTGGCTAATATTAACCGATTTTTTGGTTCACGGCCAAGTGACCATTATTTTCTTAATGTCTGTCTGTCTGTTTGTTTGTGCAGAGTTTTTCTCAGCCGTCTTTGATCCGTTTTCGATCAAACTAGGACACATGTTATATGTCTGGGTCTAGTTGTGTCCCCTAGAATATAGGGGCTGTGCGACCCCTGGGTGCTGGGTATATCATGGTGCGATGTAGTCTCCATTTTTGTCTGTCTCTTATAGTTTCCGAGTTACGACGTCATAATGATGTAATTTCCACGTTTGCGAAAGTTGTCGTGCGGCGATGCGGATTGCACCCCCGGCCATGAACCATCATAGTGTAGCCGCTAGTTAATAGTTTTTATATCATTTTAATCCTGAAGAAATTCTACATGCAACTGTAGTAAAATTTACCACATCACCCGATTTATCTGTGCACCATACCTGGAAAAATTGAAACCTACATGTTTGCTAAAACTATACATGCGAAGGTATGAAATTCACCCACTGCACCTAGTTAATGTTGCTACACTACCTTGTGAAAGTCAAAAAAACGAAAATGGATGTGAAGACAACTTCAGCTTTTAATATTAACTACAAAATAGCGGTTACATGCATCAAATTACATTGACAGTTTCATAAACTGTTCTGGTGAATCATATAAATGAACACTGAGGTCAGCATGCATTCAAAGTGTCCCCAGTTCCCACTGTTGCAGTACTCTTAAGCCTCTGCTATGATAGCACCATACGGAAGTGATATCCACGATTGTGTGTTTTTTGACACGTAGCCTTCATAGGTGTCCATGCAGTTATATAGGTCTAGCTGAATGCCCGGTTGCCTGACGGGCGATTCGGGCGACTGGGTATTCGGCTACTCACGAATATTTAACAATTGTATTAATACTGCATCTGAATCTTCGTTCTGTTGAAATTTTATCATGAATGGTTGCATCAGTGTAGTTAACTGAAATGTACAGTTTTTGTACCACACTGTACGTTACAAAGTGCCATTAAACCCCAACCAACCAACCAACAGATATTGCAGTATTTATTGATCAGTAAAAAAGAAATTATCTTAAAAGTAATATGTGAAATTTTTAAAAGAAATATTTCTTGATGAAATTGAGCTCATGTGCATAGAAAATGTGCAGTTTTTGGGCCCACCGTGTTCACGAAATAAGAATCATAACATATTATTGCAAAACACATGACCTTAGATAACAACTAGAACCACAACCAGAGTCTGGTTACACATATACACTGTGGGCCATAAAAAGGAGCCAACTTATTTTTTGTCAAAAATGGATGGATTTTAATATAGTTTTGACTGTTAGATATAAAAATTGACAGTATGAACTTCACTCATCTAACCTAATTAACCACAACCAGCAGTGCACGTGCAGATAATCTCAGACAGTCATGCCACTGGACTGTTCAATCGCAGCGTCGATAGTGTCCTGGTCAAAGTCAAACCAAGTTTACCACCAGTGTTTTTGCAGGTCGTCGATGTCATGAATCTTTGACTTGTGCATGCATTGCTGTATAACACCCCAGATAAGTAAATTTAAGGCACACGATGACCCTGGTCCACTTTGATTAACCTGTGGCACATCTAATGCAATTTTCTTTGGTAATATCCCATTGTTCATTTTAAAATGTGACAGTGAAACTGCAATTTAAAATCTGTTGATTTATGACCAAATTACGTACAAAAGTAAGTTGTTTCCTTTTTAAGGCCCATGGTGTAGATGTTGAACACGCCTTAGTTTTTATGGTCGCCCTATGTAATAGGGCAGACCATTATATTTTCATCCTGTTTCTTCTTCTTCTTCTTTTTTTTCCTTGCCTAATCTCAGCGGTCGGAAATTGGATGTTTACCATACTTTAGCACAAGATGTGGTCTTAGTGCTAATTTAGAATGCAGGTCTGAAATGCGCTGCACGCGGCTCGCTGCAAATACAGGACGCAAAAAAATCGCCATCTCGGCACCATCGCACAACTTTGTTGGGCCATATCTTCGCAACTAAGGCATGTATCGACAATTGGAAAAAAAATTGTAAGCAGCAATATCTCCTCCAGATGTCCCCACAATATGGTGAACGTCGGCCTACTAGCGGCTGAGATCGGTCCGGTAGTTTGAGGCACCGCAGCTAATTTCAACGGCTTTCGCGTCTTGGCAGCGTTACTGCACAGCAGTCAAGTAGTGGGCGTCAGCGAAACTTTGCGGCGTTGAACAGAGGGCGCCACCTATGTTCGGCAGGGCGACCGTCAGGTTGGGCATTGGCCCACATTCTAGTTCTTCTTCTTCTTCTTATTTTTTCCTTGCCGAATCTCAGCAGTCGGAGATTGGATGTCTGCCATACTTTGGCACATGGTGTGGTCCTAGTGTAAATTTAGAATGCAGGTCTGAAACGTGCTGCCCGCGGCTCGCTGGAAATACAGGACTCAGTGTTGAACCCCTACCTGTTTCCGGACACTTCAACACCTAAAATGTGTTTAGTGGGACGTTAAACCCTACTCAACCATCCATATATTGACGATCGAAAAAAAAAATTGTTAAACGCCAATACTTCCTCCACATGTCCTGCTAATATGGTGAACTTCGGCCTACTAACGGCAGAGATCTGTTGGCGAGTTTGGGGCACCCCTGCAAATTTCAACGAGTTTTGCGTCTTGGCAGCGTTACCGCACGGGACTTTATTAGTGGGCGTCAGCCAAACTTTGCCGCATTGAACAGAGGGAGCCACTATATTCGGCAGGACGGCCATCACGTTGGGCATTGGCCCACATTGTAGTTGCTACAGCATTACCACAGTTACAGTACATAACTGATTCTCTGCATTTATTATTGTAGCTTCCAGTCATTGCTTTGCATTAAAATTAGTGTTAATTATGTCCTTGTTTCAAATCTGTTCAATGAATTACAACAGTCCTGTGTCTCTCTCATGGGCACGGAGTGTATGGAGCGTACCCTAGAAATGTTAGTGAATTTCACTGGTTTCATTTGTTATGAATTTAGAAAGTGTACACGGCAGTGTTTATTATTACGTGTTGCATCAGCGTAGAGTCGTTTATATCATTTTCTCTTATGACATTGTCTATGAATGGTTTAAGTGTCACTTCCATGTTTTAGTTTTCGTTCTGTTCTGTTATATACTGGAACGTGATTTCTTTCAGTCGTAGACCACATTTCTGATTTATATTACATTTCTGTATTGTGTGTATACATGTTTGTAACATTTTCTGGTATTTAAAAATAGTTTTGTGAACCCTAATCTACAATAACTTTTGAAAACTAAGCCCCCCCTTACACCTTAATTGATAGTTTGATCTACACTGTGTTCCAAAAAAGTGGATATCTTGAGTATGGCTGTTGTTGACTGTTTTTATGTTGATTTCAACTTTGCCTACATAAATATCAAAAATAAACCCTACTCACTTCACTTCACCTGAAACTGGTGTAAACCGATTTTGACTTGCATTCTGACATCATCAGAGACTGTGACTGAATGTTGATGATGCGCGAAAGGATTTTGCTGTGAAGTCTTTCTTTGTTGCGGCAGCTGCGTACAGTATGTTATTCTGTGGGTTGTTGGGTAAATATCTTCTCGTTAGCAAATTACATATTGCTCACATCATTATATGGGTATTTTTCGACAACAATTTTCAGTCGCTGAATCTTGCATGCGTGGTAGTTTGTTCATGCAGTTCTTGAGCATGACGATTTCTTGAAAACATATTTCACAAGGTAGGGTAGCAATGCATTTAAGGTGTGGTTGGATCTCTAACTATTACTTATGTTGCTGATTTATCACTGAGTAACAGTGAAGGAATTTTGAAAATCTGTTAAGATTTGACAAAGTTACCACTTACCACCATGAGTTTGGTGGTCCACTTTTTTGGAACACAGTGTATGTAGGCCTACTATTGGTACTCAGTACAGTTGTCTTATGGGCTATTCGATTATCTTATCCGGATCGGGATTCACAGTGAATCTCTGTTCAGATTCACTTGGTAAATCGAATGACTTAGGTGTGTCTAGTGTGAGTCGGATGCACCTTGGGTTCGGATTTGTTGTGAACCCTGATGAGGATCCGATAATCGAATAGCCTCTTAAAGCCAAATTCCATTACGCTAGCTGGCTCTGAACTGGTTCGGAGCTGGTTCGAGCTGAAATTTGGCCTATTATCTAGCTTGCTAGCAGCGAAATAGCACGAGCTAGCAGGTTCGCGGCAAAATTCCATTACGCTGTCTGGTTCGGAGCTGGTTCGATCCAGATAGCGTAATGGAATTTGCCTTCGAACCAGCTAGCGTAATGGAATTTGGCTTTTAGCAAGTCACCTTCAATACTGAGAAGAAACCAGGTAATAACAGTACGACATCATCATAAGAGGGGTTTAGTCGACAAACGATTTTGGTGCTATAGACGTCTTGGCGACGTTGGGTTAGGATCCGGCGCCCACATGTCTGTTAAAAACATGATTGCTGCCTACAAGTCAGATCGACAGAAGTAGCATTGCCTACTGTATAAATAAGCCTATGCACGAATATAAACGGCCTTAGGTAGGTTAGGCAAGTAGGAACTTATGCCAAAGACACGGTTTCTGGAGCGTGTGTCATGGGCATTAAGACTGAACATGATAATTGACGTCATTTGTGACGCAAATACGTTCAACACTCTATCTGCACTTTTCTTAATTCAATGGTCTAATACCTATGGTACGTAGTCTTAGCCGATAACGATTTAGCGGCATTTTTGCTAGTTAATTTACAAAGACAACACGTAGGCATGATATTTCATATTTAATCACAACACTTTCTCAGTTTGCGCAAATCGTCTGCAGGAGGATAGAATAGGTAATTTTCCGTACGAAAAACCTGCGGCCAGCGATACCGTATTGTTATTAGTGGCGGCCATCTTTGGGATTCGAACTTCCGGTGTCCTCAGCTGCGGTGAGAGGTGATGACCCTGTGGTAACAACAGTAGGTGTATTTT
>Ga0209259_1000367_pt1 | contig 13131 bp, 12 predicted proteins | sample WorMetGr2BELIZE1_FD_187417 | JGI IMG/M metagenome (GOLD analysis project Ga0209259, IMG submission 187417) | Marine gutless worms symbiont microbial communities from Max Planck institute for Marine Microbiology, Germany - Inanidrilus... ...
ATGCCTTACCATCCACGGCCTAGCAATTGCTACCGACAATCTACCTACCAAATTTGAAGTCTCTATCTCCACTCACTACGAAGATATGAAAGACCATATAAAATGTCGAAAATGGGGTGGTTTGGGGTAGTTAGCGTCACTCAAAGTCACTGGAAATAACACTAATCGATAGAGCACATACGAGTTCGTATTAGCGTTCCATAGTAACTATGTCCCTATTTTGCACCGTTTGTGAGATATAGCCAGATACTGGTTGAAAATCGCCGTTTTAACCTATGCCACCTCTATTTGGTGCCCCCAGCGGGGATGAACGCGTTGGAATTTAGCCCAGACCTTTGGCACCAGAAAACTAGAAGGATTGCCCTTTCATGTGGTGTAAAAATATCGCCAGTAGGTTCTTTGGATTAGTCACAAAGCTGTGACAGACGGACAGACAGACAGACAGATGGACGGACAAACAGAATTACAACTCCCAAGACCGCGCTAGCATAGCTGCGTTGCGCGGTAAAAATTTCCACCAGAACCGATTAAATTCCAGCAAATTTTGCAGTATTTCAAGGAGCAATTAAAAATTCAAGGTGATTTCCGGTATTTCTAGGAGTTGCAGACACCCTGTTTAAGAAGTTTTCCCCTATACTAAGAGTTCTGCTCCAGTCGACTCTTCTCTCACAGTTGACTCATCCTGATATCATGATGAGCTCATATGAGCGATGTTATCTCAAGTCTCCCATTTTCAGATAGGCAATTACAACATTTCAATAACGAACTGGCCTGGATTTTATTTGGTCATTCAGAATGACAGCATCCACGTTTTTGGCGAACTGATGGCTGCGCAAAATGTACAATTTGCATTTTAAAATAACGTTATCCAAATGTTGTATAATATAATTTTGACAGTCAACTTTTGGTCTCAACCTCGAATTTCTGGCTTTGGCATCGACCTTGGACATTCTGTTCTCAGTCTCAAGGGTTTGGCTATGATCATTTGAACTTTTTTAACATCTCCGGTAGTAACCAATTACGAAAAAAGCACTACATTCTAGTGAGATAAGTCTCAGTGCTGCCTAATGTCTGGCACAAGTATAAAAAACAGTACAAAATAAACACGAAGAACCATACACTGAATACTGCAGCAAATAATACTGTAGAACTACAGCTAATGTCTGAAGTGGGGTGAAGTGAGTCCAAGGGTTCCCATTCAGTTACTGTCCCAGAACTGCAGGACTTTTTCAGGACTTCAAACGATTTTTGTAACCGGGCTACATTTAAATTCAGAAAAAAACAGCAGCTGTTAACAACCAAACAGCAAAAAAACAATAGCAAATGCAAGCAAAGTGCATAGTCTCGCAAAAATGTACTAACTCACTATATACAGACACATAACATAACACATCCACTAACGTTGATAGCCAGCTGCACGATGCACCGCAAGCACCACGTAATGTTGTCAGATTTGAAACAGACCATTATTCCAGTATTTTACAGGATCACATCATGTAATTTCCAGGACGTTCAAGGACCAAAATGATTTAGTAGAATTTTGCAGGCCTTGGAATTTGAGAAAATTCCAGGACTTTTGAGATTCCAGGAGGCATGGAAACCTGACATCCACTTTGAGCTTCAATACCCTATATACCATGCCCATCACTCTCCACTCTTGATTGATCCTTCAGTGTGCACGTCAGGAAAATATTTTTGGAAATGTACCATAAATGAGGCGAGTGGATACTTTGTTCTTTTTGGAAATAACTGTTTAATTCCTATATATACATTTTTAAGCCTGGTTATTGCATGTTCCAGATGCCCTCACTCACTCAATAACGCAACCGATGCAAAAATCATGGCTCTGATGCTGCATTATGGAAGACCCTTAACATTTAAACATGCAAAGAGTTCTGTACTGTCACTAGGGCTGCCAACTGCCACAGTTTCACACAGACTGTCCCAGAATTTGCCTGACACATCCCATGTCCCAGATTCATACAAAATTGCCCCAGAATTTAGTGTAAATGTACAGCTCACCATTGAGTGTAGTGAGTGAGCAGTTGCCAAATATTGCCCTTGACACATTTTGGGGACAGTTTTTCCAGACAATCAATTGCACTGGTACTGACAACATAAAATAACAATAACCCAAAATATCAACACACATAAAATATAAAAAAACACAAAAATGACACAAAGCGCTTTATAAATGTGTCACTTTCTTACTCAGCCACGGGACCCACACAGGGCCACATTTTGATCAAGTTTTTACGCTAAACTCAAACTTGCAACACTTGCTGCATGTTGCATGAATGGAATATCGGCTTTTACCAGATTTTATTACCCAACATTAGCAACTAGTCACAATTTCACAAACTGGACAATCCTGAAATTGCAGAGAAAACTGTCATCAATGCAGAACAAATATTTATGTATTCTGTCAATGCAGACCATCTGCATTATATTGACATATCATACGACTACATCAGGCATCATGGAATAGCACAGTGAAAACTGGGCAGCTCTAACTGTCATCACTTAATCTCTTTATAATACCACAAGTGACTATAATACGAAATAGCGTCTAGAATGTTGTTATGCTGGCTGACTGGGTGAATATTTGAGATCCAGTCTAAACTATCAAAACCTGAAAAACACTGAAAGGCAAATGCAGTGCGACTAATTAACATATTGGCCTAAATCGGCCTTCAAGACACAGGACATCAGTTACATCTTTAAAATTTGACATCTGATGTTACTTGCTGTATGTTTATTTCGGGTTGTGAATGGTGTATTGTTTGTGTAAAAAGTGGGAAAAAATTAGGGTTTAGGGCTAATGTCAGAGTTAGGGTTAGTTGTCGTTATCCACCGCAATGGCCCAACAACAGTCGCCGACAGACCAATGCGTTAATTAGTCACAGCAAGGCAAATGTATACATGGCATGTACAATAAGCACCATCAACATGGATTAGCATCCCTCTCAACAGTCAACATGTAACAGATCATTTCTGAGATAATCTTTCTTGGCACTGATACTGACAACCATCGTCACAAGCAATAAAAAGAGAAATGAAAACAAAAACAAAAATTAACTCCACTGCAAGTTAGTATGTGGTCTGAGACCTTGGTCTTACTACACTGCTGGTCTCAGACCAACAAAATCTGGTCTTGGTTATTGCCAGCCATGGTCTTGGTTTTGGAACACTGCTGGGCTTCTGGCTGTGGTCTTGGTAACTGGAACTTGGAGCAACCCCGTGCCAAACATCCCCGTTCATCTCCTACAGCTGTGCCACTGCAGGAGATCTGAAGCAGCACTCCTCATCTGTGACATTAGCACCCCTTGTCATTAGTTGCACAGATGTTATCTGTTTACATTTACTGCAGTGCTTATAAATGCTGACATGACTTGGTAAGCCTGGTCTTGGCCTGGCTATGAAAAATTTTGTCTTGTTCCTATCACTGCTAAACAAACGGGACTTGATTAACAATGACGCAAAAACACAGAACTAAACCAACAGTCACGTGCAAAAAAACTGCATATCATCGTACATAACTGTCGTACACAACTACTACTACTACCATTTTACGTCAATTATACAGGACAACCTGTTAGCTGGCAATCCCAGTTAAGAACTGGAGGATTTTGTTGGAGCAGTTTTATTGTCCGCATGCCCTTGCAGCGATACCATCATCAAGTACAAGTCTACTTATTAACCAGTGCTGTTCACCAGCCAGTTGTTATTCATCTCAATTTGTTTTTGAGTGAATGATTTCGCTGTAAGAAGAATCAGGCAGTTCAGTTTGTCTTGTTCATGTTTGCCTTACTGTGCATTACCTACTGTCCAGTCCATACAATCACACAACATATAGCACCGAAGTGTTTCTAACAAATACAGATTCAGATGTGTCCATCAAACCAAACTTTCCTAAAGTGGTCTGCATTACTAGTAACTCGTCACAACAATATAACAAATAAAAATCGAGAAAAACCTTAAAACGACTACTGGCAAAGAACGACGACCAGCATAAGCATCGACTTAAAACATGAGTCAAAATGAGCAAAGAACTGGACTAGTACAAAAATATTCAAACATACCAGATTCAAATCACAGCATGACAATGACAATGTACAAAGACTATGGAAGTACTAAATCCAAGTCTGCACTTCAACATCATCCAAATGGCAAGAACAATGCAGCAAATGACAAACTTGACAGAAAACCTTCCAAGTTGCTGAACAATAAGAACGGCAACAGATAATCACAAACAGAATACAGACGGCTGTTAATAAGGAAGCCGAAGCATCAGCTCGTAGGCACTCATCAGCAGTTTGTACTAAAACAGAAAACACACAGACCGCTATGCATCATTTTATTCAAATCTGACAAGGCAGATGGACAGACACGTGTTTAAAGGCCTCTTTTTCTAGGATAATCTGGGTAAGCCGGCACCAGAAGGGCTAAACCATTCTGGATTTTAATGAAGCAAGAGAAGATAGGGTGGCAGTGTCATCAGCTGCACCATATGCAAGTCATTTGCACTTTGGTCCAGGCAGATAACCATGCCAGCACTTCATCACTCATTCTTTTACAGGCCGGATGCTCTTCCTAACACTCAACCAACAGTGTCAAAGCACTGAAGGCAATTACGTTGCCTGACAAACAGTAGTTAAAATATGCCTGCAAACTGTCAGTGACATAGCACGGTTACTGGACAACTCGCGGATTGCCAACTCGTGGACTGGACGACTCGCAGACTGGTCAACTCACGCACTAGACAACTCGCGTACTGGACAACTTGTGGATGCCACCGGCAACTTTGCGTGCTTAGTTTTCGTTCTTTTGGCGGCATTTGCGAGACCGCGAGTTGTCCAGCCCGTGAGCTGTCTAGTCCGCGAGTTGACCAGTCGCGAGTTGGCGTATCCGCGAGTTGTCCAGTTACCCGCAGCACTGCCAACTCTGCCAGACAGCTAACAGCAGACAAAGCATGTATCTGGCTTCCCTGCCTCTCCTCATATTGGGTATTAAACCTTTAGCTGTTATAGCACTAACATACCGGAATGTTTTACGACCATATATAGGTCAATCTGTTAGTCAGAACCCACAGTTAAGAAATGGAGGATTTTGATGGAGCAAAGTTTTACTGCCCACATGCCCTTGCTGATGGCAACCAGCACATTCAGATTACAGGAAACTGCTTACAGGTCTCCTGACTGGTGTTTACCTACACTTATTACATGAGCAGAGAAATGGCATTGATAGTTAAATAAACCTGACCGATATGGCACGGCCAATTTTACCAGACAGTTACTAAATCATTGTGGAAGCAGAAACAAGGTAAGCCCACAATTCCTCACATTCACCATTCAGCTGCCCTCCAGGGCGGCCACAAAGTAGGAGAAAAAAATCTCTGAGTTCTCCAGGCTTTTCCACAGCCATAAATATACTTTTCAAGAGGTTATCGCAACCCCAGTCAACAGTTGCATTGCACATTCGATCAAACTAAAATTTTATTTGTCATAGTTTTTCCCTGAGGTTGCACAGAATTCCATGAGTATTCCAGGAGTTTTCCAGGTTCAGAGAATTCCCTGAGTATTCCAGGTTTTTCCAGGTTTGTGGCCACCCTGCCCTCCCCATATCCAGGGTGAAACCTTCATTCTGCCCACAGGAACCAACAGTATTTACAGAGCAGTCACAGTCTGTCAATCGTACATGCATATGAACTCACACTTCACACAAGTTATACATGTACTTGATTGATACAAACGTATTCAAAGTTCTAGTGATGATTGATTCATTGAGTGAAGATGTTACGTCCTACTTGACACAAAATAGGTCATTTCGGAGACGTTCTTCCCAGTCAATCTCTTGGCTTAGTACTGAAGAAACTAAATCTAACACAACAAAAACTAGAAATGTGGGCCAATGCCCAACGTGATGGCCACCTGCCGAATATAGGTGGCGCCCTCTGTTCAACACGGCAAAGTTTGGCTGACGCCCACTACTACAGTAACGTGCAGTAATGCTGCCAAGACGCAAAACCCGTTGAAATTTGCAGGGGTGCCCCAAACTCGCCAACAGATCTCAGCTGCAAGTAGGCCGAAGTTCACCATATTGTGAGGACATGTGTGGGAGATATTGCTGTTTAACAAGTTCTTTTTCCGATTGTCGACACGTGCCTTAGTTGTGAAGATATAGGCCAACAAAGTTGTGCGATGGTGCCCAGATGGCGAATTTTTGGGTCCTGCATTTCCAGCGAGCCGCATGCAGCACATTTAAGACCTGCATTCTAAATTCACACTAAGGGCACACCACACACCACCACAACCGTTTTATGGCCCTTTTTCTGGGACCACCCAGGTGAGCCAGTGCCAGGGGAGAACTTCTGAACTTTATTGTGCAAGGGAAGGCCACGCCATGTGTCGAAATATGGTAGACATGCAATCTGTGGCTGCTGAGATTAGGCGAGGAAAAAAAGAAAGACAGAACAGAAAAAAGAAAGGTAGAAACTACAGGGCAAAATATAATGGCCTGCCCTATTACACAGGGTGGCCATAATAATATAAGAACAAATAGTTTAAGCTAAACAAGAAAACACACAAAATGCTGAACCTAAACAAATGCACAAAAACTAAACCTAAACCAAGACCACCACTCACCTGTAAGAACTGCTCATATGTGTGTGTATCACTGTGCACAACTGCTGTACCCAGCACAGCAAACAACAGTTCTGATAATTTTCCCTCTTAGCGATGACTGTTGATGTCTCAACTGACACAGCCCCAAGCAAATCACTTGCAGGTTTGTTGGGACATTACACGCACACTTCACTTAACTGCTTTAACGGTCACTTTCCAGGTCGACGTGGCTCAGCCCAGAGTGCCCCATGTGACTCGAAGAAGATTTTGTGAAAAGAATAAACTGCTCAGGCACATCTGCAGGATGAAAGACCAATGATCAGTGAAAACTGTAAGTAAGTAAGTTAGAATATTTATAATCAGCACCTTAAAAGCATCAGTCACCAGGTGCTGATGTCAATCAAGGTAATCATCCACTAGAGCCCATCTTTTCAGACTTCTGAGGAAAGGGACGCCACACCCGGGTGCATAGCGGGTGCGGCGTCACCTGCTGTGCCAGCTCAGAGATAATGCTGGGAATGGTCCAAGGAGTTTGGCATCATGGAGGACCTACAAGAAGATTGTCCAACAACACTGGAGCTGCTGAGCATGTCTATCTCTTAACCCACATGAATGAGTGGAGGAAAATCACTGTCCTTAATGGCCAATCCCGATACACGACGTAAGTTCAAAGAATAACAGAAGAAGACTGACGCCGTCAATGCACAGCCAAACAGTGTACAAGAGCTCAGCAACTGTTGGGATCACCGAAAGTGGCGTAATGAGAGCCAAGGATTTTCGAAGTCCAGTACTAGATCTACAGGTAGATCCTGACCCCCATCTAACACGATGTAGCTGTTCTCAGTGGTAACCTTCATACCAAAAACCAACTTCATCCATTTACAGGGTGTCTACAAGTACAACCATACAAATATCCAGGAGATTTCCAGATGATTTCCAGGAGACATTTTAACAAAACTCTAATTCCCGAGATCACAGTAATCCTGTTTACCCGATGGACTTTACCTAATTTTAGCTGACAATTATTGGGCAGCAACATTAATCTTTGAGATCAGTGATCCTGTTTACCAAGTAAACATCACCATCATGAGATATACACATAATAATCATCATCTTCCAAACAACTGGACTGGAGCTAATTTTCTTATGACTGGATGTCTTTGTTGTCATTCCATCAGTTTAAAATTTCCAGGAGGACAAACCCAATGAAATACAAGATATTTCCCGTATTTCCAGGATGAATCAGAAATTCCAGGAGATTTCCAGGATTTACAGACACTCTGATTTAGGCATTTAGACACAATACACCAATGCTATGCACAGATACTCTCAAAGGGAGGAAGCTAGCATACTATGGTCACATCATGAGGAGACAAGGGAATTGCCTGGAGAAAGAAATAATGCAATGAACAATGCCAGGTGTACCCAGGCGACGAAGACCACGCACGGCCTGGATAGACAACGTCAAGTTGTGGACAGGACTCTCTGTGGAAGAGTCAATCAGAATGACAGAGGATAGAGATAAATGGAGAAAGTACGTCCATGGTGTAGCCAACCCTTGGATCGAGGACGGCTAAGGAACAGAACAGAACAGAACGCACAGACACACAACCAGCACAACCAACAGGATAAGTCAAACCATAACCATGATCGACCAGAAAGCACAGCCTGCAACAAAGCTAAGATTTCTCATATGCACGAGAATCAGCGGACCAGACACGATACCTGCGAATGTTCCGGTGCAATTGGCTTTGTATGCAGAACCAGTTCATTGAGGCCGTCACGCAGTGCTGTCAGCCGGTAGATGGAGTCAATCTCCGGGAACAGAGAGTCCATGCGCTGACCATTCAGCGTGACACGATCGATCGCCGTCCAATAAAACAGATCGCACTCTCGCACACTCTGGCACTTGACGTTAGCAAGCCCGACAAACAGAAAGATATGGTTTCCTGCACACAAAACAGACGAGAACGTGCTTATTAAACAGGCCTCAATTACAATTTCTTTTAACGTCGTTCTTCTGGTACCGGATATTGGCATCACAGAACATAATGATTAATGATTATCTGCCTCTATACAATGTGAAATTCTCTTAAATTTCCCCTGACTCTCTACGGCAGTCATACTCATGTTGCTGTAAAGCACACATTATTATCACTGCCACCAGCATGCTACAAATATCACTGCATGTTCTACAAAAATGTATTTGATGTCAATCAGCAATGAAACTCTTAATGAGGGCGACATAAGGTCCTCAGCAGTCTATTAAATATCGATGTAGCCCCAAACATGAAGTTAGCAATAAATGGTTTTTCCCGATGAGATTCCCAATGACACCACCCCAACATTTCCTTGACGTGTCAAACTGCCAACAACTTCTCTAAACTTCTCTAACAGCAGCTGTCAAATTCACAAACGTTTCCAGGTTCTCAAGACAACTGGTCACCCTGCCGTGGCTGCCATCAGTGCTTCCATTTCCTCAATGCACCGACACTGTTGTTTGGTCAACAGGAACAGCATCTGCCCAGTGAAAAGTCCGCTGTTATCCATAAAGGTTCTTCCTCCTCTAGTTGTTCCGGAAGAAAACCCTTGGAGCAAGTGGCGCAGACTTTTACAGCCTGATTTCCTTCCTGTCACCCAGCCAACACTGTCAGAGCACTGAAGGAAGAATCAAAGCACTGACCATGACCACGGTACATCATCCACTGGCCTCATGCTTTATTCATCCACCATTGGAATGCTGAGGGAAGGGGAACTGTTACTTTATCTGGGCACTCTGACTTTCATCAGTAACTATTATTCACACGACATATTCTTACTACAGGGTGTCCAACAGATCAGCAGGTATGATTTCCAGGAGACATTTTGACCAAAATGAAGTACACTTTGCAGTTTTTTTGAAGCAGTAAGTAAATTATATGAACAAGCATGTAGTAATAGGCCCCATCCGACACCTATCACCCGATCAACAGGTGAGTTAGCTGACACTTACCGAGATTACTAATCTCAATATCAATTGACTTTGGTTTACCGTGAGATATTTTGTACTGATACACACTGAAATACAAGAATTGTAACTAATATTAACGACAAATGTGCAAACTCGCAAACCAAAAAAATTTCCAGGAGATTGTAAATTTCCAGTAGATTTCCAGGATTTCTGAGAGTGTCAGACACCTTGTACTAGAGTGGCTAGGGTTAGTCTTACAGTGTAAGGAAATTCACTGATTCAACTCCCGTCTGCTCCCACTGAAGCCGTCCGAATAATAAATATACGCTTCTGTATTTATATTGGAACAGACTGAGTATGATTAAGTGTTTTTGGGAGACCATTTGTAAAATGGTTCACCTTATGCTATCATTGTCCTGTCTGTAACGTTGGTATACTGTGGCCAAACGGTTGGATGAATCAAGATGAAACTTGGCATGGAGGTAGGCCCCGGCCCCGGTCACACTGTGTTAGATGGGGACCCAGCTCCCCCCAAAAGGGAGCACAGTAGCCCCCACTTTTTGGCCCATGTATTGTGGCGAAACGGCTGGATGGACCAAGATGCCACTTGGTACGGAGGTAGGCCTCGGGCCAGGCCACACTGTGTTCGATGGAGACCCAGCTCCCTTCCAAAGGGGCACAGCCCCCAATTTCTGGCCCATTTCTGTTGTGTCCAAACGGCTGGATTGATCAAGATGCCACTTGGTACGGAGGTAGGCCTCAGCCCAGGCCACATTGTGTTAGATGGGGAGCCAGCTTCCCCCTCCCCCTGGAAAGGGGCACAGCAGCCCCCATTTTCGGCCCATGTCTATTGTGGCTAACGGTCGCCCATCTCAGCTACTGCACACAGTACTAGAACTTGAACTTGAACAAATCAGTAACGAAATCACAATAATTATGAAAATAACTAACAAAAACTACAACTACGGTAATAACTACAACATATTTCTTGTAACCGACTACATTTCTGTGTATGCTGACCACGCTATGGATAAGAAAAATCGTCTGCTGATTGATCATACCTCCCACAATTGGTCCAGCATTGTCGATATCTATGCCCTCATTTTTGGCTGGAGTCAGACAACTGTGCCTATTGGCTAAACTGTGGTCAGTCTCACATTTCCTTCAGTGCTTTGACACTTTTAGATGAGTGAGAAGAAGGGTGGGCATCTGGCATGTAGATACCTGTAACACTTTAACACCAAAGATTTTCATCTTAAAACAAGTGGAGGAAGAAACTGAGTAACTCAGGTTCACTTGAAAACGGCCATCAAAAAGAAGATGGTGCTTGCTAGCGGTATCATTACACATGTATCATCATCAGTCATCATTATTGTGACCACAACTTAATACGCCTTACGTACAAACAGCCACAGAGCGAGTCTACAAGCACTCGCTGACATTACGCGTTTGTCGCTATACGCATTTGCAGTGTCCAAGGCTATAAGCTTACATACACGTATGTTGTCGTAGCAACGAAACCCGTGCACCGATTGCATATCCGGCCAATACTGCAGAACTAGAGGGCACCCTTCAGTGCTTTGACACTGTTGGTTGGGCGCCAGGAAGGGCATCTGGCCTGTAAAAAATGGGGGGATGGTGGAGGTGGGCACTGGTTAGTCCGGATCGAGTGGCGCACAGTCGGATGGTCTATGTGTCTGCCTCTGTTAATCTTCCCTTGCACCACAAAGTCAGAAGTTCTCTTCTGGCACCGGCTCACCTGGGTGGTCCCGGAAATGTGGCCGTAAAATGGTTGTGTGTGTTTGTCTGTGTGTATAGAGGGCACCCCCAACCATTCCCCAAGTTACATCTGGGCCCATCCAGTAGTGTGGGAATGTGGCGAGGGACAGACACACAGACGGCCGTGACCACTATACACTTCGTTTCAGCTGTGCCTCACCCGAAATGTAATACTCTAACAACTGGAGGATTTTGTTGGAGCAAAGTTTGACTGTCTGCATGTCCTTACTGACAACAACTAGCAAACCTGATTAGGTATAAGATGCTAGATGCCAGAGTATTCCTCAGCAGTGTTACATACAAAATCTCTGTACCGTAAATAATATAGTAATAACAACGAAAATTAATTTTTACCTGGCTTAGTCTGTGCTGTGCAAAATGGGAAGACGTAGTGATGAGGATCGGCGTCTGACAAACTGATGCAATGAACCTGAAAGACCCGACGCTCTATATTGCCGACACCCGACAGAACTGCACACACTTCTAGCTCCAGTGACTCCTTTACGCTAGATGCAAAATAACAAAGTTCGGTGTCTGTCTGTTCTTCCAGGTCGGGTAACATGGAAAACAAATCAGGTTTGGATTTAAGTTACATTTCTGTCATCAGAAATCACTAAAATCATATAATGCTTTCTCAAGTTACAGCTTGAAATGTCAGGATCTTTCTTTGAAACAAAAATGACCACCATGACCATTGACCGCCACCGGCACACTCACTACCACTCTGATAACTTTAGCTGCTCATAAAATCTGGACAGTGACACATAAGTATCAGTTGATTTACCTTACATGCACTAAGGTGGCGGTTTGATGTAGTGGCAGTGTGTTGGTCTTGATTACGAAGTTAACCTACACTGAGCCCGTTTAGTAGTGGGATGGGTGACCATGTCCGGGTTTGACTTCCGGGGGCGACACTTTATTTCGGTATGTTAAGTGAGTGAGTAGTTTCTTAACGGCACATCAGCACATTATAGGCCATTCAGTGCCATAAATGGTGGATAGCTAGAGAACAAGTAGATAACCAGCCACCCAGGTCAACTCAGCCTACTACCCTCCATGGGACGGTAAAATGAGTACCAGCCAAAAGGCGTTAATGCTCTATGGCTGGGGAGTAAAGGCTGGTATGGCTTGCTTGCAGATAAAACTGTGTCTTGCCATCTGAGCGCTTCAGAAAACACAATTGGTATTTGAAGGCACCTTACAAATGTCCAGGCTTACTTTACATACTTTCCTAAGTATTGCAAACATGCTGATAAAATTAGTGGTTTATACAACAGTACAAGGACATCAGTAGCCAGAAAGAATACATACACAACCAAGTGGTTTCCCAGTAGTTCCTTCATAGGCTGTTCAATACGTGGACACAGTACCATAGCCTCTGTGACGTTGGCACCATGACTGAGAAGTTCTCTCACTACATTCATATGACCGTGATGTGCTGCCTGCACGTTAACACACTGCCACTCACTCACCTTCGTCTCTGATATAGCCATATTTGTGCTGAAAAGGGACGTTAAACTCCAACTAACTAACTAACTCACTCACCTAATGACAACTTAACAGTATATCTTGTACTTGTACAATACAATGAAGTCACGGCAAATAGACGCCCTGTCCAACAATGGCAACTAGAATGTGGGCCAATGTCCAACGTGATGGTCGCCCTGCCGAACATAGGTGGCGCCCTCTGTTCAATGCCGCAAAGTTTGGCTGACGCCCACTACTACATGCCGTGCAGTAACGCTGCCAAGACGCGGAAGCCGTTGAAAGTAGCTGGGG
>Ga0209259_1000368_pt1 | contig 13128 bp, 10 predicted proteins | sample WorMetGr2BELIZE1_FD_187417 | JGI IMG/M metagenome (GOLD analysis project Ga0209259, IMG submission 187417) | Marine gutless worms symbiont microbial communities from Max Planck institute for Marine Microbiology, Germany - Inanidrilus... ...
CCTGTGTTCGGCAGGGCGACCATCACGTTGGGCATTGGCCCACATTTCTAGTTCTGATTGATTTTGTTATTATAATCAATATAAACTGGTGTGCAGGGAGGACGAGCACAACCTCATAGCTCAATACTGCCAGTGCTTGCACGGCTGCAACTCGAAGCAATCTGTAAGTCCTGATTGTCCTCTTGATAAGCTCTGTGAGTTGTCTCGTAGAGTGCTTCATTAACTCATCTTTGAATATTAAACGCGGTAAGGTGTCCCTACGTCTGTAACACTGGGCGTGGCCAGCTCAGTAGCGAATGACGTCATAATGAGAACTGGGGCTGCCAGAATGACGTCATAATGATAATAGCTGGCTTATGGAGATATGGCAGTTGGCGACATGTGGCCACGGGTTGCAACACTCTAGTAACCGTGAAATTCACGGGCGTATGAACCCTGCAGATATTGGAGTAAGAGGGGGTGCAGAAGCTGTCTTTGCCCGAAAAAATCAGTGTCCTTAGTCGACCATATATTTGTTTATTTTTTTATTTATTCCTATATAGGCTACTTAATATTACCTACTTGCTCTTTATATTGATGATTTAATTGTTCAGTTAAAGCATTCTGGATATGGGTTCATGTTGGTCACGTATTCGTCGGTTGTACTTTATATGCTGACGACATAGCACTATTGTCTGCATCATGCTATAAGTTACAGAAATTAGTAAATATTTGCAAACTGTATGGGGATAAACTGGATATAAAGTTCCATAACGTCCCACTTCCAGTACTGCTGTCTATCCCCCAGTAAAAATGTCAAATGAGATATAATACTATTAGGTTTAAGTTAGCGATGACCGTGTACAAATGCCTGAGTGGGTTGGCGCCAGCGTATCTGGCCGACGACTGCGTGCTGGTCTCATCCGTGGCCAGCAGACGGCACCTGAGATCTGCTGAAGCCCGGAAGCTTGTCGTCCGGAGAACAAGAACAGTACTCAGCGCCAGAGACTTCGCCGTCTCCAGCGCAGTCGTCTGGAACGCTCTGTCGGCAGAACTCCGAGTTTCATCGCTGACTGTTGCAACGTTTGACAGGCACTTGAAAATTCACTTGTTCTCGTGCCTGAACTAGCGCATCTGAGGACTTTTATTTTGCGCTATACCAATGTGCTCATTATTGTTATTATTATTATTATTATATATATATATATATATAATATTATTATTTTATTTTGTGAATTAAATCAAACAAAAGTGCATTAGAAATAGAACCAAATTTTTAAAGACCTCTGTGCTGCCAGAATTTTGAGTTTGCCCACAAAACTTTCAAGCCTTGAGAGGAATACAGTCCCCCCAGTTCCAGGCATCATACGCCTATGGTGAGATGTAATAGAATATAGTTATTTAAAGTTGAAGATTATGTATACATCATTTATAGTTACTGTATAGTCAACACTAGAGTGATCAATATAAAGAAATGAGATACATACGGTACGATGTCATCTAAAATTGCAATGCACGTGCTTGTGTGAATTCAACAAGTATAGGCTAATGTGTGTTGTTAAATTGTTTTGACAACAGACAAATGGGCATATCTACTAAGTAGATATGCTCATTTTTCTGTTGTCGAAACTGTTGAAAATGGACCCCCCCACATCCAACGATAATTTCATGATAATTACCACGTACAGTTACGTATGTCTGCTGTTGTTGTTATTATGAACTTCGTAAGCTGCAGTGAACAGCATACGTTCAGTGCTTTGACAGCGCCAGTCAGATGCCAGAAAGGACATCGGACATAGTGCAACAATCGTAAAGGTTGTCCGTTGGAAGATCGGACCTCACATCTGTGCTGATCACTGAAACATAAAAACAACTAACTGCTGTAAGTCGGTTGGGTAACCAGGAACTGAAAGTGAGCGATAAGTAAATAAGTTAATAAGGTTTAGCGTCTTATTCGACACATAATGTCTGCTGTATGCCTTTTCGGAGAGGATCCGTTCAAGTCAATCAGTGGCACTGGTACTGTTAAAGTGAGACAATATCTACAGGCAGTGCTGTACGCCCCTCCTCCCCCGTTCAAACTGTGTTAATTTCATAGGCGCCAATCCGTCTACGACATTGTGAGGGTCCATGGAAACGACGAGGCCTGTGAAGGGTCGAAGCCTGAGGCCCGAAGGGCTAAAGAGCGAGGCTCGAAGGGCCAATATGGGTGGGGTTCTTATGGAGGGGATGTTCCCCTCCCCGCCAGCTAGGGGGCTGAGGAGCGCTGTAAGCTCCCCCAAAGGGGTCCGGGGCTTCGATCTGGCGATTTCGAACGTTTTATAGGCTTACAAAGCCGCCGCTGGTGTAGATTTTGTCGAACATTTCATGTGGTCTTAGCCATCGAACACCCCACGACGAAATTTTTGTGAGGATCCGGACCCCCACGGGATCGGCGCCTGTGGTTAGTACATATGCTATTTTTCCTTAAATATCGCTTGCGACCTTTCACAGGCTTGACGGTCTCAGCAACTGCACGTGTTGCTGTCCCTCAACACGCAGGGCCGGATTTAGTCCAAGCAGGGCCCTGTTCAGAAAAAAATGTGGGCCCCTCCATAATATACGAATACCGCCCGGTGACAGTGTTGTCATTATCGACATTTTGTTACGGTCTCGCATTAACATAATAATATGCACACAGAACACCTGGCAACACTTGACTTGACACTTTATGACGCCAGCGCGCCACACAAAAAATCGTTTTCTTATTATTATTTTAATTATGTTATGTTGCAAAAATTTGCCGGTCCTCTTGTTGGGGCCCCTGTTCGGCCGAACATGCTGAACATGCCTAAATCCGCCTCTGTCAACACGGCGTTGCTTAGAGGATGGCGCAAAAAACTCGCTGTTAGTCAAAACGATGCTAGATAATTTCACCCTGTAGTGCGAAGTTCAAGACGTGGTGATTTTATTACAAATTTTATTAACTGCCGAGTAGTCTGACGGTGAAACAATCGAAGATCGGCCGGCATTTAGTAAAATTACGGGTAAGAATACATTGGCATATTTTTGATTCTCAGTAGTCAATGGTCCGCGGTTTTTTGCGCCAACCTGCAATTTAGCCGACTGAGCCGCCGTATAGTTGTCAGTGTCACTGTTGTCGGCTGCAGCTGCAGAGTCCGATGCAGATCATGCTGGCTGTCGACACGGACCAGAAGGTCGAACTGGAAGAGATGATCAAAGACCTTGAAGAGGAAAACCGGTTCGTTCAGCTCGAGACTATAGCTCGTAAAATTTATTTAAAATAGTTCAATTCTTGTCGAAGTTTACGACTATCTTTTGTACTTCCTGCTTCTTCTAATGTGGCCAACATCAGAAGTTATTATGAGGTGAAAAAGGCTTAGTACAAAGTTAGTTCAAGTTACGAACCGACTTCATCGCGATGCACAATGATTGTCAGATTTTCAGCCATAGCAGCGACCGGAGCCTTATAGCGTCTTATCTGTTAAATAGTTCGACCCTAGTAGCAACCGCGAGGCATTTATGGGTGGATTGTAATGAAATTTAGTTTTGGGATAAATAGATTATGGTCCAGAGAGAAGTTCGCATGATAACTGTCGAACAAAATGACCTTTGACCTAGATATTTGTCCTTTTGACCCCATCCATGTCAAGTGTGTATGTCAGGGTCATCATCGAGTTCAAGGTCACAGAAGGAAAATGTTCGTTTTGCGGCTGAAGCCTGAAAGTGAGAGTGAAACTGAAAAAACAGACCCGGCAACGTAGAGGAAAAGCAGACCTGAAACCGTAAGTAAGTAACGCCAACCCCAAAGTGTTCGGTGCGACCTCGAGTGAGGGCTTTCCTGATTTTTATTGCACTCAGTGAACTGCGTAAGGTTTTGTTTTTGGCGATGTGTGTGACTTTTTTGTTTGTATGAAATAACTTATCTCCGGAACCACTGAACGGATTTGCTCCAAATTCACACGGAAGACGTATTTGGTTCCTCGCTCGGATGACTTTGAAGGTCAAGGTCAATTTCGGCGGCCTGCGTGCGGTTTATGTTTGGCGAAACATCTTTGCTCCAGTGTTTTACGTGTGCTTTTTAACACGTAGTCTGCGAATAGACCTATATATTTGTGTGTGTGTGTGTCTGTGTGTGTGTGTGTGCGTGACTGCACAGAGCGCTGCAGGGCGAGTACGACCAGCTGCGACGCGCGCTCGGCGAACAGAGCGAAGCGAGAAGCGAAGATTCAGCGGCGGCGGCGGCGGCGGCGGCAGGCGCGCAGACGAACGGCGACGTGGACTTGTCGTCGGACGCGCGCGTGCTGCGTCAACACAAGGGCCGTCTCGAGACGAGGATGCGCGTCCTCGAGCAACACAACGAACAGCTCGACTCGCAGCTCAGACGCCTGCGTCAGCTGCTGCACGACTCACAGGAGGTCTGTCTCTCTACCGAGTGGCGTCGCCGGGCTCTGCTGCGATGGGGGAGGGCAGCACAAAACTACATGAGAATTATTCGTCGCGTATAAAATGACACGAAATGATGCAGTGAACAAACGTGTTTAGAGAGGCGACCGCACAAAGTCGATGTCAGACCGTGCAGCTCTAAAGTGAAGTGGAAAAATTTGATTGTTGGAAGTCGAGGGGGCACCGTCCTGGCATACATACATACATACATACATACTAATTTATATAGCGCCAAAATCGTAGAACGAATCTGAGGCGCTGGCACAGGGTGACTAGGCGGCAAAAGCGGACTGGAAGAGGTGAGACTTTAGTTGACGTTTGAAGGTTGACAATTTGTCAAGAGAGCGGATGTGTGTAGGCAGTGAGTTCCAGGTAGACGGTGCGGAAACAGAGAATGCCCGAGAGATAAAGTTACTAGTGATGCTGGTAGGTCTGGCCAGAAAATTTGTGTTGGAAGAACGTAAGGCTCTGGGTGGAAGGTAGTGGGTGATTAGTTCGGACAGGTACGGAGGACGGGCAGTGTGGAGTGTTTTCCAGGTGAGTAAACAGAGTTTAAAATTAATATGGTGGCTAACAAGCAACCAGTGCACGTGCTCCAGTGCCCGATAGCTGGCGACGCGACGCCAATGCACATAGTACCGGCACCGACACTTCCTTTTTAACAGGCGAACAGTGAACTTGGGTTAGACGGTTCCTAGTTGATGTTCTTCCGCCTCTTGTTCCCGGAAAATTTGCCGTACGGAGACGGTGTTGATAACACCGTTGAGGACAACTCTAGCGTCTTCATCCTAATCCGGAATGAGCCAGTTCCCGTCAGCAAGGGCATGCGGACAGTAAAACTGCTCCAACGAAATCGTTCAGTTCTCAGTTAGCGGTGCCGGCTAGCACAAGTTGACTTGTACAGATCGCCATGCCTTTGATGATAATGATATAGCAGATGTTTTTATGGCCCGGGTACCGGCTTTCCTCTCACCAGCCATCCGACAGTCTCAGGAGCACTGAGGCAAATACAAGGCACTGACCCCAGCCATGGAACAGGGGAGCACGTTTTCTGCTTTGGGGGGACGAGCAGTTATATGGGGTGCCTATGATAGCAAATAAGGGCGCTGGATCGCAAAGTTGTGGAAAAACAGCAATGATTAATGACATGCAGCAGTAGTGTAGGCCTAATTATACGCTGTAATATAACGCCACGTCACTCGTCAAAAGTCAGCTCCGAAGACAAACTGTCTGTTGTCATTTTGATGTGGGGGGACATGGTAGGGCGCACGGGGGACACGTCCGCCGTGTCCCCCGTGGTGGCTACGCCCCTGTCATGGAATATCATCCACTGACCTCATCCTTTCTTTATCCACCACCGGACTCCTGAGGGAAGCGGCACTGCTTCTTTTACACTGACTGTTGTACGCCATATTCGTCTCACTTCCCGGCAGTATGGTATTATTAATGGAAGTGGTTAGGGATGACAGTCGTGCCAACTAATAGCAGACACGACGGTCGTGTCCGCAATAGATAGACAGAACACGACCGTCGTGCTTCCTAATAGCGGACACGACCGTTTCTTTCACTTTTGCCCACAAAAGATCTAGCCCCTTTTTCTATACAGATCCCCACGAAAACCCTCTTTTACACCGATAAATGATGACTTTCTTGTCGCTGGCATATATGCTGAGTAGAGCTAAATAAGCTAACGTTGAATTTCGGCTGGTAGTGCAATAGTCAATCTGTGGAGTATACACAACGGTCGTGTACACGACGGTCGTGTCTATAGTCCATCTGCGGACTATACACGACGGTCGTGTCCGTAACATCAACCATTATTAATTGCAACGAGAAAATTGAACTAAAGTCGGGCTTTCTTGGCAACTCTGACTCAACAGAGCCGTTAACAGGACGAAATTGAAAGCTTGAGGCCATGTGATGCACGAGTTTGAAACTGCACTGGTAACAGAACTGCAGATTAACGTGCAGCGTGGTGACTACGTTCGTTGAATGACGAGTCGTTGACGACGCCGGTGTTGACTGTTTCACAGGGTTCTTCTTCCACTGCTGCTGACGCACGGATCGTAACGTATCCACAGACGTCGCCCTCCGACGTGCCGAGAACCGCGTCACAGAGTTCTCTACCACGTCGAGGTCCACCGCCGAGCTTCACGTCGTCAGCTCGCGCCACTAGCAGTACCCAGCCGGACGGTGCGACAGTCGTGTGTTATCACTTCTCCATTGCCTTTGCTAAACGGTTTAGATTCTCAGCCCAAATGCTAATGCTCATCCATTATTCAATATTAATTTAATTGTGAACTGTTTCACAAATAAATGAACTAATCAGAACGCCCTCACTCCGACCAACTACTTCAGCGAGCGACGTAAGTTTTCACCCAGCTGGTACTTACCTACAGTTTCAAATTCAGGTATGCTTTTCAGTCACGGCCACGGTCAGCCATCTCAGCACTTGCTGGGCTCATTTTCCTCATGTGATTTGGAAGTTTGACTTGTGACCGTAACTTTGAACTTGAACTTGCCAAATGTCTAGGTCAGAGGTCATTTAGTTCAAAAGTCCAGACACATGGACTCAAATCCAACTGATTACTCTACGTGTACCATTAAGGTGGTTGATAATAAAATTTGTGTGAGATATTTGACTTGGTTTTGGTTTTTAGATGTTTTCGTACCAGGTACTTGGGACATAATTGTTTTTCTCTGTCTATGTCTCTGTCTTTACACCTACACTGATTTGTGTGAACCGAGCAAGGCCATAAGTAGCATGAAATTTCAGGGCGTTCTCCTACATGACCTCTTCAGTGGACATTGATATGAATGCGGTTTGTATCCTGTACTAGTGATAAAATGTTGTGTGAAAAAATTGATTATTTGACTTTGGGAGTGTTTGAACGCATAAAACACCCTAGTTAAGACCTTAGAACAGGAGGTTAACACTATCGTAAACTGTTCTGGTTGCAGCAGGTAGTTCTGAAGCCGAAGCGTACAACATTGCAGCAGAATTCCACGAGAACACTGCCAGTGAACAGAACCAAGGTGAGTGAAGATACTACACTGACGTTGAGAATATTTATTATCAGCAGGGCGTAGCTAGCTGGGTGGTCCATGGGTCCGGAGCCCCAGTCACGACCAGGGTGACCTGTGAGATTTTCAAAAATCCGTTGAGAAAGTTCTGAGGTAGTGGGTACCCCCGCCCCAATTGCTGTGGTTTCATGCTTGAGTTGTGGTGAAAATGCATGGTATATTTTGGATCCCCTAGACAAAAATTCCTGGCTATGCCTCTGATTGTTAGTTTGTTTACTGCTGAAATTTACTTATATTTTCCCAGTAAATTAACTAATAAATAGTAATGATGATGATAAATTACCAATAACAACTAGAAAAGCCCTCACCACTTTAGTAACTTATGACCTTGACCTACAAACTTGACCCATTAGGGTCAAGATGAACCAATTGTCTAGGTTAAAACTCATTTTGTTTGAAAATTATTGTCTGGACATACACACTGACACACACACACACAACCAGCTAATTGCTATACACGGTCACCAAAGTGGTCAGCAATAATAAACAAATATTATTCACTCTTAAAACTTAAACTGTCTCTTATATCACTGCAGTAGTCATCCCTAAAGTTTGAGAGCTACGATTCATCTCTGAACACAATTAAGAAATCCAGAGAGAATGAAAGCCTGATCTAACAATTAAAGATTTACTTAGGGGGGGGGGAGGTCAGTGGTCTGTCTAGAAAATGATTGTTAAAACTGTTATGTACTAGTGTGCATGTGGCTGAAAACTGTAGCAGGTGGAACCGGCACAAGCAACATGACGGACCTGCTCCAAGTTGCCGGTGAAGTCGGCAAAGCAGTCGAGTCGCTCGTTACCGTAATGACCGACGAAGAACAGCAAGGTCACAACGGAGAGTGAGGACCCAGCTCACAGTAGTAGCTACGGGCCATTGAAAATAAACAACCTCTTCCACAGCTGCTGCCTTCGTCCTGCGACTGGTCATCTGCTGCGTCATAAACTCAAATGACACCGCGTGGACAAGGACACATTTGTGCAGACATAATGTCACGATTACTTCTGCATGCAAGTGTCTGTTTACCGGTACAGTCTAAATGCATCATAACATTACAGTGGCCTGTAACCTATAAGGTGTCTGATGGAACAAGGTTTAGGTAACCTCTATGTTGATATCAGTCATCACTAACATTCATCAATTTTGCTGTATAGTTGTTGATATCAGTCTTATGTACCTTATTACTACTACTGTAATCGTTTTTGTGGTATTACTACATATTTATAATCGATTGTGCAGCATGGTTTATAACAAAATAATTTTACCTTTATACAGCATTAATATGGAAAACTGCTGGACATGTTGTTTTCTGTTTTTTTTCAATTTATGCTACTTCATATCAATAATCAGAAGTCACATGGAATATCGGAACACACACTGCAGTCTTATAATGAGTGAGAACAGCTAAGTGGCTCAGTAGCAAATGACCGCTTCCAATTTGAGATTTCATCAACACTGTATGCATTATAAATTAGTCTTTTTATCATTACAACTTTGTAAAGAGTAACTGCACGACTGTTTGAAAACCTCGTTTCTTGTCACCTATAACTGGCATTCTTGAACAAAATTTTTGCCAGTTTTAGATAAATTATGTCTTTGAGTGCTTAGACAAATGTATATGATAAACTAGAAGCACTGTGGCGCTGCATACCTCCGCCAAGGCACGTCTTACCAGTGTCGTGATACAGATCCGGATCCAGATCCCTGATCTGGATTGCCACCAAAATTTAGTCATTTGTTCATTGGCCCATTTGCCAACCTTCCCTGAAAATTTCATGCAAATCCGTTTGGAAGTTTTTGTGCAAAGTTGCTAACAAACAGACAACAGAGACGACAGACAGACAGACAGACAGACAGACAGACAGACAGACAGACAGACAGACAAACAATGACAGAAACATATCCTCCTTGGTGGTGGTAATGATGACTTCATTCAAACAGCAAGAGGATGTATTATCGAAAACAATGATAAACAACAAATAAATTCATGCATACACAAAATATGTTCAGTACATCACAGTGGCATAAACAAGAACGCATGCAATTCATAGCACCTTCCAAGATTTACCAGAAAATAAACAAGACATTTTAGACAACAGGCAGCTAGCAACAGCGCAGTTCAAAATTTAGAAAAACCGCATTGTGCAAGACTGCAACATGTATGTTGAAATGAACCGACAAGTTGACAACACTACTGAAAACAATATCAATAAACAATTTGATCAGAAAGAATTTTATGTTACCAATTTTACATCAACATCTTTATGTTCAACATATGCTTTTGCTAACTTGACAGCATAATAACACATAACACATGCCATGAGGATATAAAAAGATGCATTACCATAAGAAAAGAAGCCTTTTATAATAGAAAAGAGCTCATCTGAGATAAATTAGAAAAGAGCTCATCTGAGATAAATTAAGTTCAAAATCTTAAAAAGAGAGTGGTCAGCAGTCTAATATGGAGTGTGACATTACACGGTTCAGAAAATGGATTCTGTCAGAGTAGTATGTGAAAAGATTAGAGGCATATGAATTATTGATGTGGAGAAGATGGGCAGAACACGACAAATGAAGCAGTATTACAGACGGGACGGCAGGTGAAGACATAATATTAGTAATTAAAAAAGACAAATGTATTGGACTGGCCACACATTATAGGGAGATTTGCTTCTAAATATAGTGCTGGAGGGTAGAATTGAAGGAAGGAAAGCAGATGCAGACCAAGAATGGTTACACTGGAAGGGATGATGGACAAAGGCAGCAGAATCACATACCAGAAAGTCAAGGAAAAGGCTCCAAGAAGACACGAGTGGAGGCACTGGAACTGTGGACCTACCCAAGTGCAGAATACAAGACAAATACGTACTGAATTAGCAAATAAGCTCGAAAGCCAGAACTGTTAATTGCAGTAGAGCATAGTGTACACTGCTGCATTATCAAATTTAATTTAAAGCATCATAACAACAATAGAAGATTTCTGTGACAGTTCAGAATTCAAGACAAAAAAAATAAATAATCTTGAACAAAAATTGTAAAAAAAGATCTTCAAAGCATCAAACGTCACTGTTATCAGTATTGAGTATAATAAACAATAGGTTCATAAATTCAAAACGAATTAACAAAATTTTCATAACGTGAAGCAAAAGATCAGACCACTTTGGTCCATAGCCACATTAGCCCCAGACATTTCGTTCTTGAATACATCGCTCAAACAAGGACTACAGATAGGGTTTAAGGTCAGAATTAGGGTTACAATTTAGGAAACAGTCAGTAACAACGAAAGTCCACCAGAGTGGTAGGATAGTTACCTTTCATCTTCACTGGAGTTTATAGGGCTATGATTACAGGGTTAGTATTTTTTTCTGACGAGCTGTGTTTCTGACATAAATTCATTACGGTGAGGACTAAATCATAGTTATGGCTAGGTGGATAAGGTTAGTTTTGTAGGGTTCCTAGACAAGTTTTCTGGTAGGGATGAAACTGCTCAAGTTGACCAGATGAGATAAGCTTAGGACCAAACTCAAAGTATCTAGGACTGAAGTGACGTAGGACCAAAGTGCAAAGATTCAGTGAGAGTTTCAGGAAAGAACTTCTCGGTCAAACATGTGTTCGCCAAGACCACCTCCAGCACGTTCCAGTCGAGTGACGTACTCACTCAGCTGTTTGATTGCCTTCACCTGCTCCTCAACGAACTCCGCCTCCAGCCAGTTAGTCATCTATGCACAAGACACACAGAACAGCCAGTTAGTCATCTATGCACAGCACACACAGAACAAACTATGCTGCAGCAACGTTTGAATTTACGCTGTTAAATGTCAGTTCTGTTCGCAAGCTGAATCCAATATTATCTCTGTGTTTCTACAAACACAATTTGAGATTCTTATTAATGACTATTAATACTTTTGTTTAATTTTGGCTTTACACTCTACTTTTAGATTTTGATCTATACTATGTTTTATCTGCTCTGATGTTGTTGACTGAGCATTAGGAAAGTCAGATGGCTCGTTAAATCTCCCGATGTTTGTTAAATTTCCTAGTCCAACACTCAGAACCCTTGAGAATCCAGCCTAACCTTACTGAACACAGAAAACAGGCTTGCTTAAATCACTAAGTATGCTAGTATGTCTTAGTAACAGTACACAGGTTTTTAGTGAAATATCCATTGTCAAGAGCTGACAAAATAACAGTCTTTTAAATATTCCAAATACACAGTAGTATGCAAACACAGTAGGTCCTCTCGCAATTCTGTCCATCTTAGGTGCACTGCATCTGCATCTATGACAGTATATTCATTACCACTTTTGAGTGACCATTTGTAAAACGATTCGCCCTATGCTATCAGACTGTTGTCTGTCCTGTCTGTCTGTAACGTTGGTTGGTGTACTGTGGAAAAATGGTTGGATGGATCAAGATGAAACATGGCATGCAGGCAGGCCTCGGCCCTGGCCCCACTGTGTTAGATGGGGAACCCAGCTCCCCTCCCCCAAAGGGGCACAGCCCCCCAATTTTCGGCCCATATCTGTTGTGGCCATATGACTGGATGGATCAAGATGCCAGGCAGACCTCAGCCCAAGCGACATTGTGTTAGATCGAGACCCAGCTGCCCCTCCCCAAAAAGGGGGCAGAGCCCCCCAATGTTTGGCCCATGTCTATTGTGGCCAAACAGCTGGATTGATCAAGATGCCACTTGGTATGGAGGTAGGCCTCGGCCAGGCCACATTGTGCTAGATGGGGACCCATTCCCTCCCTCCAAAAAGGGGGCCCCGATTTTCGGCCCATGTCTGTTGTGGCCAAACGGCTTGATGGATCAAGGCACCACTTGCTACGTAGATAGGCCTCGGCCCAGGCCACATTGTGTTAGATGGGGCCCAGCTCCTCCCAAAAAAGGGGCACAGCCCCCAATTTTCGCCGATGTCTACTGTGGCCAAACGGTCACCCATCTCAGCTGCTGCTGAGCACTTGTTAACCACCTCATAGTCGGATCACTATAGCTTTCTTGCACCAGTGAATGAGTGAGTGAGTAGGGTTTAACGTCCCGCTGAACACATTATAGGTCATTTTGGGGACGGTTTTTACAGGTCAAATGACCCAACCAACAGTGTCAAAGCACTGAAGGAAGTAGTGGTGCACCAAATACTGTAGCAAAAATTTGGATACAGTCACCCTTCCTGGGGACATTAAATACAGTAACATGGTATTAGACTTGTGATATTTTTGCCAATGTGTGGCCAAGACATGCACACAATACCAGAGGCACCTAACTGTTCATAACACTAACAGAAGTTATATAGCACAAGGTCATTGCTAAATTACTAATGACATTGCAAGACTATTAGGGTCACTGATGCTACAGGACGTTTGACTAATTGGTTGAGTAGGGTTTAATGTCCCACTAAACACATTATAGGTCATATCGGGGATGGGTTTTACAGGAGGCCTATACACTGTGTCTAAAAAACGTCTCACTTTTGATTTGCTATAATCTTTACACGCACGATTCGATTGCAACAATTTTTGGCACAAATGTTGCCAAGAAAGTAGTCAATCAAAATGTACTTTATTTTCCCACCTCACCTAACTAGTGCTTCTGCACTACCTGGGGAAACAGGAAACCCGGA
>Ga0209259_1000372_pt1 | contig 13057 bp, 9 predicted proteins | sample WorMetGr2BELIZE1_FD_187417 | JGI IMG/M metagenome (GOLD analysis project Ga0209259, IMG submission 187417) | Marine gutless worms symbiont microbial communities from Max Planck institute for Marine Microbiology, Germany - Inanidrilus... ...
CTATAAAAATCGGTTAAGATTAGCCAAAGTTATAGTCAAAAATAAACTGCCACGTTTTTTTCTGGTTCACTGTGTAGTAGTGGGCGTCAGCCAAACTTTGCGGCATTGAACAGAGGGCGCCACCTATGTTCGGCAGGGTGACCATCACGTTGGGCATTGGCCCACATTCTAGTTATCATTATGTTTTGAGTATTGTTGTAGTAGTCCATTGCCAGTTACCTGTAGTGACATTTCAGGGTCATTCACATTTTTAATACCCGACTGTGTGCAGGCAGCAGTTGTTCCTGTGTATCACATCCGCGTGAACAAATTTAGCACATTGTTGTAACGGATGTTAGCTCAACCTTTCCTCTACTGTGTTACAGTTACGTTTGGGTTCGCGAAAAATAACAGAACTTCTCTGGTGCAGATTTACCTCCAAGTCAAAAGTCTGGACTTTTGTCATATTTTCGGCTTCTGTCGTCGGATGGCGGGTGTTGTAAACAGGGAGGCACTGTCGCAAGCTGTTGATTAATACTGAATACCAGATTTCAGTCACAGCAGCTGGCCGTCACTGTTGTAATGACAGTTATGCAGACTTCATTCATTACCCGCCATCATATAGCCTTTGCATCATGTAGCCGAGAATTTAGCTGAGCTGAATTTTCAACTGACACTTTGCATCGCACATGTTCGTCTGCCACACCTGAGCCTCTTGTACTGTATTTTGGCAATGTTGTGGTTGTTATTCACAGTTTACACAAGTGAATACATATGTTGTTATATCCCATTGTGTCTACAGCTACTGGAAATACCAGAAATCTCTTGGAATTTAATTGGTCCTCCTGGAAATGTTAACTGTGCTAATGTTGATGGAACGACAGCAAGGGTCTCCAGTCGTAAAGCAAAGCACTAGTTTAAGCTCCAGTCTAATGACTGGCAATCTGGCTACCTCAGTTCAACTTAGAAGTGGCACCAAATCATTGGTGAACATCAGTCGAACTCATTGTCACATGCTCTATTAAAACCGTTAGTATGCTGCTTGTGCATTGCTTGTTGTGTAAACAATACAGCGTAAAAGTTTTCTGGAATTTTGTTAGAATATCTCCCGGAAATCAACTGGAAATTTGCTTGATTGGATTTGTGAATGCCCCAGTGTCAGACCTAAAGTTAACATGAATTGCTTAAAGGAGCGTAGGCAGCGTGCTCATCTCCCTTCCGTAAGCCATTGAGCCCATAGGTGGATAAACCACTGAAGTCTGACGCATGGCCAGTGTGACGCCAGACCTACGGTTACCTTCCCAGCCTTGGGGCATCGTCACCCTTTGACCGGTATGAATTTATATTCCTTGGTGACAGAGGCACGTGTGAACAACTTGCCTATGGTTGTTACCTGAAAGCAGAATTACCGGGAGTCGACTCACGACCCTTTGAGTCGCGAGTCCAACATCCTAATCATTACTTGCCACTGGGCCACATGGCTGTCAAGTTAGGCTGTAGTTGACAAGGACTGTTTATTTGGTAGGTTGTTATAAATCGTGACACAAACGAGACGCTGCTGTGCATTGCATACGTATTCGAAGTGTCGACGAGCGAACACGGCGCGCAGCATCACATCTATCGACTTGTCCGCGACTGAGACCAACTTGTCTATAGGCGTTGTACATTTCCAGTCTGGATCATTGTCCGGCATCAGAAGAATGGAGACTGCTTTGTCCACGATGACAGACTGTTATGGCCGATCAGTGGACTGTGTCGGTATAATTGACAATCACGTTGTTGTACCCGCCGCCATCTGTTTCGTTCGTTTATTTGCCACTTTAACTAAATCGTGTGATAGATCGTCTGCACTTAGCTGCTTTGACTGTAGATGCCATTTCGTAATTTATGTCAATATACAGTTATATTGTTATGCAAGTTTATTTTGCGCTCTGATCTTGAGACAGTCATGAATATGTATGTCATGCATGTGTCTTTATGTTACACTGTTACAACGTAGGCTGTGTACACAGTACGGGCAAGTTATACTCATTCTTTCTGTCAGTTGCAGTACGAGCATCCTATCCATACCCATACTCCGGTACAGGCATCCCAACCCGTAAAGCCGTGGTTCCATAAAATAAAACCATTTTAAAGAATTTTGGTGTTGCACGGAACCACGTCTGAAATGAAATAAAATTATTTTAGCCGCTGAAATAATTTTTAGCGGCTAAAATAATTTTATTTCATTTAAGATGTCACGTCTGAAATGAAATAAAATGATTTTTGCTGCTAAAATGATTTATTTCATTTCAGATGTGGTCCCGTGCAACATTGAAATTCTTTAAAATATTTTAATTTTAACATGGAACCACGGCTTAACTGTAATTCTGACACTAACCTTAACCCTACTAAGCCCTACTAAACTAATTGTAACTCTAAAATGACAAATACTCACATTTATTCCAGGAAGCACACAACACAGCCGTTCGTTTAACAGTACTGCAACATCATTGACGTGGCAGCCTGTGGGCAGCATTGATTGCCTGTAAGCTGCCCGTACTCATTGCTTGGCAGCAATATAGTACATGGGCTTGCCCATACTGTGTGCACTTGATGTGACATAAGCGCTGTATGTTATACCTGTAAGCAATCCTGCTACAAAGCACTAATGGCTCGGTGAGTAAGGTGTTGGAGCTACTTCAGTTTTTGCCGAGATCCTCCTCGTCCGTCACCTCGTCCCTCGGTTTCCTCTACTTGTTCTGGCAGAGAACCTTTGAGGATAAGTGGCATGGGTTTTCTGCCCTTCCTGTTGCCCAGCCTGTAGTGTCAAAGCACTGAAGGGAACTCAAAGTAATGACCAAAGCCGGGGAAATCAAAGTAATGACCAAAGCCGGGGAAAGTAACCCACTGACCCAGTTGCTTTCTTGATTTACTGACAGACTCTGATGCATTTTGGTGTCAAGAATTGCTCCAAGAAGTCGCACATATCGGTGCGTGTTTCCGAGCCATTGAACAGGAATTGCGCAATGTCAAGTCATCTTTTCAGTCATTTTTTGGACATTTTCAGTCATCCGCTACTTGAAGGGTAGTTTCATGTAAACGGTGCATACGTCTGGAAGCGTGGAACATTTGCCACGTAGTTGCGTGTGATTGTGACAGTATCTAGTACCTGCAATGTATTTGCAAAACAGTAAAGTTTACCTTGTTGTTTGCTGCCGGTTCTGAACAGGTACTGTGTGCTCAGTTGCTACTGTATTGGCTGATATATTTTGACGCGAGCTTTTTTAAAATACAAAGACCATGCCGTAGGATAAAATGCCGTTGCTGCCATTTACTGTATGCCACTTCAGGTAGTTTTATGCTGGGTTTTGTGTATTTTGACACAGGGGTGGGCCAGCAAGTCAATTCTCTGTCTGCATGTTTCACTTCAGTATGGCAATTATGCTGTACGCATGGGGCAATAAAGCAGTTAAAGTCTCTTAAACCATTGTAGGGTCACATCTGGCTTGGCAGTAGAACTTGAGTGCTATGTGTGTTTATAGTGCTGTGTTGCTATGATCTAATTTGTGTTGAAAACAGTGTTAAATTTTGACTGGTCAACCTACTATAAAACACGTGCTGAAAGAATGTACAACTTAAGGTATTCTTGACATAACACGATGGATACAAACTCGTAAACACTCATTTTTCATAAGTATTGTAGACTAAACTCCTTCATTGGTAAAACTTTGTATGATAAATTATAACCCTAAAGATGCAATATAACCTATAGCCTAAATTGTGCTGAAAATGTCATTATATTCTAACCTACCCACCTGTGCAGCACTATACAGACACAGGAAACCGGTTTTACTGTGATGTGTGCCGGCTGTGCACTGTGGCACAGTTTTGTATTAATACTGTGTGCTTTTGGAGTTCTGAAGTGTTGGTTTCATATGTAACAAATGCCATAGTAGTATTAAGCCATAGTTTCACTGTTCCCTGACATACCTAGGTTTGCACTTACTGTAACTGTTGTTGTTTAAGCATGCTTATTTCATGAGTTACTCCAAGTCCTTCAGAGGTCTTTTAAGGCCTCTGAAGGTTAATCAGGGTCTGTTACAAGCCAGATGTTCTTCCAAATGCACCTCCATCGTGTCGGAGTTTCAAAGCAAGCTTATGGCTGTTGCCACCACCATCGCTGTTCTTCTGAATGTCACTTGCCAGGCCCCTCTGTGTTCCTCTCCACTTGTTCCAGAGGAGAATCCTTGGGATGAGAGGCACTGGTTCTTTAAGGACCAGATGTTGTTCCTGTCAGCCGTTTGTGACGAGGCACCAAAGGGAACAAAAAGTACTGTCCCAACCAGGAAAAATGACCCACTGGCCTCATTTTCTTTGTCAGCCACCAGGCTCCTGCTGAAGGGAGTGTTGCTCCGTTTATGCTGGCTCTGTGACACTGGTAATATACCATTTACTGGCCAGTTTTCAGTAATAGGATATTAACATCTTTGTTTCTTAGGAAATTTCCCCAGTCCCATCTGTTTTATCTCCCTCCCCTCCAGTAGACATCATCTGAGCAATGGTGATTGTCGGGAGGATAAGAGGGAAGTTTATCAGAACTGTTCTGTGCTGTATTGTGTACGACAGTTGTGCACGGTGATACGCACACATGAGCAGTTCTTAAAAATGAGTGTTGGTTTAGGTTTAGGTTTGCGTTAGAGTTAAGTTTGCTTATTGTGTATTTTTGCCATTTTGTTGTTTGCTTTTGTTGTGTTAGGTTTAGTTTCTTCAGTATTAGCCAAGAGATTGGCTGAGAAGAACATCTCTGAAATGACCTATTTTGTGTCGAGTGGAACGTGAAACCTGAACTCAGTCAGCCCATCTGTTATGATGGCACTGTTAATAGTAATAATAAATGGTGACAGTTAACCTGGGTTTAGAAAGCCAACTTTCTTTAGTGTCTTATACATTGCGTCCATTAAGACCAGCAGTGTCCTTCTTTTCCATGCTGTCCTGTTGTGCTTGTGTAACAAGGTGAGACATGTTGCATTTCTATTGGACCAGTATTACATGTTTTTATCCATCTGGATTATCTTGGCCTTTTGCTGCTTTGGCCATTCAAAACGTAAGTGTAATGAGCAAGCAGCGAAGAGATGCCATCTATCTGGCAAGTGTTTTTAATGTTTTGCTGGTTGTTTATTCTACAGCTGATGCCCTGCTGTAAGAAGGAACTCTGTTTTCCAGCACTGTTGTGCTCCTTGTTATCTATGTACTGTGTATGTGTTTTGTTGATTTACGTGTTTGAGTCCTTTGTTGTTAAAGTGCTGCATATGTAATGCACGGAGATGTCGCACTGAAAGTGTGTTTGTGTTTTAAGCTATTCGTGTGTACGTACAGCATGTCTCTCATGGCTGCTGCATTGGATTTCACGCTGTCGTTCATTTCTTTGTAGGTTTATTTTCCACGCTTGTGCGTTTGTATTTACACTGTGTCTCAAAAAATGTCACTACTTAGGCTTGCTGTAACTTTGACGTACGTGAACCGATGCTAACTTTTGGCAGAACTGTTATGGCGAAAGTGAGACCAACCACCACACACCACATCCATTTTATGGCCCTTTTTCCGGGACCACCCGGGTGAGCCGGTGCCAGAAGAAAACTTCTAGACTTTATGGTGCAAGGGAAGATTAACAGAGGCAGACACAGAGACCATCCAAGTGGGCGCCACTCCATCTGGACTAACCAGTGCCCACCTCCAGCATCTCCCCATTCTTTTTACAGGCCGGATGCCCTTCCTGCTGCCCAACCAACAGTGTCAAAGCATTGAAGGCAACTAGCGCATTCGGATTAGGGAGAAGACGCAAGAGTTTTCCTCAACAGTGTTACCTGCACCGTCTCCTTACATCAAAGTGAGATGTCAAAAGTTACTTTATTTTCTCAACTCACCTAACTAGTGCCTGTGGCAAAACACAGAAGCACAAAAATCACATATCTTTTCACTTAAACGTTGGATTACTGCCAGACATCAACCAGCCCTGCGTGGGTCCCGGGCCATAAGTAAGTGGGTACGTGTATAAGTAAGTAAGTAAGTGGCAAATTTATGAAGCACCAACATAAGAATGGGCCTCTCTGTTTCCAGGCTTGATGGGGGAACGTCTCCGAAATGACCTATTTTGTGTCAATTGGGACGTAAAAAACCTCGACTCAATCAATCAAGCCAGACTTCAAGCAGTCACTGCTTAATATATTCAGTCTTGTTACTTACAACTCATACTCATGCTGCTGTATGACTCCCTAAATAGTTGGTGGAGCTAAGCTGTGGACTATTATGAGACTGTAGCTGAGGAGAGAGGAAGTTGAGAGTTTTGCACTGCAGCAGTTGGACTGTGTTGAGTGCAGGATGCACTGATGCACTGTCTTGCTGTAAGACAAAATTGTCATCAACAAATTGTTTAATAGCATCTGACATTTGTTGAGATAATAAGATATGTCAGCAATACTGTCCATTGACTTTCACTTCAGAACAACTCCCATTTTTGACACAGCGCTCGACACTGTGACAGACTTGGTAAATGTCGAGTGTTGAGGTTAACATACTGCATGATGCTATTCTTACTTCCTAGGTCCTGTCTGTCTGATGCATACAGTCGACTGTTTTAACAGTGACGGGTGGTTTAACTGTGACCAGGTGATAATTTAAGTGCGTGGCTTTGCATTTGTTGGCAAAACAGTTTTGCAACATTTAAGTGAATAGACGTAATATCCGGGTTTTCTGTTTCCCAACTGGTGCAGAAGCATTAGATAGCATTTTATGATTGCCTATTTCTCTTAAACATTTCAGCCAGTAATTATCAAAATTGGTTAATGTTTGTCAAAGCTGTAGCAAGACAAAGTAGTGACATTTTTAGGCACAGTGTAGTTGTGAGATTATTAAAGATTTTTTAGTGATTGCGATAAAGAATGTGTGTGGAATTTATGAATCTAGATTTCTGTTTTGCAGTTAGTTTTGTGCTTTTTGTTTGAATTTCTGTTGCCAATCAGTTGAAAGTCATTATTATGAAATGTTATCTGTTAAATACATGAAGACATATATAAATGAATCGTGGTAGTAAAATATAATTTTAAAATATAATTTAAAGCTATCATGTGTTGACTTTCACTACAACAGTGATATGGTATTGCATGTTAGTTATAAAGCACGCTGCAGGCTTAACTAAGATTCTACATTACTGCAGACTTTTTTTTACTAAGAATCTGTTAATTTCAATAGTAATATATTGATGCATATCCTTGAGACAGAAGATTGCTGTTTTGCATAACCTAATGGGATGTGTTTTGTGGTAATCTGGTTTTAAGATGCTGTTATTGCAACTAAACTGAATGTTTTTGCTGCAGATGAAATTACATGAAATACTGTTTGTGAGTGTTTTGTTATTTTATAGCTTTTGCCGAGTGTGTTTGTTACTGTTGTTATTGTTATTATTATTATTATTTATTATTATTATTATTATTAGTATTTGCTGTTTGTGTTTGAGATGTGGCCTTGTTGTAATAAGTGCATCAGTGTGCCATCAAATGCAAAGCTTTATCAGTAGTGTAGTTCAGAGTTTCCACTTTCTGGACAGTCAGGGAATTAAGCAGGTTGCAGAAAACTGGGGAATTTTGTTGGTGGCTGGGGAAAATGACATCTTTTACCTCATTGCACATTTTATTGGCATTTTGACGAAGAGGTTTCAGCTTCTTCCCAGAACCTGCGACATAATTTTTAATACCTAAAACGTATTTTTTTGTGTCTGAAATGGTCACAGAATATTTCCCAATTTAATTGGGATAAGTTGGGAAATTTGAGTTGAGTGGGAACCTTCTAGTTGCTTGAGCCAGCTGTTTGCAGTTAGATTGATCAAGTGCATAACAGGTTCATTTGGCTTGCATATACATGCTTGTATTTTTGTACCGTGGACTACTTTGTTGTGAGAAGTCTGCTTACCAGACGTTAGTCGGTGTTATTTACCAGCAAAAGGAATATAAGCGGCCTTTCAGCACATTTTGCCATTTGCTTTTCTTTCACGTTGTTCTGGACTCATCCGTTGCTCTCACTTATGTCACACTATTCTGAAAAGGCTCACACCTGCTATTGTAAAGTCTAGTGTAATATTTCTTCAGCATCGTGTTTGCTCTCAACAAGAATACACACAGCCCCGACGACTGGCACAATATTTGGCTATCACTGAGATTCCATGTTTATGCCTGTTTATTGTTCAGTGTGGCAGAGTTTTTCGGGCAAGTATCTTTCCAACTATCAAGTGAGTGTCTTGTGCCAAATTGTGTTGAAAGCAGTGTGAAACTGTTGCCAACTAATGTACTGCAGAACATGCAATGGAGTGAGTCATCGATGCAGTGAATCTCACCTCTGTTGTGAGAATGATCCGAGACTTGAACCACATCCACAGCTGCACGCATTGCATATGACGCTGTTGTCAGACTTGGCTGTTTGGTTCTTGCACTGGAAACGTTTTTCCAGCAGGTGTGATCCAAACGAGCTTTCTTGAAAGTTTCCACAGCAAAGCAATTGACTCATCCCTCGACAGAGTCAGTTGCTGCTACCTCCCGGGTGTGGCTGTTGATTTTGCAGGCTTTGAATGAGGCTGTAAGATGGTCTTTGTACTGCTTGAGTTGTCCACCGTGACTTCTGTTGCCTGCAGAAACCTAACTGTAGAAGTCTTGTTTTGGAATCTGCATGTCAGCCATGTGAGAAACATGCCCTGTCCATTGGAATTGGTTAGAAAGAATGTGCAACTTGCAGGCATTCTTGGCAAATACTATTCTGTCACTAGCATCAGTGAACTCCACACTCGACCTGCAAAAATATTAGTATGACTTTTGTTTGATATACTGTAACCCTAATGGCGTGATACAACCAATATTTTTTGAAAGTGTCGTTAAGTTCGGTTCAACCAACCACTTACCCGGTAATGTTGTTATTTGAAAATCAATACGGCTGATAGCATTAAAACTAGCTATTCATCATGACAATTTGTTGAACTGGTCTTAGTGCATTCCTGTACGTATGCTCATTAGTGGACAAGAGTTTGATCTGTGACCTACATTGTATTACTGTATGGTATATGCTAGTCTCTTGGCAGCAGTAAGTTTCATCAAGTCTGAAGATTATGCTGTTATTTATGTCCGTCTGCAATTCGTGACAGTTCTCTGGATATTTGAGACATGTGCACATAAATAGTGTTACTGGTGTTACTGTAGTAGCATTCTGATTCAGCAGGTGGTTTTTGGTCATACTAATTCTGCCTCCGTTGTTGAGACTGCCCTTGTGGGCTGTAGGAGCTGTGGTTTTCTGTTAAAAGTAATAGTAAGAGGTGACTAATTGGGGTTGGTTTGGTTTTGGTTGTTTATCTTGGTTGCTGTAGGTTTGGTTTGTCAGTAGCATAACCAAGTAATTGGCTGGGAAAACCACTCCAGACAAAAGGCTGACCACTAGTCTGAAAACCTATCAGGGAATGTTACAGCTGTTAGGGAATTTATCAAGTGAGAGAAATGTCAGGAAACATTGTCGGGAAAACCGTTTATTGCTAGCTTCATGTTTGGAGCTACATCAGTGTTTAGTAGACTGTTGCGGGCCTTGTGTGCCATCTGAGAGTCGATTTTGCCACTTGTGAATATTTTTGTAGAATATGCGCTGACATTCATAGCGTAATGGTAGCAGTAACAATGTGTACACGACGTGGGTAATGCAACGTGGGTAGTTCGAGCTGAGAATCATATCTCCACAAAGATAAGATTTGTGTTAGAGTTTCTTTTGTATTTGATCTTACTGTGTAATTTATGTGCAACTCCATTAGCACTCTGTATGGCATGATAGAAGCTGTATGTGTTGAAAGTGCCATTAAACACCAGTCACATAGCCAGTCTGTTACGTAAACAGAGTTCAGTCTTTGATTCAAGAATCATGTAAATTCCAAACTGATCACATTTTAATCTGTTACAACTTCCTGCATTAAAGTAAATTTGATTAATTTAATTTAGTAATTTCAATTGAATTAATTGATTATTTTTAATGTCAATAATAGCCATTTGAAGTATGCAGTATGCAGAGGAATGTGCTTATTTGATCTGTTGAACAATATTTTTGTCTGCGTGGTTTTGTGTAGCAGCTGTGTGTCAGTCTTTATAGAACTGCTCATGTGTTGTTAAAGCAGCTTTTGTGATCAGTGCCGTTAAATTCTAATAACTAGCCAGTCATATTACGATTCAGAAACATGCGTGCTTGATGGCGAAAGCTGTTGACGCTGTTGGCATCCGTCCTTGTTCGTTGCAGTAGTCATGTTTCAGCCGATTGATTGAATAGTCAGTATTTTTGCACATTTTTGTTGTGGTGCTTGCAAATATAATGAGAAACAGTCGCACTGCAGTATCACGTTTAATTTCTATTATCACAGTTATCAGTAAATTTCACGTGCCTAGAAATAGCAAACATAGTCGTACCCATAGCGGTTATATAAACTGCATTCATTTCGTGATGGAATTCCATTTGTGACAGTTGAATCTATAATTCATTTCCGTTAGGTTCTGTAGTTCTGATGTTTTTGTAACGTGTCTCTGTTTTATTTCATTTTTACCAGTCATTGGCTGTCAAGAATGAGGCTAACAAAAGTACATTAACGAGGCGTTAAATCCAAACAAACTACACATAACTCCAATATAAATGCATGAGACATTATCACATTCTGTCAGTGTTGTGCTGATAATTTGTCATTTCACTCCATGCTGTCATTTCCGAAATATCTTATTTTCGTTTGCAGAGTTAGTTGATTCACTAACAACAAAAAACTTTTGAAATTTCATGTCATTTGCAATTTCATGTGATGAGGCTAATGTAACTTTCTGTAGATTTATTCACAGTCGAAGCTGTGCAGTTAAATGATAATGCCTGTAATGATACTGTTCTAATCAGCAGGTGTGCATATTACCGAACTATCATATCTATCATAACAGCACGTGAAAAGCAACATAAGTACTTTAATTCACACTTTAACTAACAAAAAAAAACTATGGCAAAAGTAACGGTTTGAGATTAAGTTAGACCGTTGAGGACGTTTTTAACTGTTAATGACCTTAAGCACTTTTGAGTTAATAACATTGAATAAACAGCCTGTTACACGGAGAAGGGTTAATCAGATTTACACCATTACTTCTGTTCCAAAAGAAACTGGAACTGACTGACATCATACTGCATTTGTCTGATTGAGTGCAGCTGAACATGGCAGGTAATCTGGTCTCGAATCTATTTCGAAACGTCAACAACACGCAAACTGTGATAAATACAAAACTATCGAACAACATTAACGAACAGCATAACGCCGTGAAATGGGAAGCTCAGCTGGTGCAGAGGGACCGCGGGACGCCTCGTGTTATTTGGAAATTTGTTGAGTTACGCAGTTTCTGTTATGATAAATACTCAGTGCTGCAAACGGAAGACGGGTGCTCAGTCAGTGTAAGAAGACAGCCCTCACTCGTGAACGCACCGATCAAGTTTTATAACATTTTAGTCCTGTGACCTTGACCTTGCAACTTGACCCGGATAGTAGGCCTACCAATATGAACCAACATGCCAAACATCTAGAAAATGTCGTTTGGTTCAACAGTTATTGCCCGGACGCAGACAAACACACACTGGACCGATTGCTGTACCTGAACCACTAAAGTGGTCGGTAATAACTTGTGATGTTCGCATTATGATGACAGCACCACAGGTGTCGATCAGTCTCTATTGTCGGGGGACATTGCAGGAGGTCTAGGGACGGAAGTCCGTGGGTCCAGGGGCAGAGCCCTGGTAGGGGGTTTAGGGGACAAAGTCTATTGCCAACATTAAAGTAAAATATGTGCGTTTTGATGAAATAAAATGGCATGAAATCAACAGCCAATATCAGTTGAAAATACTTCTTATTCTCACATAACGGCCTTATGGCTATAGGGTACAAATATAGTCCGATTGTGATGACAAGTCTGTTAATTACAATTGGTAATTGACTTATGCAGTTGCCACGAGTGGAATAAAGACGACTTGACTTGACTGTTCAAATAATGGTGAGGCACTCGTGATAGTGTGCCCGGTCCAAATATTGGGGGCGTGTCCCCCCTGTACCATAGCCATCGACGTCCTTGCTGTACAAGGACAGCACCTGTGTTATGCCCAAGATCCAGAGTTTGGGTAAGGCATATGGGAAGTACTGGAATGATGGGGAGGACGGGTGGTGTAAAAAGTTTGACAGCGAACAGCGATGTTTTTTTGTGAAACGACCGATGAGTGCCACGGTCGGAGAGACGGACAGAATTAGCATATACCGCGCTCTGCAGTAGCGTCGCGCGGTAGAATCCGCTTTCAATACAAAGTCATTCGTGCTTTGTCTCATCTGAATCTACACAGATCGGGTATCGATCGAGTATTGACCCCGCTACATGGGCATCAAACTCAGTGCTGAACAGCGCCGATATCAACACAAAGAAAACGACGATAACACCTGCGCCAAGAAGGTCACGTTTTTGCCCGTTTTTTCTGTCCATCTATCGTCGGGATTGCTGGGGAAAATAAATAAATTTTCATTTTAAAAATTTTTGTAACGGATAGGCGTTGGGTGGGACAGTGGCGTCAACGCGTCATCTACACTGGGAGCAGTGGTTAATGTAAGGGGAACGCCGTTCCTGGGCCCCTTATAATTGCTGGCGAGCGTTCCCAGGCGTCAATACAGTCCTTACTGGTACAAGCACGTTCAGAGGGGCCCCTTCAGCTTGCAGTAGGGCCCCAATTTTTTTCAGAGTTCCTGGGCCCCCAAATTTATACTTTAACCACTGACTGGTGGAGGGGGCGTTCCCCGTGAGTAGTCCCACAGGTACGCGAAGCTGGGCAGCCAGACGTTTTTGATGCATTGTTAGCACATGAACGGCCGTCATTATTGTGTATCGTCGCCATATAGAAAAGAACACAGGTTAAACTAGAATGTGAGCCAATGCCCAACGTGATGGTCGCCCTGCCGAACATAGGTGGCGCCCTCTGTTCAACGCCGCAAAGTTTGGCTGACGCTCACTAGACTGCCGTGCAGTAA
>Ga0209259_1000375_pt1 | contig 13033 bp, 20 predicted proteins | sample WorMetGr2BELIZE1_FD_187417 | JGI IMG/M metagenome (GOLD analysis project Ga0209259, IMG submission 187417) | Marine gutless worms symbiont microbial communities from Max Planck institute for Marine Microbiology, Germany - Inanidrilus... ...
CAACTGTAATGTTTGTTACTTTAATTTTATATTAGCTGTATAGCCTTGATTTTACACTTAACTTTTTATTATTTGTTAGTGAATATCTGATTTTATTCTTACATACTTCTTCTGTTGCTGTCCACCATTTCTGGCACTGAGTAGCCTATAGTGTGCTGATGTGCCGTTAAGAAACTGCTCACTCACTCGCTGCTCACTCACTCTCCACTTCGTCAAATATTTCTTTAACCTGTGAACAAACTGTTCTGCAATTTCACCAACTTCTATCCTAACACTCTTGAATCTTTTACTATAACCTCCTTCAGTCAGTCTGAATCTCTTCAACAGACTATTCTTCAACAATTCATAATTAATCACCAACATCCTCATCTGTCATTCTTTGATACACATCTACTGCCTGACCTTGTAGAAATCTAGCCAACTGAAATGACCACTGCCCTTGCATTAAAAGCTCTACAAGTTCGTTCGAACCTATTCAGATAGGCATCTAAATCATCCTTATCTTCATGGAATGGTGGCAGCTTCATTAACTTAATGTTTGGCACATGTGACACTGCATGATCACCACTTCCATCTACTGAACTATTACTTTAACTCTCGATCGCTCGAGTATTAAGTTCCAACGGCAGATTTTGTAATTCATATTCCTTTTTTTCTTTCTCCTTTTGAGCATACCTTTCCGCTTCTTTCTGTTTTGCCTCAATTTCTTTCTGTTTCATTTCTGATTCAACTTCAAATTTCTCAAGCTCAAATTTCTGCTGTCTCTCATTTTCTTCCATTTCACGCTGTTTCCCTGCCTCTTTACGCTCTATCTCTTTCTCTTTTTCTGTACGCTCTATCTCTTTGTCAACTTTGGCTTTCTTCGTCTGCCTTTCCAGTTCTTTTTCTTTATCTATCCGCATCCTCTCATCATTCACAGATTGTTTCAACTCATCACCACTGTAACCCAGGGTGATACCGATATTGGGTATGGCCTTCAATTCTTTTGCCGACATTTTTGTGAGAAAATTTATCACACGTTACTATCACAAATAGGTACCAAAATGAGTTTGAATACCCAACAATTGGTTAATAACTAATACGAATGCTATAATCCACCTATCACGGTATTGTGGTTTCATGTACAACTGTAAACCTACTTGCGGTTTATTATGTGTGGCCCATTAGATCAGGGGTACCCTATAAAGAGGTTCTAGATTAGAATATAAATTCAGTCTGAACCAATTCATTACCAAATCCCAGACGCGGCACCCAAATATGGAAATAAGACTTTATATCAGGACGAGAACCCAACAGATGTGATACTTAAATTTCAATAAATGTCTAGACAACCAACAATTTATAAAAAGAAGAGATTATATTCATAAAATATTAATACACAGCAATAGCAGTTAGTCTGTCAAATAGAATGTAACATCAACATCAATAACTGTTAAATATCAACTCCCCAAAACTAATAATAAAAAAACTCAAATAACTAAAAAGAGGCCTCACGTGCGGCGGACTCACGACACTTCCTTCAATTCTTAGGACGACAGTTTGGCATCCTATAACAATCCAAATAACATCGGATTCATCGGACGTTGTTCCACAGGAGCATCAAGTTCAAGTTCAAGCCCAGGTTACGGCGGGGCTATCACCGTCCTTGGTGCAACACTGAATACATTATCTTCGTGGCAAATGTGCCACACAAAACTTTGTAAGATCATTTGAGATCTGTAGTTCAAAGTATAACTGAAATCCACCAGTCTGACGTCATTCCCAAAACATCCGGTTTCTTGTCGTAGAGATGCACGAATGATGCAACAGTAGTGATGTGATGACAGTGGGAAATAAAAATAAACTAAAACAGTTAAACCCTTACAGTGGCAAACAAGGGGAGCTAGACCTATGCCAATATCTGCATATCGGCATAGGCCTAGCCGTAATCCACAGATGTCCTCAGCTATTAGCATCACTGGAAAATTCATCCGCAGAACTGTGAAAAATCTGCCCACCGGTCTAGCTAACATAATATAAAATGCAATCATTATAATGGTGTTTTGTCACGTAATACTAACGTTAAGTCTAACATTAACCCTAATCCTAATGGTAACCCTATAAATGTGTCCAATATTCACAAAAATGAATGGCACAATGCAAGACACAATGTGCCACCTATCGAATGAAATGTAGAAATCCGCCTATTGTTTTTACTTGTATTCGTAGCCCACGGGCTAAAAGTACATCTACCCGTATTCGTAGCCACTTCCTTACTGAAAAACCTACTGGGCGTGTTGAAAATCGAAGACCGGTCGCCACAATTAAGACCGGTCGCATCAGAATGCGTCTGTGATTGGTTGCACGACGTGACGGTCTTGATGGTGGCGACCGGTCTTGGATTTGCAACGTGCCCCTGAAAAAAAAACAGAAATTTCTAACAAAATATGATTATATATTAAACATGCTCAAGATAATCACATACAATAATTAATTAATCACATACAATAATTAATTATATTAGAACTTAGGCTGGCACCTTCTACTATTGTTATACTAAACCAAATGTTCAACGATCGGCATATACACTGAGATCCGGACAGGAAGATTCCTCTTCTTGGAAATGAATTCTCAGAAATATGTAACACCTTGAAATGTTTCTTGCAGCAGACTGCTTCATATAACAAGGAACTATTGTTCCACTTCAAGACAGATATTCACAGATGAAGCATATCATCAGAATAACAAATGTTGTTACCAGTTCAACGGCACAACTGATGGATATTATGGTCACTTCATGTCGACACCACTGTATTCAATCATCTGAAGATCCTTCAGTAATTCAAACTGATCTTGGCGATCAACATAAGTAATATTTCACTCTTCAATATACCAAGCAGCTTGATGTGCTTGTAATCTTGCAGAAATATGTTATTTCTGCCAACTTCGACACAAAATCCGTCAGTTACTTTAAACTGAACTTGAACTCTCGAGATGTGTGTAGTCAAAAGACGAACTGCTTGAGAGTCTGTTATGCAGTTGTTTGTGGACTGTGTGCAATGCAGTAACACTGGACTACATTAAGTTGTCAAAGTAGTTGCCTTTGTAGCGGCTTGCATAGTTTCTAGCCATTTACCGTGTATTTGTGAGCATAAAATGCCTGAGGACAGCGTGGAAGCAAATACAGAAATACTGAACCAACTCAGTATTTTATTGTCGGTATTAGGTATTTTTCGGTATTGTAAATATCCGATATCCCAAGACTAATGTGAATGTTGTAGATGAAATTGAGTTGAAATTTGGAGATGGAAAGAGAAAGGATGAAGGATCATAGACGTATGAATGCGGTTACTTTTCATAACATTCCTCATACAGTCCTTACAGAAATGGCAAAGCACCTGGACTCATATGGTGAAGCCAACTGGGAAACTTTGGCAGAGTGGTATGGCTTTTTACCAGTGGACATAAAGGTAATTACTTTTGTTTGTACCACTGTTACATGCATTTTAATGTGTTAGTGATCTGCTAATGTTGCTATCCATCCGTTTGTCTTTCACCACAGACTGCGTGCGGAAGCACGGGGTCAATTGACCCCCACTTTTTTAAGAGTGGAGTCAAGTAACGCTTTTTGACCCCCACTTTTTCATGCATAAATCAACGGCACGTTCACGCTATATTTAGGTACTCGGTGTAAAATATCGGCATTTTCTGCGTGAAAATGCACTAGTGTTGTTATGGTTTCAAAATTTTTCCTGTCAGTCGGTTTCGGTAGGTTTTGCAGAAAAAACCGCGGTTTTCGGTTCGGTTTAGGTTTTCATAATAAATGCAATGTAAACTTCTTTATGACTAGGGTCATACAGTATGACTTTCATCATCCCCAGTTCGAATGATAAACATCCGCATACATTCTCAATAACACACTCAAGGACAAAAAAGCTATGAACTAACCAGTAGTGTGGGCCTCAGAATGTTATAGAAATAGTTAATAGTTCTCATCAATCATTCACAAAAACTTTTATAACAAAAACACAAGTGCGCCTGCTGTTGGCAACTGAAAGTTCTAACAATTGGAATGGCCTCAAAGCGTCATTGTTAGCAAACCTGAACGTGAGTTCACGTTCGCTATATGCTGTTGCCCGTCCGTCTTGTCTGTCATCTGTAATGTTCGTGCCCCCTACTCAGCCGGTTGAAATTTTCCACAATGTTTCTACACCATTTGGTACCTAGGCCATCCATTGACATCTACGGAAAATTTTACGGAGATTGTTCCAGGGGAACCCCTTCGTCGAGGGTGTTAAACATAAGAGGGATAGCCAAATATAGCAATTTTGGACCTATCAACGTCTATATCTCGGAAACAGTGCAAGATAGGAGGTAAGTTACTGTTAATCACTAATAGAAAGTCGTATATGAGCTGTTGATTGGTTCCAAAATTGGTGACCTTGAATGACCTTGAACATCGTAATGGCAGTAAACTTTGGTATCAGTACCCAGGAGTCTGCTTAGAAGTTTGTTCACTGGTAATTGAGCACAAACAGATACACACACAGCATTGCAACGTACCTCGTTAGTAGACACAAGAGCTGCCGCCACGAAGCTGCCGCTGCCGCGAGTCGTATTCAATATTTAATTTTTATCACGTTTGGGAGACGTCTTCCTTCAGTGCTTTGACGCTGTTGGTTGGGCGGCAGGAAGGGCATCCGGCCTGTAAAAGCTGAGTGGTGAGGTACTGGCAGGGATGTAAATGAGACTTTAGCTTACGAGACCGAGACCAAGACCTTCCTGCAATTCCGTGAGACGAGACGGAGATGTCTGATTTTTGCCACGAGTCCAAGACCGAGACCTTGCAAGGCCGAGACCGAGACGTTTTTGGAGACCTTCAACCTTCAGCACTGTGCCAAAAACAACCTTCAAATTAAAACTAGGCCTATTTATATAAAACAATACCGGTATTTAGTATTTTACAGTGTATGGTCAGCACCAGTCGTCAACCAATTTTGACATCTGATGACTCAAACGACGCGGAATCACCCAAGCATATGCATTTAGGGCTTATAACAAGAGACCGTTTGGCCACAATATAGACATATGCCGAAAAGTGGGGGAGCTGCTATACCACTTTCATTGGGGAGGGGAGCTGGGTTCCTATCTAACACAAGGTCGCCTGGGCCGAGGCCTACCTCCGTACCAACGGTACCAACTACCAAGTGGCGTCTTGATCCATCCAGCCTTTTGGCCACAATACACCAAAGTTACAGACAGATAGGTCATCGGTCCCGTAGCCTACGGAGAACTGTTACTTGTAACGGTCGCCCAAAAACTACAAGTATCAGCTGTCACTGACGGAACCACGCGACGCGCTGCATCATGGCAAATTAAACGTGCTGCAAACAAAGGTGGACGCTCAGTGTGATAAATTTGCGACCGAACTAAGTTGACAACGCTTGCGATGGTCGATGCTTTCACGTTATAGCGAGTTATTTGTCTAAAGTTGCCAATTTTAACCTGCATTTGGCGCCTCCATTTTGGTGACCCCTTTGAGTTTTGCCGCGATCTTCGGCATCGGAAAACTAGAGTCCGTGCAGGGCTATTGTGTGTCTTTGTTCAGGGCCGAATTAAGACCAAATTTGCCTGAGCCTGATGCTGCTCCCAGAAAAGGCCCTATTTTCTTCTCATCATTGTAGACAGACGAAGTCCCATAACTTGCGACACGGCCACCCTTTACTGAACGTGGTTACCTATAAGGACACATAGTAGTATGGTACCATTTGAGATTGACATCAAGCCAAGTGCCATCAACAGCAAGATCTGAACGTTCTGATCGCTAGAAAAGAAACAAGAAGGCCGTGCTGTCGCAGGGAACTGCCGCGCAATGTTTGGCACTTGTACAGAAAGCTTGCACCTGATCCACTGGTAACGCAGTGAATAGAAAGAACATTAAAACTATCGGAAAACATGGGGAAGTTGTCGAAAAACGACTTTTCAAGTGTATCAGTGAAGGACTGATGCATGTTTTTGTCGCCGCATTGTGTCACGGGACCTCCGGATCAAAGTTAACGAAATCTGGGGAATAAGTTTCGATTGACCACACCTCCAATGCGGCCAAATTTCATTGTGTTCCAACAAAAAGTGTGCATTCAAAAGTCTGCAGTTTTATAATAATAATAATAATAATAATAATAATACAGTATTTATATAGCGCCTTAAAGTCCTGTAAAGGATACAGAGGCAAAAAGCTGTGTACAGCAAAAAGCTGTACATATTGGCTTGTAAACGAAACCCTATGGTACGAGACGAGACCGAGACATTTGATTTTCAGTCCGAGACGAGATCGAGACCGAGACCGTCCCACGTTTCCACGAGACCGAGACGTTTGGACACTACATCTCGAGATCGAGACGTCGAGACGAGAATACATCCGTGGTTAGTGGCATGGTTGTCTACCTGGAGCAAGGTGCAAATGTTTTGCATATGATCCAGCTGATGCCTCTGCCACCCCATCATCTCTTACACCAGTAAAATCCCGAATTCTATACCTTTCTGCTGCTGGCTTACCCAGGTTGTCCTGTAAAGCAGTAGTAGTAGTAGTTTGGGAGACGTCAGCGCCTATAGGCCTAAGTACATCTATGCAAGAAAGTTCTAAAGCACTAAAAAAGTAGCCTATAAAGTTACAAAACGTCAAACAGCTACAGCTGGAGCAATGGAGCATTGAATAGCTGCAGTGGAACGAGGTGAACAGGTATGGATTACATATACCGTAGGCTTAATTTTCATATGTTCTAAATTTTGCGTTAATATATTTAGGCTTAAACCTCAAATAATCTAATATCTTTCGACTGTGTCATGTGTTAAAAGGTTATCATCTATGACAAACACAATTCTTTTTAGTGCACCAGGCCTATTACTGCATTTTCTGTCCTAAGAGCCCAGTCTTGACCTACCTTCTCTGTAGACTACGGTACTTGAATAACTGAGTTGTGCTGCGGCATAGACGTAGAATTGTAGTGATAACATAGGCCTGTTTCATCTACCTCACCCTCCCTCCCTCGCTCCCTACTGTTGACAGCATTAGGGGTTTTGCGCAGCTCGGCGATGCTTACGGTTTCTAGTTAGGTCGACCCCTCCTAGTTGACGTAAAAACGTTAGAGGGGGTCTGAAATGTCCGTCAGTAGGTACGTCTGTACGCCCGTCGTTCGGCCACAAAAAGTTTCTCCGATTTCAATGAAATTTGGTATGTAGATAGAGGTCAATGACTGATGCACAACGGTATGCCGTATTACCCGATCAAAGGTCAAGGTCACAGGGCTTCTGAAGTTCCGAAAATTGGACTTTTCTAGGTCTATCTCCTCCGCCATTTACAGATGTAGCTGGCAAATGACCACTAATTCTTAAAATACAGCACAGTGTGTGAAGTTGATCAGGCAGAATTTTTGGTATTTGTCTTAGTTCTTGTGTTACGTGACCTTGAATTTGGAGGGGTCCCTGCGGATAGTCCGTCCGACACACTGATCCATTCCATGTGAGCAAGGGCATTCTACAAGGCAACACCCTGGCACCCTTTCTGTTTGTGTTGGCTGTGGATTGGATGATGCGTCGTGCGTTGACACCGGAGCTAATCGCAGAATATGGAATCTATGTGACTCCGCGCTGCAGTTCTCGCAACCCAGCGTATTACCTGTCTGACTTGGACTTTGCGGATGACATATAGCGTTGCTGTCTCATAACATGAGTACAGCACAGAAGATACTCACTGCTGTTGAGAAGTCGGCCATCCTTGTTGGCTTAACCATAAACAAGTCAAAGACTGAATACATGGTGTGCAGTGAGATCACTGCTGATGTTGGAGTGCAGGAACCGGTGACACTGAGCGTTGATGCGGGCCCGATCGTGAAGGTTGATGACTTCAGATACCTTGGTGGTTGGCTAAAATCATTCGATGATGATTTCCGGCACAGAGTCCTCCAGGCTTGGCAGGCATGCAACTCAATGTGGCGGGTATGGAAGTGTCCTACTTTGAGTCGGGACTGCAAACGAACGCTGTTCCAAGCTACAGTTGGGACCGTCCTGCTTTACAATGCGGAAACGTGCGTATTGATGGCATATACACACGGCTGTTGCGCAAGGCTCTCGACGTTTCATGGCAACAGCACATGAGAAATGAAGAACTTTATGGCAAGATACCCTCCACAATGCATCAGTTACGAGAACGGCGCCTTACTTTTGACGGTCATTGCTACCGGTGTGAGGATCAGCCGGTAAAGCATCTCTAGTCTTGTGGGAGGGTAGAGCTGGAAGGATGCTCAGAGGACAAACCAACTGCATGACGTACGTCAAGCAGCTGCTGCACGATTTGTGTTGTGAGACGGTTGACGAACTTCAACAGATGATGAAAAATCTGGTCAAGTGGGCGAGAGTATCGCATACAACTTCAAACTCTGAATGACTGAGAAGTCTTCGCAAAGGGATGGATGGAGTCCGTCCACAACTGTTTTCCCGATTTCAATTAAATTTGATATGTAGATAGAGGACGATGATTGATGCACGCGGTATGCTACATGACCCGATCCAAGGTCAAGGTCACGAGTGCTTAAAAGCCACTCAAGAGGAGTTGATTGTCAGTCCCGCACGGGACTAATTTTTTCTTCAATCTTTTTGACTCATGGCTCATACTGACGGTGCTGTATGACTCCTAGAAGTCCTGTAATCGATGCATTCAGATAGGGACTGCTGGTGGCATGATTCAGGAGAAAGGAAATCGATAGAGCTGCAGCAGTTGGACTGTTACACGCACAGTGCACCAGTGCGCTGTCTTCTGGGTTTCCTATGTAGTAAGGCAGGCCATTATATTTTTGCCCTGTGGTTTCTTCTTCTATCTTCTTTTTTTTTCCTGGCCTAATCTGAGCGGTCTCAGAGTGGATGTCTACCATACTTCTACACATGGTGTGGCCTTAGTGCGAATTTAGGATGCAGGTCTGGTCTGATATGTGCTGCACGCGGCTCGCTGGAAATACAGGATGCAAAAATGACGCAAAAACTCGCCATCTCGGCACCATCGCACAAATTTGTTGGGCTGTATCTTCACAACTAAGGCATGTATCAACAATTGGAAAAAACTTGTTACGCAGCAATACCTCTTCCACATGTCCTCGTAATATGGTGAACTTCGGCCCACTAATGGCTGAAATCGGTTCTGGAGGTTGGGGCACCCCTGCAAATTTTAACGGGTTTCGTGTCTTGGTAGCGTTACTGCACGGCACTCTAGTAGTGGGCATCAGCCAAACTTTGCGGCGTTGAACAGAGGGCGCCACCTATATTCGGCAGGGCAGCCATCACATTGGGCATTGGCACACATTCTAGTTTGCGAAGTAGATGAGGTCGGAAAACAAAGCATCGTATGATTTCTTACTTTATCAGTAACACTTCTGCTTAAATTGTAGTAATTGGATCGTGTATGTCAAGATTAGAGCAACTCGAAGGTGGGACTTTTTTGAGACACGGTGTAATTGCTGCACTCTGTCTCCCTGCCATTCCCTTTTGTTGACATCACCAATGGCAACCAGTGACCATTCAGTCTTGCCTGCTGCCAGCATTGCCCATAACAAGAATCGGACAGAATATCTTACATACAGTATCATGATATGGATGTGATACAATACAGTGTTAATATCACGATATTATATATTGTGCAATGTATCATGCCATTGCTAGTAGTTTGCGCAAACACTTTGAAGTCGCCAATTGACTTTATTTCACAAGCCTTTGCCCCATATTTCAGTTGCACCAGTTGTTACTGTGGCATAATGTTTATTTTTCCAGTGTTGAATTCCTGTAATATTAGCATATCTGCTTCTGTTTGCTGCTTTGAGTTTTTGGGTTAATTGATGCATGGATTATATACATGGAGGGTGGTACTTCATAAAGATGTACAGAGTGCTAATATACATTTCAGTAAGGATGATAGAATGGTTCATCATAAATGGATAATCTGTGATTTTAAAAACTTCATATACTGCTGATGTAATTGTAAAGTAATGGATAATTTCTAATTTTTGCAGGCCATGGCGTACAGGGCAGGACTTAGCCATCATGGTAGTCCTACACAGCGGTTCTTTTCTGAGTACTGCTTGCCAAGGGACATCACTGTTGATTCTCTAATGATTGGCCTGGAAGTGATTGGAAACAATGCTTGCAAACGAGTTCTGTGTGCTTGGTTTGGTTAGTACTGCCAGCATTTGTTCTCTTTTACAGCTGGGCAGGCTGACATTTAATAACAGGATTTATTGCTTAAAATTTTAACGATTAATTTTTAGGCAGCTTTGCAGCATAAGCTAGATGCTGCCTCTTATTACAGACCGAGTAGCTTGGTCTGTCAGTCTCTCCGTTGGTTGGTCTGTCTGTCTGTCACAGTTGTGAGCCCTGCAAGAACAGATGAACTGATCGAGAAGCTGTTTGGGTTACATGGGCTTGAGTGGACCCAAGCAACCATATCTAACCCTAACCCTAACCAAGATCCCCCGATTGAATTGGCAATTTTGAGGGGGGAAGGGGTGGCCCATTGTATAGTTACCTTCTGCCATGAGCCGTGCAAAATGGCTGAACCAATTGAGATACCATTTGAGAATTGGACTAGGGTCGTCCCAAGAAGGTATATATTAGGTGGGGGTGTACACTAGTTCAACCTGGCAAATACTATTGAACCGGCCATGTGCTACAGCGATGTGGCCTGTTGTCAAATTACTTTGACCACTTATTTTAATTGTTAAAACTTGATTAATGGCACTTTAATAGTGCTGATCTTTTCTGCAAGTTATTGTTAAAAAACTTACAGTTTAAAACTAGGGTTAGGACGATACCACCAATGCCGCCGATACCGATACTAACATGCAACCGATACCCATACCAGTCGTCGGAGTTCTTTTGTCAACAACTGACGCTTCCTTCTTCACCAGCAAATCAATCCACTTCTCAGCATGGTTAATGTTGAGGTGCTTCCTTGTGTTGGACGTATTAAAACTGCTATCACCAGCGACGCCGATCGTTAAGATCATCACAGCCCTAGACTGCACAGTCGACTTTAAGGAGCGCGTTAATGCATTTACAACCACCAGAGCATGTACGCCGAGTAGTGACATCAAAGGTGGCAAGGCCGACGTACAGTTGGGATGCGAGCCTGCGCATAATCAATGCTCAATTATGCTGCGTCTTTGTACTACAATTACACGGCGTGATAGCGACCCCAGCCACGACTGTTGTTCTGGGGACATGCTCCAGCTGAAGGTGTGAAGAACTGATGCATGTAGAGGAGTTCTACTACTGACTCCGTTGTAGCCCACTATATCACAGACAGTGCAGTAGCGCTGCACTGTTGTAAGGCACATTCAAAAATCAATAGGAAAATGGAAAATTTCATTTTGAAACTTGGCACATGTGATTACATTGACAAGGTCACTTACTACACAATTTTCGATGTAGATCGCTTCAGTGGGGGCTTCTCACCAAATAGGTGAAATATAACCCTTTTGTTACTTTTTTCCTGTCCTGTCCTATACTGTCCTTTTTTCCCTTTTCCGTTTTGAAAATGTTGGCCTTAATGTTAGTAAACGTCGTCGTATCGTCACGAAATTTGGCACCTCGGTAGATGACGGCAAGACACAACTTTTCCTTGTGCAGATTTTTGCCCTCTCCAAAAGGGGCAGAGCCCCCAATTTTTGGCCCATCTTCGTTGTGGCCAAACGGCTGGATGCATCAGGATACCACTTGGTATGGAGGTAGGCCTCAGCCCAGGCGACTTTGTGTTAGATGGGGACCCAGCCTCCTACCCCAAAAGAGGTGGAGGGGACCCAGTCCCCTACCCCAAAAGGGGAAGAGCCCCACCCAATTTTCGGCCCACGTCTGTTGTGGCCCAACAGATGCATGGATCAAGATGCCACTTGGTACGGAGGTAGGCCTTGGCCCAACATTATGTTCGATGTGGATCCAGCTACCCCCAGAAAAAGGGCACACCCACCCCACCCAATTTTTGGCCCATGTCTGTTGTGGCCAAATGGCTGGATAGATGAAGATGCCGCTTGGTACAGAAGTAGACCTCAGCCCAGGACACATTGTACTAGACGGGGTCCCAGCTCCCGCGAAAGGGGCACAGCAGTCCCCCTCTTTTCTGTCCATGTCTATTGTGGCCACAGTCGCCCATCTTAGCTACTGCTGAGCTCTTGTTACTTTATTCATGGGATCCTCCCGAGCCCGCACTGATGGACCGATTTTGACGACCTATACGTCATATGATGTTTCCACGCAAGGAAGTGCCTTTTGGGGGTCCCGATGAGATAACTCCCATTTAGGGGGTGAAATCTCCAAAAACCCGTTTTGGGGCGTGAATAGGCGTTTTCACGCCTAAGTTGCGAAATAGTAAAAGTTGCATATTATCGAAACTACTGCATTGATTCCAACCAAGTTTTGCGCAGTGATAAAGACCACCAAATGCCCTTCGTGAGTGGTCTGAAAACACGCATCACAAATCCAAGATGGCGGACGGCCGCCATCTTGGAAAAATCGCAAAATCACCATATCTGTTGCGGTTTGACCGATTTCTACAAAATTTGGCACGGGACGCAGTTTGGCCATCTTGAGCGTTCCAACTTTACAAAATCTACAAAATCTGAAAATCCAAGATGGCTGCTGTCGCCATCTCGAAAAATCGAAAATCACCATATGTCAGCCCCGGTTTGACCGATTTAGACAAAATTTGGCCTGGGGACGCAGTTTGGCCATCTTGAGCGTTCCGACCGTTAAAATCAACAAAATTTGAAAATCCAAGATGGCGGCGACCGCCATCTTGAAAATCGAGAAATCGCCATATCTTTGCCGTAGTTTGGCCGATTTTGATGAAATTTGGCACGGTGATGCAATACGACCCTCTTAGTCTTTCCGATTTTAATTGTTAAAACTTGATTAATGGCACTTTAATAGTGCTGATCTTTTCTGCAAGTTATTGTTAAAAAACTTACAGTTTAAAACTAGGGTTAGGACGATACCACCAATGCCGCCGATACCGATA
>Ga0209259_1000376_pt1 | contig 13032 bp, 6 predicted proteins | sample WorMetGr2BELIZE1_FD_187417 | JGI IMG/M metagenome (GOLD analysis project Ga0209259, IMG submission 187417) | Marine gutless worms symbiont microbial communities from Max Planck institute for Marine Microbiology, Germany - Inanidrilus... ...
GCGTCCTGTATTTGCAGCGAGCCGCGTGCAGCAGGTTTCAGACCTGCATTCTAAATTCGCACTAAGGCCACGCCATGTGTAGAAGTGTGGTAGACATCCGATCTACGGCCGCTGAGATTAGGCGAGGAAAAAAAAAGAAGGAAAGAAGAAGGAAAGAAACTACAGGGCAAAAATGTATATGGTCTCCCTATTACATAGGGCGACCATAAAAAATGTGCCGTGAATAAAAATGTAACCACGTTTTTACATGTATGCCTTGTACAAGTAGTGTTGCAATATGCAAAATAAAATACCGGTACTGGGTGCCTTCAGTGCTTTGAGACTTTTAGTCTGCTCTGAATATATACAAAGGTTTTTGGTGATCTCTTCCAACCTTTAGTAACTACAGAAAAGTAGCCAGTTGAACAGAAATTTAAACTGTGTGTACCCTATACAGTCTGTGGTTAAACTATTAAATTAGTTAATATTTTGATGCTTGAAAGTACTGGAATTTACTTAGGAAAATTACAACATTCACAAAATAGCTTTATTTGTCTCTGCTATCAGCCAGTTTTTTGCAGGTAACAGTGGTAATTAACGTAATTAGTTGATTTTTTTTCATTTTTTAGTTTAAATTAATGATGCTTTCAGTGCTTTGACGCTGTTGGTTGGGTGGCAGGAAGGGCATCCAGCCTGTAAAAATCTGAGTGGTTATCTGACTGGAGCGAATGATTTGTACAAATGATTTGCATATGGTGCAGCTGATGCCACTGCCACCCCATCATCTCTTGCTCCGGTAGAATCCAGAATGCTTTACCTTTCTGGTGCTGGCTTACCCAGGTTGTCATGGAAAAAAGGCCGTTAAACGGAAGTAGTAGTAGTAGTAGTAGTTGTTGTTGTTGTTGTTGTTTAAATTAATGTACAACACTGTAATGTTTTGCTACATAATAGTAAACTTTCATGAAGGTATAGTGTTGTGATATTGGCAACTGGTCCTTGAAGTTTGGATGCTTGGTCCTTGAAAGTCCTACACTGTGAGTCAGTAAAAAACAAACCACTATACATAGGGCGACAGTGACGTAATTTCTTCATATCATATCTATGCCAGCTGTTTTTTCTCCGCCATTTTGTAGGGCAAGCTCTCACTCTGCTAAATGTTTCTTATTTGGACATCAGTTTCTTAACAAGATAGCACTAATGCGGACATTTTCTTAAACCAACTGCTTCAATTTTATTCGAACAACGCGACAAATCATCACTGGTTAACTACACAGTGATTTTAGTGTTATTTAGCTGTACTCGTGTAGACACTGCTCAGATCATTTTAGATGGCGTAATTAACTCGTGACGCATCTGCTAAAGTCACACAATGAATAACGCGACAAATCTTCACTAGTTAACTACACACAGTACGACGGTGTTGCCCCACAAAATGGCGATCGTATTGCGACTTCAGGTATATGACGTCGTTTCACATTATGTATAATATTGCTCATAACTTTGCCAGTTGATGACTGATTATCAAAATTCTTTCACTGACAGATTTACTAGTAAATTTGCAACAAAATTTTCATTAACTATCCCACCACACCTTAATTGTGTTACTACACTACCTTGCGAAATATCAGTGCTCAAAAATTGCCATGCTCAAGACCTGAGTTTATCAAGCAAGCTGTCATGCAAAACTCAGCCACTCAAAACAGTCGTTAAAAATTCCTTACAGTGATTTTAGCGTTATTTAGTTCACTGACAAAAAGCTACACAGAGTGGCCATACTAAAATTCCCACAGTATGACTGTACGCATCTGCTGCGACACAGAAGAAAAGATATTGCAGCAAAATGCTTTTGCATATGATAAGTGGTCGATTAGTCACTTCTTGTCTGTAACTTCGCCAAACGTTCACAGATTTTAAAGATTGTTTCACCACCACACAACCGTTTTACGGCCCTTTTTCCGGGACCACCCGAGTGAGCCGGTGCCAGAAGACAACTTCTGGACTTTATGGTTCAGTGGAAAATTAACAGAGGCAGACACACCGACCATCCGGTGGGCTCCACTCCATCCAGACTAACCACTGCCCCTCCACCATCCCCCATTTTTACAGGCTGGATGCCTTTCCTGCTGCCCAACCAACAGTGTCAAAGCAGTGAAGGCAAGTAGCGCATTTGGATTAGGGAGAAGACGCTAGAGTTCTCCTCAGCAGTGTTACCTGCACCGTCTCCGTACCTTATTTACCTTACCTTGTTTCACCAGCAAACTCAACAATAAATCCATAGTAAAGTGACTACTAAATAGCCCACCACACCTCAAACATCTAACTTCACTACCTTGTGATATGCCTTTGATAACGATGCATGCATCAAATTTTCGCCAGTTTCCGATGTTGATGTTTAAGTAGTGCAGCGTCACATTTAAGGTTTGGTAAGATAGCTAATGACGATTTTGTTACATATTGACTAGTGAATCTGCCAGTGAAAACATTTTGAAAATCGGTCAACATTTGATGAAGTTATCAACAATATTATAGTGGCTTGTTTTTGACTCACTGTGAATATATGTCCTTGAATTTAATTTTTGATAAACAAAGGAAACCCTGAATTTAGTTCATGTGACTGCTTTGCTGTGTTATTCTTTAATTTAAGCTTACCAAAAATGTCCTGTCCTAGTTTTTTGTTGCTCTATGCTTACGGTACTTTGTTTGTTTGTTCTAATCAGAGTGCATTGACATATATGTCATTGCTGGCTGTTAATTTATAGGAACAATGTTAAGTTTGCGGATTATGTTTGTTGAAATAGGGCTAGCAACAACTGAAAAAATCTTTCGTAGTTATTTGTCAAAAGAATTAGTTTGGAACCATTATTCTTTATTAAAATTTAATCAGTTTATTGTTTATATACAGTCTTTACTGAATAACTCAAAAAGCTTTTCGTACAAGAGACGTTATATCCAGATTACATCTTTGTAAGTGTAACTGATAAAAATGCCTTCTATTTTCATATCTGCAGAAACAATGAGTGTTGTTAATTTGACATTAATCAAAGTTTAATAATTAAAAAGGTTGGTCGTGTGGTCCAGTGGTAGAACGTCGGTCCTTGGCCGGCGTGCTTTTGCTGTCCTGCGCTCGGCCTGCAGCTGATGGGTGACCACTTATGTGGGTAAACCATCCGCTACAGGCCAGTCAACTAGGCCAACTCAGTCTTTCATCCTTTCGAGGTCAATAAATGAGTAGTAAGCAGTAATCGGGTTTGCGCTGTTTCGGTTGAAGTGGTATCATCTGGCGAATTATGGGGTGAAGGCCTGGTGTGGTTGATTGGGGCAGTGGTGTGCTTGCTAGCTGCTACCACGGGTCCAATGTGCATTAGCGCGGGCAGCGGATGGCCGCATTTGCGCTGCAGCACCACTGGCTCTTGCCAATCAACTGCCACTTCCGAGATTGTCAAAGCGCGCTGTTCATGGTCTACCATGTAAGTAGCGCTATATAAGAACCCGACCTTTACCTTTACCTTTAAAATACTTTTAGTGAAAAAAAATTTGTTAATGTTTAATCACATGGTTGTTAACTTACTTACAACCATAGAAGTTTCATTTTACACCAATTGCAATCGGTGATTTTTATTGGTTGCTGGTTGCAGAGGATGAGTGCAGAATGATATGTCCATTGTGTTGATTTTAATGACAAAGACATTGATTGTTTGTTGTTAATCTTCGTTGCATTTGTCTGTGATTGGTGAGGCTGCAACGCAGCAGTAGATAAATGTGAGCTATTGATCGCTATGGACCAAGTAGCATGGTCTGTCTGGTGGTCACGGCTGTCAACCCTGCGAAGGCAGCTGAACTGATCCTGATGCCATTTGGGATGTTGACTGAGGTGGGCCCAAGGAACTGTGTATTAAATAGGGGTCCAGGTCCCCATGTGAAGGGGCAACTTTAAGAGTAAAAAGGGCAGCTTATTGTGAAGTATAGGGAGCTGTGCAAAAATGGCTGAACAGATCGAGATGTCATTGGGGGTGTGGACTTGAGTGGGCCCAAAGAACCATACCATCATAATTCATTTAGTCCAAATCCCCGTGCACGCAAGGTCAATTTTGAGAGTGAAAAGGAGCCGGCCGAGGACGTCTGGTGGTCGATATGCTTAAAGCGACTCGGCATGGGGCAGAATCAGTATGGTGCCGATGCCGATTGAGGTGTACTAGATGGAGGTGCACGTTGGTGCAACCTGGCGAATATGATTGAACCGTCCATGTGAGGCGGTGATGCGCCTGATGTGAAGTTGCCACTTGTTATCATTTTTTAACGTGGTGCACTTGGTGTCACGAGAGAGGTGGTGGTACTGCTGTGACTGCATGTGACAACTGCTGTTGTTTTCAGTGCAAAGTGCTGTTGAATTGTCTCTGACGACGTCACCGTGTCGTGAACCTCTCTGCAACAACTTCGCGTCGTCGTTCGTCTATCCTTACTGCTATGAGCACATTGATCGCAGAATTGTCGAGAACGCAGCGGCTCAGAGGCAGCAGCAAATGACATCTGCTCCTCCAGGTTATTTCTGCACGTCGTCGTCTGCATTTAGTGCTTTGACGCTGTTGGTTTGGCATCTGGCCTGTAAAAAATTTGATCTGCAAATCCCGGAGGTTTGCTTTAGAGACCTGGCCTGCCTGGAGTAATTACTGAAGACTGCGTCGTCAAACCATAATGGAAAGTAGCAGTGGCTGTGTGGTATTGATGAAAGATACCTGTTTAACAGCCTCTTTTTCCAGGACAATCTGGGTAAGCCGGCACCAGAAAGGTTAAACCAAGAGATAATGGGGTGGCAGTGGCATCAGCTGGATTATATGCAAATCATTTGCACATTGCTTCAGACAGATAATCACACCAGCACCTCATCACTCAATTTTTTACAGGCTGGATGCTCTTCCTGACGCCGAGCCAGCAGTGTCAAAGCACTGAAGGCAGTGTGGTATGATGTTGATGAATGTTAGAAAAATCTTTATCCGAGATGAACTCTTGGCATTGACTTAGACACTGAGCATTTTTGACAGAATGATTGCTGTTAGTTGTGTGCAGCAACCGCCAGTATCAGCAGGAGCAGTATCAGTGCTAGTGTTACGCTGCTAGCGTCTTCATATCTGTCTGTCATTGTACTGCATGCAGTATTGTGCATATGTGTGTAAACTGTTGTGGTCATTAGTTGCCTCCTGTATCACTGCAGCAGACAAAGCTGGATTGGTGTATTCCAGTTCTTCAGCACACATTAAACATAAACATTAAGCTTGTTACACAGAATGGACGTACAGTTATCTCAAAGTTGTAGATGAAAAGTTTTGATTTTTCTTCCCAGACTGTTTTTCTGTGGTTCACAGATTCAAACTGCTAAGAGTCTTTATTAGTTGACAAGTCTAAATGATGAGATTACTTCCATCCTAGCAGTTTATTTTATTGCTTTTATATTATTGTTGTTAATATTATCATTAGGTCACATCGCAATACTACTATGGCTGAACCGATTGAGATGCCGTTTGGGATGCTGAGTTGGGTGGACCCAAGGAACCACGTAGATATAGATTGGCGCGACCTGGCGAATGTGATTGAACCACCCATCTGCAACGGCGATGCTGCCTTATGTCAAATTACTTTGACCACTTGTTTTCATTATATTACTTACTTCTCATATTTTGTGTGTATGAATGCAGATACGTCGTTGATGTCGGTGCATTGTAACCAAGCTGGTTGTCCTAACATGTGCTCCGTGTTTGTCTATCCCTACTGCTATGAACACATTGAGACTAAAATTTCTGAGCATCGTGGCAATGCTGAACAATCACCAAAAGGTGTGTATGATCATTTTTTCACTGTGGGCAGTGCGTTGATTGGAACCTTTGCGATGGTGCATCGGAAGCATGCATGATGAAAACTGTGATAATTCTGTCCATTTGTTAGGCTTACCAACCATTCATCTGTTTCGTAGAATTAACTGAAAATTTTCAGTCGAGAGCGTCCTGCAGTCCTTTTGTGACAGCTAAGCTTCTTGTTTTTATGAACTTTGAACTGACGTTCACATCCTACGTTGTGGAGTATATTTATTGTCTAGTGGCACATTTTAAAAATAAATTTAACCAACTTGTGATGATAATTAACACGAAGTCTCTCCTGAACATGAAGTGGAGGCCACAGTTTCGTGTTCATCTCTAAGTATCGTTAATGCTGATGATGGAAGCTGTCAATTTTATCCACCAATATGTTAGACTGTTGCTGATGCGATGGTGCTGAAGATCAAGTTTCTTTGTTCTGGGACGTCTTGAGTAACGATTATAACATTGTGTTTGTGTTTATTGGAAGGATAAATGTTGCAGACTTGTGTTTTTGAAAAATCAGAACACCAGTAATTTTTGGCGTCATATTTTGTGTATGTTTTAGAGTATTTGATGTCCATATCACCTGAAGATTGCATTTATCCTGGCTGCCAAAATCGTGCATCAGTAAACACGTATCCAGTCTGCTATCAGCATCTTGATTACTTCTCCCAGCATCGTTCGCCTCCACAGCATGAGCCAATTCAGCCACTTGCTGCTGCTCCTGCTGCAGCCACTGAAGGTATCCAGTGCTCTAGGTTACATTGCTCTACATTTCACGTGAGGCATAGCCGAGGCAAAATGTATATTGGACACGGCCATCTGTGTGTCTGTCTGTCACTTGCCACATTCCCACACTACTGCATGGACCCGGATGTAACTTGGCGGAATGGTAGGGGTGCCGTTTAGTTGTGCAGTATTGGACGCATTTGCAATCGGTGCAAGGATTTCATTGCTATGACAACATACACGTATGTAAACGTGTAGCCTTATACACTGGAAATGCTTATTGGGCCGAACGTGAAATGTCAGCGAGTGCTTGTACTTGCTTTATGGCTGGTCTGTTTCTAGCGATGTAGACAGGACTGTTTTTCAGTGCAGCACTTTAGACATGCCGCTGGTGAGTCACTGCACTGTGTGAAGACTACGTTGAAGAGCTTTCACATAGTGTTAAATCGTTTATAGTCTTTGCAGTGTGCACATTATTGCTACTGTCAGTTGTTGTTAAACTGCCTTCTTGTCTGTCGATGCTTCACATGAGCCCAACAAAGAACGTTTGTGGGTAACTGGAGCAGATTGTTACAGATGAGATATTCTCTTTGTTGCTCACCAAGCAGCATCAAAGCACTGAATGGAACAGAATTGCTACTGGTAAACAGAATGTAGAATGACGTGCTGATATGAAAACATTAGCAATACAATGTCAGTCATGCATCTCGGCCAGTTTTAGACAGGGATGTAGTCAAGACCAGCAGTGGCAAGACCAAGACAAGACCAAGACCGTAGCTCTCAAGACCAAGACCAAAACCAAGACCAAAATGCTCGCACTTCTGGTGAACGTCTACTGTCATGCGTGCCCTGTGGAGACGCATGAAGATGCCACCTTGGCTAAAGATTCTCTCCACTGGGGCGGAGGTTGCTGGAACGCAGTACATCGAGCTCACAAAATGACGTAGAGACTTGAACTGCTCATTCGAGATATGACTGCACCGTACAACGCACAGGTGCCATAGGGACAGCGACCGTGGATGTGTTCCTCTTGTATGATGCAAGGTTCATTGGCAGTGGTCGTCACATCACCAGTTGAGTGGTCCTCCACTAGCTGCAGCTTAGTTGCCTCTCGCACAATGTAATCGGTTCACATCACCACAAAACTGCATGATGCCATCATTTGTCAACAAATCCGTAGTGCTTCTGTATGTATTATTTAGGGCTGGGTTTACACATATGAGGCCCTGGGGCTCCAGATTTGTGGGGCTCTTTACAAAAACCTCACTGTAGTATACTAATTAGTTACACAGCGACATACATAGCTGGCCTTGAAACTTTTCGAGACCGACCCTTCAAGACTGAGACCAAGACCAAGACCATAAGTATCAAGACCAAGACCAAGATCAAGACCTTGCCTCTCAAGACCAAGACCAAGACCACATAAAATTGGTCTCGAGTGCTCTCGAGACCGAGACCGCGGTCTCGAGGACTACATCCCTGGTTTTAGATCATATGTTCGGCATCAACCTAGAAGTTGTTCACATGTTTGACTGAACTGTTACACCAGCTAGCTCTGGTTTGTGTGGAAAATGGACGTTAACCGTTGTGTGTGTACATGTATGCATTAGTGAAGTAATGCATAGGTACATAGCCTTAGTTTTGTTGTGTGTGACTCAGAGCGTGCAGTCGAGGCAGAGTTGCAGCAGTCAAGGCCGTTGATCTACGACAAGATGATGATAGATCTGGAGAAGAGAACGAAGGGTACGGCAGCGAAGTGTCGCTCAGTCGACTGTGACAACTATGGCAACAGCAGATGTGGAGGGTTCTGTCATGAGTGCTATCACATGCAGCAGATAGCCAGACACTTCTGATATGGCTGCAACACAGCAAAGACTGCATGCCTACAGCTAGTGGTCTACAGCAGTTCTGTGGATTATGACTAGTTATTGTGTGGCCGTAAGTCCTCACATTTTACTGATTCTGCCAGTGTTTGGTAGAGCTATAACACATTTCTTAATGCAAGTTACATTGTCAATCATTCGCATTGATATTAACTAACAACAAAATAGTCACTTGCTTCTTTTTCGGTGTTGAAATTTTGTTTCACAAAATCTGTTTGCATTTCTGTTGAGTATACTGCACGGTTTATGTTTTGACAAGTTGCAATGACATAACAGGATGTTGCAGTTGAAGTGACGCCATAATTCAAATCTAGTTAAATCCAACATAACTCAACAGAAACATATCCTTAGAACCACACTAACTACTACTTGTTTAACGTAAACGACACAAGTTTCAACAACAAATACAATCTTGTTTCTGAGATACGAAGGTGAGGAAAAAGTTGAACTTAACTTTAGTGTCCAATATGTGCACACAAATTGGTTACTAACAAGTTGCTAGTGGCATCAGTTACGGGGCCTGGAAGTCAACCTGTGTAACGTATAATAGCTGTAGTGTTGACATGTACAATTCCTGTTGTGCTAGTTGTTTTGTGAGCACCATTTTATTTATCAGGAGGATTTGCAGTAAGTGTGTTATATTAGATTTCACGAAATAATATGTGGTGGTTTGTAAGGTGGTGTAAAAATATAATGGTTTCTTATTCACATTTCTGCAAGCAGCACTTATTTCCCATTTACACTAGCACTGTGCATGCGGAAATGTCACCAAGCAATTGATCACTGAAAAATGCATGTCGTTTTGCAACAGTAAACAACATTTCTGATGAACAAAAGCCACCATGTGTTTGTTGTATGTGGCACCTGCATGAAGCACACGCTGTACATTTTGTAAACCAAGTTTCAGTGTGATCAGTTTGGATCTTCTGGAGAGTCTAAGTGTCTGTTCTGTGGGAAGTGAAGTGATTTGGTTGAAAAAATCTTCCACTGCCACGTCACTTATCAACTGAAATGTTACACCATGCTTGCTGAAAATCTTTTGCCAAGTACAGGTCAGATGGAACATCGTCTGCAGCATGAATTGTGAATTGTTTTGCTTTTGATGGTGAGAGCATGCTACTTGCTGTTTGTGTGAATTAAAATCTTGGTTTCTGAACTGTTAGAACTTGTATTTGGTAATCTTTTGCATGTTTTAACTAATGCTGGGAATAGCATCTGTGGTTATTGTGATATACGTTAGTTGTTAGATTAATGTTACAGTATTTCTCTTTCTTTTGAAGGTACGGAGATGGTGCAGGTAACACCATTGACGAGAACTCTGGCATCTTCTCCCTAATCTGAATGCGCTAATTGCCTTCACTGCTTTGACACTGTTGGTTGGGCTGCAGGAAGGGCATCCGGCCTGTATGGCGGAATGGTAGAGCTGGGCACTGGTTAGTCCGGATGGACTGGTGGCCAACCGGATGGTCAGTGTGTCTGCCTCTGTTAATCTGCCCTTGCACCATAAAGTCCAGAAGTTTTCTTCTGGCGCCGGCTCACCCGGGTGGTCCCGGAAAAAGGGCCGTAAAACGGTTGTGGTGGTGTGGTATCTCTTTCTTTTGCCAGCATCAGTTTGTCAAATTACCTGCTACGAACGTTAAGTTGTGCTAATTTTTTAATCGCATGTACATTATGCAGAAATTTTGTGGTACTTGGTAAACATATTGTAGATGATTGATTTGTCCTGAACTTAAAGCTCAAAAGTTACTACATACATACATACATACATACATCATTCTTTATTAGCACAACTGACATACCGCAGTGAACACAATAGCTAAACACCAACACTGTTGGTGTTTAGCTATGTTCTGCTGTTTGCTACATGTGCTGTTTCGTGCACCTGCTTTGCGTGTTTTGAATGCCAAATAGCAGTATGCAGAGAGTGTTTGAAGCCTTTCTGGTTTTTGATTTTTGTTTTCTCAGTACAAGCCAAGAGATTGGCTGGGAAGAGCATCTCAGAAATGACCTGTTTTGTGTCCAGTGAGATGTAAAACCTCAGTTGATCAATCAAGCCTGTGTGGGCTTCGGGAGCTTTAGAATAGGGCCTGGTTCATTTGATCATTTCCAGGCTGGAGGTCATACGAGGCAACCAAAGTTGGCTTTAGTTTTTATGGCTGCCCTATGGAATAGGGCAGGCCATTATATTTTTGCCCTGTGCTTTCTTTTTATATCTTTTTCTTTCCTTTTTTCCTCGCCTAATCGCAGTGGAAAAAACTTGTCACCAATACCTCCTCCACGTGTCCTCGTAATATGGTGAACTTTGGCCCACTAATGGCAGAATTGGTTCAGGAGTTTGGGGCACCCCTGCATATTTCAACGGGTTTCGCCTTCGCGTCTTGGCAGCGTTACTGCACGACACTCTAGTAGTGGGCGTCAGCCAAACTTTGCGGCGTTGAGCAGAGGGCGTCACCTATATTCGGCAGGGCGGCCATCACGTTGGGCATTGGCCCACATTCTAGTTTTGTATTTATTTTGTGTTGTAGTATTTTTGTGTTCCAGATGAATCCTTGCTTTTGTGTTACATTTAGTTTCTTCAGTATTAGCCAATGACCTATTTTTGTCGAGTGGGATATAAAACCTTAACTCAAAGTCAAATTTGGAGCAGTGTCTGAAACTACTGATTGTTTTCACTACAGGGAGCTGACAGAAATTTCATGACTGGTATACAGAGAGATAAATAGACGGTTCTTGTAATATAGTTATATAGTTTACAAGTTGATTGCAATTGCTGTTATTGTCGTTGTGCTGTACAGCTTTCCATGAATGTTGTGCATTTTTTGTGTTACATGTATACTTATATATGTTCTGCTTTGCTTCTTTTTTATTTAACAGTTAAATACACATTTTTTAAACTGACTTACATATATTCTACTGGTAATACATAGCAAAACTAAATATTGACCACTTTGCAGTACAAAACTGGTGTAACAACCGCTCATCTTTGCACACAGAGAAAACGTTACCATATCCGTCATTATATAGTTTATTACGCTTTAGGTGCGGTTGCACAAACATCCGTTAATGCAGGGGCGTCATAAAAGCCAAATTCCATTACGCAAGCTGGTTCGGAGCTGAAATTTGGCCTATCATCTAGCTTGCTAGCAGCGAACTAGCACGAGCTAGCAGGTTCGCGGCCAAATTCCATTACACTTGTCACTAGCTTGTTTCGGAGCTGGTTCGAATCAGATAGCGTAATGGAATTTGGCTTCGAACCAGCTAGTGTAATGGAATTTGGCTTTAAGTGACAACGGCGGGTCACGTGTCACCAACTGCTGGAAAGTGGTCAGCTAACTTAACCGACGGTTAAAGTTGACTAGTTAACTGAACTAGTGTACTTGCTGCGACCAGGCCTTAGAAATGCTGTTGCACACGGTGCTGAGGCGATTTCTAACAACAGTCATCATCATATATTTACTGTTAGTTGTCAGACTGCAACCAGTTACAAAAGTAGAATGCAATACATAGGGGTATAGAAGAGACTAAGAACACTGTTGACAGTGAAAGACACTGGGTAAGGTCAAATTCGGTCTAAGTCTTTTGACCTCGCCCATTGCTAAAAGCGTGGAAGCTGTCATGTCATACAAGCGGTTGAGGTAACCGTTCTATAATCACTGCATGTAGAAATAGGTGAGCACTGCAACGCGTCCTACTAATGCCCCCTTTACACGATACAACCGGTTGGACAACCAGCTGCATCGTGTAAACAAACATTCAACCGGTTGCCAAACCGGTTTGACAACAGGTTGTATCGTGTAAACGGAGTTTAAGAGTCAGCTGATGACACCTGATGTTCCACACTGCTGGAGGTTCGGCGTGACAAGGCCCGGCTTGGCTCGGCGTATCGAACAGTTATAAGATAACTCATGGAACTGTTTCTCACCGACTGCATGGAACGCCAGCACAAATAAAATAAAAAAAGGTTGGAATGCAGTAATCGTCTTTAAAAACGCACAAACATCCGTGACTGATGGTTGGGAATTACAAAGCAGTTAAGCTAATTAGGGGCTATAGCAAAGAATAGATCATGGATCCAATACAACGAGCCGTCTAGGTCACCAAGATGTCTGATCATGTCGAAAATCGTTGCAAGAATAGAAATGCAATAAACACATTACAAACTGTTGTCAACGCAGTCAGCACCAGTGGACCCCAATGACATTGGTATAGGCATTGAGAAGTCAACGAGCGGTCCGACAAACAATATCATTAGGCCTACTATACAATGATGATGAATTGATGAAGATGATGATGATTATGACGATGTCGTCATGGTGACAAAGACGGCAGGCGCGTACCCAAGGGATTTATAATTTTATACCCACAAAATTGCCAAAGTTGACTTAACAACTAACTGATGATGCATGATATGTTACAACTCAGTAGGCCCAAGTGTCAGTTTGTGGCTGTAAAAGCCAAATTCCATTACGCTACCTGGGGCGCTATTCACGAAAGGTCGTAAACGGTGGTCGGTCGTACGAACGGTCGTACGCTGAACTTACGACCTCTGTGGTTATTCACGAAAGAAATCGCACGCACGATCGGTAGAAAAT
>Ga0209259_1000378_pt1 | contig 13018 bp, 10 predicted proteins | sample WorMetGr2BELIZE1_FD_187417 | JGI IMG/M metagenome (GOLD analysis project Ga0209259, IMG submission 187417) | Marine gutless worms symbiont microbial communities from Max Planck institute for Marine Microbiology, Germany - Inanidrilus... ...
CTTCCGTGCAGCATACTACTTCGCACACAGCTGCTATACAGCCTCCCTCTCCTAATCAATGATATATCCCTATTGGTAAGCAATGGCACCAACTGCCTGAATTTATTCCATCCAATTCAAATTCTGGCCTCCACAGCTGCATCATCATCCCCATCCACACTCAACATATCACCTAGGTAGCAGAACTTATCCACTACCTCCAGATTTGCACTGACACTGATATCTATACTTGTATGACCTGTACTAAGTACAGGATTCAAGCAACCTCTACAAATAAATGACCTCACCACTTTGCACATGATTCACTTTATACCACTACAATTTTTGTGTACCCACTTGTGACAACTAGTACATTGTATTGAATTACTACCAACACCTGTGCCACATACACCACATGGCCATCTTGCAGCCTTCTGCAACGGCTTCTGACGTCGTCCACTTATCATAACCTTGGTTTTATTCATATTTACTCTCATACCTCTATTCTCCACATTATTCTTCCATTTATTGAGCCTCTTAGTTAAATCCTCATTTTCAGCTATCACAACCAAGTCATCAGCATACAGCAGCTCCCAGGGTAAGGCCACTCTAAATTCTCTAGATATGGCTTCCATGACAATCACAAATAACAGTGGGCTCAATGCTGAACCTTGGTGCATGCCAACTTTTACCTCAAAACCGCTACTATTATCATAAACTGTTCTAACAACTGTTTTTGCACCTGTACACATAGACATGACTGCCGATACCAACCATTCTTCCACTCCCAACTCATGCATTGCCCATCGTATCACTTCTCTCGGAACCCTATCAAAAGCTTTTTCCAAATCTACAAAGCCAAAGTAGAGCTTCTTTCCTTTAACTGTAAAATTCTCCTGCATCTGTCTTACAGTAAAAATGGCATGAGTGTTTCCTTTACCTTGCATAAATCCAAACTGCATCTGCCTCAATCTGCTGCCGAATTCTGTGCTCAAAGATCCTTTCCACCACTTTCATAGCATGTTCCAACAATTTGATCCCGTCAGACAGCAAGATGCAAAGCCACAGGTCCTGAAGATGTCCCAGCAGAACTGTTCAAAGCAGGAGGAGAGACAGACAGCACTGAAAAGAATGCACAGAACATGTGTGGCGATCTAGGAAACTGGTGAGTGGCCAGAGGAATGGACGTTCTCCACATTCGTCCCACTTCCAAAGAAAGGTAACCTTAAACAATGTGAAAACTACAGAACAACTGCTCTGGTTTCCCATGCAAGCAAAATTCTTCTTTGGATCATACTGGAAAGGATCCGGGTGAAGACCGAAACAGAAACTGCAGATGAAAAGGCGGGATTCCGACAAGGTAGGCGGACTAGAGACCAAATCACCAATCTAAGAATACTGATGCACAAGGCACGCAAGCATCAGCAACAGTGCTTTGTGGACTTTATGAAGGCCTTTGACTATGTCTCTCATGACAAGCTCTGGGTATCTATGACGGACATGGGATAACCTCTGCACTTGATTGACTTGCTGGAAAAAACTGTACAGGAAACAACTCACTAAGTCAAAGTAGTGGGAACACTATCAGAATGGTTTCTAGTTAAGAAAGGAGTCTGAAGAGGTTGTGTCCTTTCTCCGCACTTGCTCAACATCCTAGCTGAGATGGTGATGACGGAGACTCTCGATGGATTTCAAGGTGGACTACAAATTGGAAGGCGAATAATCATGAACCTTCGATACGCTGATGACATCATCCTGCTGGCAACTTCAGAGGCAGAACTACAGGATCATCTACATCGAGTCGGCCGCAAATGCAGCCTACTCACCAATATCGACAAGACCAAGGTAATGGCAAGCGATGGCATAGGGTGTTGCATACTCATTCAGAATGAACCACTGGCTAAGGTGAATACATTCCCGTACCTTGGGTCTCTGATTACAGAAAACAGTAAGTGTACGACAGAATTCTGCACCAGGTTAAAAAGAGGGAAGGCGATCAGGGCATCACTGCAGAAAATATTCAAAAGTCACAGCATACCAATTTCAACGAAGATAAGACTAATGAAAGCGCTAGTGTGGCCTGTAGTCATGTAAGGCTGTGAAAGCTGGACACTCAGAAAGAATGAAGAAAAACGTCTTGAGGCCTTTGAGATGAAAGGACTAAGAAAGATTCTGCGTGTCTTGTGGACAGCAAAGAAAACAAACCAGTAGGTTCTCAACAAAGCTGGAGTAAAGGGGCAACTGTCACAGCAAGGAAGCTAGCATACTATAGTCATACCATGAGGAAACAAGAAAATTGCATGGAGAAAGAAATAATGCAAAGAACAATGCCAGGTGCATGCAGGCTGGGAAGACCATGCACAGACTGAGTCTGGATAGACAACATCAAGACATGGACAGGACTGCCTGTGGAAGAGTCAGTCAGAATTACAGAGGATAGAGATAAATGGAGAAAGTACATCCATGGTGTGGCCAACCCTCGGATCGAGGACGGCTAAGGAACAGAACAGAACAGAACAGACTAGAATGTGGGCCAATGCCCAACCTGATGGTCGCCCTGCCGAACATAGGTGGCGCCCTCTGTAAACCTTAAAAAATGAATTTTTTCAACCTCATGCGACTTCAGGCCGCCATAACTCTGCAATGATTATAGATCGACCGAAACAGATTATCAAATGATCCCTCTACGTGAAGTCTAGTTCCCGTTTTTACTGTTGGAATCAATTCAAAGTCATTCCCCTAGCCTGTACACTCCATACAAGAAACCTGCCCCCAATTTTCTGCGACGTCGGACAACGGTTGACGACACAGCGCGCAACATAAGCCTAATATTAGTCACTCACTGCCTCACACAGGCAGTCACGAACTTACGATCGACCACTGAGTCACGTGACATTAGGCTTTGGATGGAGATGCACAATAACACGCAGCACTGCACGTAATAATTCTCATTGTAGTTTTCTAAAGAGTGCTGTATAATCACGATTTTTACATCATTCAAGTCACGGTGGCCACGGCTAAGTCCCAGTAAGTTGGCGGCAGAACCGGCGGCTTAGCCTAATTTTTTTTCGGCCGGCGGCTGGCGGCTTAGCAAAGTCCAAGGTGGCTAAGCCGAAAATTCTTTTCGGCCGATGGCTAATTCCACGGCTTACAGGTCTAATGAACCGTTAGATAGGTGAATGATTGTACTACAACTTTGCTGCTGGAAGTTTGCTGTCAAAGAAACTTTGTAGCAGACTTCATTCAATTGAAGTTGAGTTTTATTCAACAAAAGGAAGTTTGCTTTTTGAGCCACCCTTTGGGAGACTTAGAGGTAACGTATGCACTTCATCTATAGCTCGTTCGAAAGCCTGTGTATGACTTCCTATTCGTCACAATTGAACTTTTTTCACTAGCTCTTACTGTTGAGATCATCATCATCATCCTTTGGGCAGGGGTCCAGCCTATTCTGGACCCATACGCTGAGGCCTTTATAGCAGGCCCATTGCGCTAACCCTGGGAGGGGAGGAGTTTCGGTTAATGATGTATGCAAGTGTATGCGTGACTGTAGGGTAGGGTGGGGTGAGTAGGCATGAACAGCTTGTCAGGTAATTATAGCGCGCCCCTTCTAGGCGTGGCCTACTGTCTGGTGCCCCCGACTGACGGAAGTCTGTTATTCAACGACAGTCAGCGGTCATAACCACATCTATCAGCTTCAGCCATGTCAGCGCGACTGACACCTTGACGATGCTAATCAAGGTGCCAGCAATGGTCACATTTTATACAGGACATCGTCGAACCTTCTTTTGCCTGCCCGGGATTATCTCCCTGAGCATCATGTGCATAGGAATTATTTTCACATAATTACTTTTACGTAGGCGGACGCGCCTTACCCAGGCCACGGCTCGAATTGAACCTCGAACCAGCGGAACACAGCACATGTCACGCTCTACTGCACATGGCGTCCGAGTGGCCTAGCCACAGGACTATGCGGGCAGCGCTTCTGTTGAGATGTTACAGGTGGAAATCTGTCGATGTGAGCAATTTTTGAAGGAGGTGGGTCACTTCGATCGCCCATCTTAGGTGGAAGGAGACGTCGCCCACCAACCACTGTTGGGTGGCAAAAAAACTAGAAGGATTGCCCTTTCATGTGATATAAAAATATCGCCAGTAGGTTCTTTGGATTAGTCACAAAGCACGCATGTGACAGACAGACAGACAGAATCACGACTCCCAAGACCGCGCTAGCATAGCTGCATCGTGTGGCAAAAATGTGCGAGATATCCACTGTCGAAAACTTGTGCTCCCCGAAACAGTAAGCCAAAGATCACCCTAGGTCACCAGATTTGTCACCAATCTGTACATGAGTTTCTATAGACACTCTGTAGTAACTTTGGCTCTAGAGTGCTTCATTTCAGAGATATCGCTGGACATGGCTGTTCTGTGGCTAACTGGACAACTTGCGGATATACCAACTCGCAGACTGGACATCTCGCAGACTGGTCAAATAGCAGACTAGACAACTCACGGATGTCGCCGGTAGTAGTTGCAGTTTTAAGTAGATGATTATGTGGACATAAAACACGTCATTGTGTCATACTGAAGTGTTTCATAATAAAATGCAATTGAATATTGTTGTTAAGCCATTTATTAATCTTTTTTGCGTGCGTACTTAAACATATATTAGGCTAATGATTCGGTATGTCCACATAGTCGGTATCCACGACTTGTCCAGTCCGCAAGTTGTCCAGTCCGCGAGTTGACTAGTCCACGAGTTGTCTAGTCCATGAGTTGACCAGTCTGCAAGTTGGCAACCCGCGAGCTGGCGTATCCGCGAGTTGTCCAGTAACCGTTCTGAGTAGCAGATGCGGACATTAAATTTTCGTCCTGTGGTTACTTTCTTCTTTTTTTTCCTCACCTAATCTCAGCCATCGCAGATTGGATGCGTACCATACTTCCACACATGACGTGGCCTTAATGCGAATTTAGAATGCATGTTTGAAATGTGCTGCATGCGGCACCCTGAAAACATCACCAAAAAATCGCCATCTGGGCATCATCGCACAACTTCATTTGGCTATATCTTTGCAACTAAGGCATGTATTGACAATCAAAAAAAAGACTTGTTAAACAGCCATATATCCTCCACATGTCCTCGCAATATGCTGAACTTCGGCGCACTAACGGCTGAGATCCGTTCGCGAGTTTGGGGCATCCCAGCAAATTTCAACCAGTTTCGTGTCTTGGCTTCGTTACTGCACCGACGTCGATCAATGGAGGTCAACAAAACTTTGCAAGATGTTTGGCCATCTCCTGGGCTGGTACACTATATATACGTTTTGGGGGGCTCTTGCCCCCTAACGGAATTTTGCCAGCTGCAAAATTCACTTTGCATCCAAGTCTTGCATTCTCCTATATTGCCAGCATTACTGCACAGCACTCAAGCAGTGGCTGTCAGCCAAACTTTGTGGCATGGTACATGTAATGGAATTATGGAACTTTCGCACGGGCGCCACCTATATTCTGCTGGGCGGCCATCACGTTGGGCCACATTCTAGTTTTGTATTGTAAATGTCACTTGTGTACATACGCTCCTCATCTTTCATCCCAAATTTAGAGATGTTCCCCTTAGAGTTAGATCGATCAGCAGTGTAGTGCAGTGAGCCAGGTCCCTGGGATAATTACTCAAACTATTACTGCAAAATATTAACCTACTTAATCACAGTGCACGAATGTAATAGACAGACAGACAGACAGATAGACAGGATTACCATGGCAATATCGCGCTGTAGTGCATCGCACGGTAAAAACGTTATTGTCAATCAAAGGACTGTTTATTGAAAGTTTGAAACAAACTCGGGTTTTAATTCTGAATCTGTGTTATTGTTATTAGGTTGCATCACAGTACTACGTACATAAATACAGCCTATTGTTACCGACTGAGTAGCGTGGTCTGTCGGTCTGTATGTTGGTTGGTCTGTCACACTAGTGAGCCTGCAAAAACAGATGACCCGACCAAGATGCCATTTGGGTTGAGGACTCGGTGGGCCTGAAGGAACCATGTATTAGATGGGGTCAACTTCCCCCATGGGAAGGGCAAGTTCTGAGGGGAAAAGGGGCGTCCCACTGTAAAGTATAGGAACACTGCGATCATCTGTGCAAAAACGGCTGAACCATTTGAGATGCCGTTGGCGGTGTCGGCTCGGATGGGCTCAAGGAATCATGTGTCAAACGGGGTCCAGAGGTGCTGAGGGACCCAATTGGCAACCAATTTTCAGAGGCAATTTGCTATAACTGGCTTGTATGAATGACAGTGACTAGGCGATCGGCAGTGGAGGGGGCTTGAGTGGTCTGCCGACAAAATGCACATACTGTGGATAACCTGCATCTAAGGGACGTGACCATCGCAACCACTTTTTGGCTTTCGACGGGCTATAACTTTGGCTGTGTGACAGCTAGTGGCACGATGTCTGATTCTAGTTCTCGCGGTCAAGTTATCTGATGAAGACATAGCCGATTTAGAGGTTCTAAGGGACGTTGCCAAGGCAACCAATTTTGGGACTAAAATTGCTATAAATGGCTTTGTGTGAATGACAGTGACTAGGCTAGGTTATGGAGGGGGTTTGAGCGGCTGGCCAACAAAATGCAGATATTGCCGATACCCTGCAACTAAGCGACATTGCCAAGGCAACCATTTTTGGGCGACAGTTTGTAAAACAGTTCGCCCTATCCTATCGGACCGTTGTCTGTCTGTTTGTCCTGTCCTGTCTGTCTGTACCACTTGTGTATTGTGGCCAAACGGTTGGATGGATCAAGATAAAACTTGCCATGCAGGTAGGCCTCGGTCCTGGCCACATCGTGTTAGATGGGGACCCAGCTCCCTCCCCAAAAGGGGCACAGCCCCCCAATTTTCGGCCCATGTCCGTTGTGGCATATGGCTGGATGGATTAAGATGCCACTAGGTATGGAGGTAAGACTCGGGGACCCACCCCCTCCAAAAGGGGAGGGGGTACTGAGGTAGGCCTCAGCCCAGACGACATTGTGTTAGATGGGGACCCAGCTCCCCCTAGAAGGGGTACAGCCGCCAGTTTTTGGCACATCTCTATTGCGGCCAAACACCTGGATGGATGAAGATGCCACTTGGTACAGAAGTAGACCTTGGCCCAGGCCACATTGTGTTAGACAGGGACCCAGCTCCCCCCCCCCCGGAAAGGGACAAAGCAACCGCCTCCTTCCTCTTTTCGGACCATGTCTATTGTAGCCATGGACGCCCATCTCATCTACTGCTGAGCTCTTGTTTGGCTTGCAGTGGGCTATAACTTTTGTTGTATGAGAGCTAGTGACATGCTGTTTGATTCTTGGGGTGAGTCTTCAGGGTGAAGCTATCCCATGGAGACACAGCCCTCCGATCGAGGGTCTGACGGACGTTACCATAGCAACCACTTTTCTGACTTTCTATATATGGGGTGCACGCTGGCGCCACCTGGTGAATACGACTGAACCGTCCATGTGCTGCGGCTATGCGGCCTTATTTATGTCAAATTACTCTGACCACTTGTTATTATTAAAGATGTACTTATTTCAGTGACACTATCACGCTTATCGTTGCTTTACAGAGTCCAACAAGCATGATGGAAAACAGTGCAATGGACTGAAAAATTAGGCTACTGGTTGACAAAACTCAAGCGACAGAGAAATCTTTTCGGTTCTGGTCAAAATGTGATGAGAGAAGGTGCGGCTTGGATGGCCGGTGGAAGGCTGTTCCACGCATGTGGGGCGGCGACAGGAACTGGTCGATCACCCAAAGTTGATCATCTAATGGGTGGGATGATTAGAGTTGTCGTGGCTGACGAACGTAAGTGATGGTGGCCCTCAACGTCAGCTACCTGACACATGCTCTCGGCGAGGTAGGACGCAGCTGTGCCATTGAGACGGCGGTACGTCAGAATACAAAGATAAAACCGTATCCGCAACCAGTGAAGGTCGTAGAGCAGCAGAATTATGTGTTCGGATCGCCTGTCCGAGGAAACGATTCGGGCGGCGGCACTAAGGACGGACAAGTCAATTCAGGAGGTGGCCAGAGACACCAATCAGTACTAAGCAGCAGTAATCAACCATGCTGACAATTAGAGCTCTGAGTGTCAGCAAGGCTTGTTGTGGGAAACATCGTCGCACACTGTGCAGTTGTAAAAAAGCTCAGAAGCACGACTGCACAGTGACAGTCATATGCGACCGCATGGCAATGTCCAAGTCGATGTACACGCCCAGGCTGCAGACTAACGAGAATAGCAGCACATCGATGGTGCTGTTCCGAACTGATGTAGTTGTTATCTGGTGCTGACGACAGCCAGACGAGCACCAAAGCACCTCGGTTTTTGACGGATTTGCCCTCATCCATGATAGCACCTCATCTGTGCTCATCTGTGCAGACAGACATTCTGTTGGGAGTACGTCGGCGTCACAAGGTCGGCAAAAGTCGTAGATCTGGGTGTCGTCTGTGTACGCGTGAGGGACTAGCAGGCGTTAGTTGAGACAGACTAACGTTGGTGCTGTTGGGGCATGTGAAAGTTTTTCTTTAAGTTAATTTAGTTGCTGCATTTCTGCATTGCTCGTTACATTTAGCGTTATTTAGTATTTGTTTTGCATTGCTCACATTATATTGCTAACTGTGTTACTTACTACCTAGAGAGACCGGAAGCTGACGAACGGTTGTGAGGGAATTTTTAACTGATGATTTTTGAACGAAACTGAATAGCTGTTTTGATTTTCCGTGGAGAACAACTGAGGTGTGACATATTGCCATGTATATTGTGTTCAGAGTAGAACACGGATGAAACGGACGTCAGTAGTCCGTACTTTCAAAAAACACCTCTCCTCTGAATTTGAATCGGAAGCTGTAAAGTTTAAAAGACTTAAATCTTCATAGTGTGGTGTCTGGCGCACTGAGCCGTTTTGAAAGACCAGTAGCAGCGTCAGTGATTCCAAGGACATTCATCTGAAGCTTGTCGCATTGAGGCCATATTTTTCGTTGCATTCTGTTTTAGTTTGGGGATTTGGATTTTTGTTGTAATTAATTGTTGTTTGCCATATTTGACAGTGTTGCTGTTATTACTAGAATGTGGACAAATACCCAACGTGATGGTCGCCCTGCCAAATACAGGTGGCGCCCTCTGTTCAACGCCGCAAAGTTTGGCTGACGCCCACTACTGGAGTGACGTGCAGTAATGCTGCCAAGACGCGAAACCTGTTGAAATTTGCAGGGGTGCCCCAAACTAACGAAACGATCTCAGCCGCTAGTGGGCCGAAGTTCACCATATTATAGGGACATGTGGAGGAGATATTGCTGCTTAATAATTTTTTTCCGATTGTCGATAAGTGCCTTGGTTGCGAAGATATAGCCCGACAAAGTTGTGCGATGGTGCCGAGATTGCGATTTTTGGCGACTTTTTTGGGTCCTACATTTTCAGTGATCCGCATGCCGCACATTTGAGACCTGCATTCTAAATTCGCACTAAGGCCACACCATGTGTGAAAGTATGGTAGACATCCAATGTGCGGCCGCTGAGATTAGGCGAGGAAACAATAAAAGAAGAAAGAAAGAAGATAGAAAGAAACTACAGGATGAAAATATAATGGTCTGCCCAATTACATAGGGCGACCATAAATATTTATGAATATAAGACTCTTTTTTAGTAAACTGGTTGTTTGGTGATGCTGTTGAAGCATTGAAGGGACACCTCTTTAGATTGTTTAATTATATGGGACGTATCTACAGGGCAAGGCGGCTATCTGAGCAAGGCGGGTTTTTGCCCAAAGCGAATGTTTCACGATTGATCTGTACGACGGAGTCAGACCCACTTAAGAGTACACACTTAAGTGGGTCTGACCAGCCCTGTATAGTGCTGGCTTTCTAGAACTTCTAGTGAGAGCTGCATTACTGTGGTGCGGAAAGGTAGACAAATAGCGAAAGATTGATTATTCGTACCTTTATTCTTGCACAAAGTTGTAAACTAGACATCGAACATCAAACGTGTACATAGGTGGTATTACAGTGTGAAGGGCATGCACTCGGACAGGCAGCCCTACAGGGTGGTGCTAGGGGTCCCCTTCCCTATTTTCCAATGGGAAGCTGGAGTCACACTTCTATGCAGGTACACAATCGGCACTCGTACTCCTATGAGCCTAAATATAGACTAAAAGATGAAACGGCGACCTGTATTTCTACAGCTGTAAACAACCTTAATAGGTCTTTCTACACCTGAATTCATGTGGGAGAGAGAACCAAAACGGGCGCCTGTTTTCCAACAGACGTAACTAAAACTGGTTCTTCCATGCCTGCATTCCTGCAGTTTAGCGAAGGCGGGTAAGTGATCTGTATTTCTACAGACCCAACTAAAACAGGAGAAAGCAACACCCTTCCACATTCATTACTCAACAAACGAGGCAAGGTGTGGCAGGCGATGCTCGTTTCTCGACAGACAGATAAGACTGGTGACTGTAACGAGAGTTTTTCGAAACTTCGTATACGGTGACATCGCAGTCTTGAGACCTCGGCAGCTTCTCAGGCGCATCCTGGAACCGTGTCCAAACTATCAGTTGTTGAGTGCCACAATCGCGAACGTCTTCAAATCACCAAAATATCGTTATCTATAAAGAACTCGGGGTCAAGGAATTGAACAGCGGAGTCAGAACTTTAACCCGAAGCTCATAAATAGCCATTTCTGTGCATGCACAGTGAAAATATGGCAAAAATCGCCCTAAATGCTGCCAAATGGCCAAAATTTAAAACCCTTAACAGGAAATTATGGTGGCTGAGAAGGATCGTGGTAACAGACCTATGACCCCGTTAATGGCTGATGTAATTTTGCACATGCAGCTATGTGGTCTTTAACACTGTTTTGTGGGATGACTCAATTTATCTTAATCTTAGAGCCATACAAGTTGCACAGTGAATACACAAATCATGGTCATGGATTTCAACTACGTGGGAAATTTGTATGGCACCATTGTATGGCACATGCACAGTGTCCACAAAGGCAATGTCAATGGTATCCTGTAAGAGATATGAGAACTCATAACTCAAGGCATAAGATCTTTAAACTTGGTGGAGGGGTTGAATATGTGACTCGCCATGTATGACCACTGATCAAGGTCAAGGTCACAAAGTCACGTAACGTAATCAGCAGCAGAACACTATATCTAGCCAACGGATGGTTGTATCAAGATGGTCGTATCAACTTCAAACTTGGTGACAATTTTCATTGTAAGGGACAAAACATGTGACAAACTTTGCAGGTTGGTAATCAACTACACTGAAAGTAGAAATATGGTGGGCATTCAGCTTATATATGTAAAAAAAAACTGCAGTCTATACACACTGTTAATGGTGACGGATCAAAAACCGCAAAAATCATAAAAAGCACTATTAACCATACCAACATCGCCTGAATGTCAATGTTAGTGTGGTTAGTAGTGCCTGATTTATGCGGTTTTTGATCCATTGCCGTTAACAGTGTGTATACACTGCAGTTTTTTCTGGTCGCCGTATGTAATAGGGCAGACCATTATATTTTTACCCTGTTATTATGGTTGCCCTGTGATTACTATCTTTCTTTCTTCTTTTATTGTTTCCTCGCCTAATCTCAGCGGTTGGACATTGGACGTCTACCATACTTCCACACATGGTGTGGCCTTAGTGCGAATTTAGAATGCATGTCTGAAATGTGCTGCACGCGGCTCACTGAAAACACAGGACGCAAAAATGACGCAAAAACTCGCCATCTGAGCACCATCGTACAAATTTATCGGGCTATATCTTCGCAACTAAGGCACATATCGACAATCAGAAAAAACTTGTTAAGCAGCAGTATGTCCTCCACAAGTCACAACAATATGGTAAACTTCGGCCCACTACTGGCTGAGATCGATCCGGTAGTTTGAGGCACCCCTGCAAATTTCAACGGGTTTCGCGTCTTGGCAGCGTTACTGCACCGCATCTAGTAGTGGGCGTCAGCCAAACTTTGCTGCATTGAACAGAGGGCGCCACCTGTGTTTGGCAGGGCGACCATCACGTTGGGCATTGGCCCACATTCTAGTATGTTATACTTCATTTTATAAGGCTTGCAAAATTGTTTGAAAAAATGTTCGATTAAAGGTTAAACACTGGATTAAGTCAATTAATTTCTCTGAAATGATAGATGTACTTGGACATACAGTGCATGTTCGTCACTGTTTCTTACATCTGCCTATTTATGGTCGCCCTATGGAATAGGGCAGACCATTATATTTTCATCCTGTTTCTTTCTTCTTTCTTTCTTCTTCTTTTTTTATTTCCTCGCCTAATCTCATTGGTCAGCGATTAGATGTCTACCATACTTCCACAAAAGGTGTGGCCTTAGTGCAAATTTAGAATGCAGGTCTGAAATGTGCTGCACGTCGCTCGCTGAAAATACAGGACGCAAAAATGACGCAAAAAATCGCCATCTGGGCACTATCCCACAACTTTGTCGGGCTATATCTTCGCAACTAATGCATGTATCGACGATCGGAAAAAAACTTGTTAAGCAGCAATATCTCCTCCACATGTGTCCATAATATGGTGAACATCGGCCCACTAGCGGCTGAGATCGTATCGGGAGTTTGGGGCACCCCAGCTACTTTCAACGGCTTCCGCGTCTTGGCAGCATTACTGCACGGCATGTAGTAGTGGGTGTCAGCCAAACTTTGCGGCGTTGAACAGAGGGCGCCATCTATGTTCGGCAGGGCGACCATCACGTTGGGCATTGGCCCACATTCTAGTTTATTATGCTTCTTCAACGTTGATATTGATGATGATGATGATGATGATGGCTTTTATTCATGTATGCTTGTCTGTCTCTGTGCCTGCTTGTTATGGTCGCCCTATGGAATAGGGCAGACCATTATATTTATGGTCGCCCTGCGTAACAGAGCAGACCATTATATTTTCATCCCGTTTCTTTCTTCTTCTTCTTCTTCTTCTTTTTTTTTCCTCGCCTAATCTCAGCGGTCGGAGATTGGATGTTTACCATACTTTCACACA
>Ga0209259_1000381_pt1 | contig 12949 bp, 13 predicted proteins | sample WorMetGr2BELIZE1_FD_187417 | JGI IMG/M metagenome (GOLD analysis project Ga0209259, IMG submission 187417) | Marine gutless worms symbiont microbial communities from Max Planck institute for Marine Microbiology, Germany - Inanidrilus... ...
AGGAAGACCTGGTGGCGCTGAGCCGACGGTTCGGGCGGCGTCTGCGGGTGGCCCTCTACCCGCCGTACACCTCCAAGCGGCATCCGATCGAGCACCGTTTGTTTTGTCATGTCGCGCGTCGCTTAAACGGTCACGCCACGCCTGCTCGATACCCTCTACGAGCTAGGGCGAAAGTGTTCTGAGACATTCCTCGTTATCAACGACAAATTTATTCGCCACGACCCTGTTCTCAGGAAATGAAACTACGTCGTCTATTCCAATTGATTTTCGTGTAAAATGTAGTACTTATTTTTGAACCGTTACTAAAGGAAGAAAAAGAAATATCCTTGTCGACACAATGGGTTGTCTGATTATTGTTCGGGTATTCGCAGCCAACGTATTTGATGGGAAAGCGGCTCGTCAGCTCATAACGAATATATTCTCATTCCTTCATACCATCACAAAAATCTGGGCCGACAGTGGTTATTCTGGCCCGGAGCTTTCCGATTGGCTCTGGCATCCAATTCGGATGCCTGATCGAGGTCATTAGAAAAAAACAGGATTTCCCGGCTTCCACGTGTTACCTCGTCGATGGGTGGTTAAAAGAACCTTTGCTTGGACAGTTCGATCACGTCGATTAAGTAAAGATTACGAACACAAGCCAACTTCGAGTGAAGCTCAGGTTTGTTTCGCATCAAGTCGCTTGCTTCTTCGGCAGATCTGTAATAACCAGACGCCCTATAAAATGACCGTTGGGTGATTTTCTATTAACTTATTTCTTTTTAGACAGCCTCTAAGAAAAATTCCTCGCAATCGCCCTTGCTTAAGAATAAATGTCAACAGCCCCTAGGGAACCGGACGTGTTGCGTTCGACGCGCAACGGTTTGTCGATCCCCTTCGATTGGGTATACCATCCGTTAGGAACAGCAGGTGGTCGGCCAAGTCCAACCCCCTTGAACTCCCCGACCGTGCTTCGAAGCTATGAGGAGCCATGTGATGCACCCTTCAGCCGCCATCGATCAACGATTGAAGAATCTGGAAGCCCATCTGGAGCAGGAAAACCCGGTGCTGCTCGGCACGGTTCAGAGCTTCCGCACCCTGGACCGGGTCGCCTACGGCATGGGACTCCTCGAAAAAGACCAATCCTATGCCACCCAGATCGCGTGGTGGCCCCTGATCTCGGTGCTCGGGACCTTCTCTGCTGGCAAGTCCACTTTCATCAATCATTTCCTGGGCAGCAAGCTGCAGCGGACGGGTAACCAGGCGGTGGATGACCGTTTCACCGTCATCTGTTATAGCCGCGAGTCGACGGACCACGCCTTGCCGGGGGTTGCCCTCGATTCGGACCCGCGTTTCCCGCTCTATCGGATCTCCAGGGACATTGAGCTGGTGTCCGAAGGCGAAGGCGAGCGCATCGACACCTACCTGCAGCTCAAGGCCAGTCCCAGCGAACGGTTGCGGGGTCGGATCCTGATCGACTCCCCGGGCTTCGATGCCGATGCCCAGCGCACGGCGACCCTGCGCATCACCGATCACATTATCGCCCTGTCCGATCTGGTGCTAGTGTTCTTCGACGGCCGCCACCCGGAGCCGGGGGCCATGCGCGACACCCTGAAACACCTGGTCGCCGACACCATCAACCGGCCGGACGCCGGTAAGTTCCTCTATGTCCTCAACCAGCTCGACACCACGGCGCGGGAAGACAATCCCGAAGACGTGGTCGCCGCTTGGCAACGTGCCATCGGTGAGGAAGGCCTGACCGCCGGGCGTTTCTACACTATCTACAACCCAGACGCCGCCACTATTATCGAGGATGCGGCCAAGCGCGCTCGGTATGAGGCGAAGCGGGACCAGGACCTCGCGGAAATCCATCGGCGCATGCACCAAGTGGAGGTCGAGCGTGCCTACCGCATCGTCAGCGCCGTGGACCAGACCGCCAAGGACATCGAAGAGCGCACCGTACCCTTCCTTCAACGGGCACTCGATCGCTGGCGCAAACGCACCCTGTGGGGCGACGGGATCGTCCTGGGTCTGGTGCTGATCGCCTTTTTGGCCTGGATCGTCCGGGGAGACAGACTGGCCTTCATCCAGGAGGCCATGAGCCCATTCTGGTTGATGCCGACCCTGATCGCGGTGGTCCTCGCTCTGCTCCTGGCGTCCCACCTGGGTATCCGGTCCCTGGCCGCGAAATCCGTCGCCCGCTCACTGCCCGCCCAGGCCGAGAAGGAAGACCTGCGCGGCAACCTGACCGGCGCCTTCGCGCGCAACACCAGGTGCTGGCGAAGCATCTTCGCACGCACCCCGGCCGGCTGGAATGCCAGCGCCAAGCGCCGCCTGCACAAGGTGAGACAGGACGCCGATCTCTACGTACAAACGCTTAACGACCGCTTCACCAATCCCTCCGGCGACGGCCTGGACTCAGATCTCGCACCGGCTCGCGCAGGTGCCGACTCCACCGCCGTCGCAGAGCGGGGTTGATACGCCGAAAAGAAGGATCGCAGCCGATAGCGAAGTGGAAATCAGATTTTCGCTTCACGCCGTCAAAAATCGCCGGGAAGGTGATTTCTGGGTAGTGGTGATTTTTGAAGTGATAGGGTAGATGGATTCATCGGTAATCATTCCGATTGCCAGCGTTTTTCTCGTTACCTGATTCTAGATTTTAGCCTTCTCTTCATGGAAGAATACGCTTGGTCTGAACGATTGCGTTCATTTCGCAAATGTCAGAGCGAAGATCTCGTTAAAAATGGCACAAATGCGTCCGGTATCTCGCAATATCACTGTAAAGCCTGTGGTGCCTATGGCGTACTTGAGCGCACAGAACGCGCGACGGAAGAAAAGAAGAAAGATCCAGTATGCACGGGATTGAACGGACGTTTGGGGTCTCGCGCACGAACATTGAGCGCCTGGTTAAAAGAACAGGCGAATGACCTCCCACCCCTTGAAGAGACGCTACAACCTGTTGAGTGCAAAAAGATTCCTGTGCTGGATGTGGATGAGTTGCGGTCCTTTGTTTTTCGTAGCAAAGACAAAGTTTGGGTCTGGATTTCCATGAATAGAGAGACCCGAGAAATCGTCGCCTCTTCCTGCGGTGATCGCACCGAAAACACCTGTCGGGTACTCTGGGATCGCGTACCGTCTTCTTATAAGGAAGCCATCGTTTTCAGTGATTATTGGAGCGCGTATCGAGCCGTCATTCCGAGCGAGCAACAGCGCCCTGTGGGTAAAGAAATGGGGGAAACGGCTCATATTGAGCGTTGGAATAACACCTTACGGCAACAGTTGGCACGCTTCGTACGTACGTAAGACGTTGTCTTTTTCCAAATGTATTAAAATGCATGAGATTTTTTTAAAACTCTTCATACACCGCTATAATACCGAAGGGTCTAGATAACTTTAGAGTGGATTTTCTCGCAGCAGAGTTAGTATTCTATCAGAGGTATTTTCCTCTCGGTGATGAAATCTAAACTCACATTCCTTGAGGTGTAAATGAAACGTTTGTCGGAGAACACCGTTGAACTTTGCAAGTCTTCGTTTGGCATATGACCAGAATGATTCAATGCCATTGATATGGCAATTACCGCGGGCAAATTCATTCTCACCAGGATGCACTCGGAAATGCTTTTTGTACCCCATGTCTACCAGCCCATTGTAGCCTCTCCAGCCGTCCGGGTGGATGATGCTGTCAGGGTACCTGGCCCCGGATCGCAGCCTGTCGCTGCTTTCTGGAGGCATCTGGGGCGATCTCGGTGTAGACTTTTCCTTGCCGTTCCAGGATCCCGAGGACAATCGTTTTACCGCCTGCTCCGCGCCCCTTTTTTCTGCGAACACGGCGTGCGCCAAAATAAGATTCATCTTTTTTCCTTGCATAACATAACATTGGCATACTCTGAAGATGCTAAAGTTATCCAGACCTAGGAATAAGCTGGGCACTATGAGCGGAGTCCGCATCGGAATCGACCTGGGCGGTACCAAGATCGACGCCATTGCGCTCGGTGCCGATCACCAAGTGCGGGCGCGGTACCGCACGGAGACCCCGCGCAACGACTATGCCGAAACCCTACGGGCCATCGGCGGGCTGGTAGCGCAGGTGGAGTCGGATACTGGCGAATGCGGCACCGTCGGCGTCGGCACGCCGGGGGCCCTGTCTCCCTTCAGCGGTCGCATGCGCAATGCCAACTCGGTGTGGCTGAACGGAAAACGCTTAGACGCGGACCTGGCCGAGATATTGGACCGCCCGGTACGGCTGGCCAACGATGCCGACTGCTTCGCCCTGTCCGAGGCGGTAGACGGCGCCGGCAGCGGAGCCCACTCGGTGTTCGGCGTAATCATCGGCACCGGTACCGGCGGCGGTATTGTTGTGAACGGCCGCCTGCTCAGCGGCCCCCACCGCATCGCTGGCGAGTGGGGGCACAATCCCCTGCCCTGGCCGCAGGACGACGAACATCCGGGACCACCCTGTTACTGCGGCAAACGGGGCTGCATCGAGACCTTCCTCTCGGGTCCGGGACTCGCTGCCGACCTGCTCTGGGCGACGGGACGTGACCTGGCACCTCAACAAATCGTTGCCGCGTCTGCGGCCCATGACCCGGAAGCCGAAGCCGCCCTGCGGCGCTATGAGGACCGCATGGCCCGCGCCCTCGCCGGCGTCATCAACCTCCTCGACCCGGAAGTGATCGTACTCGGCGGTGGACTCTCGAACATCGACCGACTCTACCGCGAGGTACCCGAGCTCATCGGCCGATACCTGTTCTCGGATGGAACACACATCAACCTCCGCCCCCCGGTCCACGGCGATTCCAGCGGTGTGCGCGGCGCGGCTTGGCTGTGGGAGATGAAATCCACTCTGCATTCATCACTCATCATTCCATAGAGCAGTGGCACAGCGCTGCAGTAGTATATCCGCCATATAAGGGTTATCCGTCGTACCGCCCCCGGTAGCCACATGACTTTACCTTTGTGGTCTAGTGCATAGTACCCCTCCCTCATAGGGAGTCTTGCCCTCTTGCACCGGAAATTTTCGACCCGCGAAGTTAGATGCTACCGTTATGAGGGGATGGATATGTTTCAAATTTCAAACGAACAAATGGACGCATGATCATCCATCACCCTATGTGCGGGGGAGTGTCTTGCGCTATCTGACTAAAATCGACAGCGCCGGGGCGATGACAACCCTGAAAGCCGCTTTGACGGATCCCCACTACATCGTGAGGGAATCGGCGATCGATGAAATCGATGAGCTTGAAATGACAAAGATCGTACGCCGTGAAATCGAGAATCTGATGATGAATGACCCGGACCAAGACGTTCAGGATGCCGCGGGAACGGCCATTGAAAATATTTGACTAATGACTGTCTAGCCGTAAGGAATGGTCTCTGGATTTCCACTACGCAGCACTACGCAAGCAGGAAACGAATTAGCCTTGCAATCGAGTCTGCTATCATTCCTCACACATCTCATGCTTGGGCACGACAAATATCCTTCGCCTTCGTGACCCCCCTATAATCAGGTATAAAGACAACACCTTAGACGACGATGCCCATCACTTCCCCAGCCCCCCTAACCGGTCACCCGGATGAACCCGGACCCGAATATCACATTCGAGCCTCCAAACCCCCGCAGTGGCCGGTGCTGTCCGACACCCAGAAGGACATGTACAAAAAGCAGATCGCTCGCCTGCTGGCCGAACAGGACGCGGTCCTAGTGGCCCATTACTATACCGACGCCGACCTGCAGGAGCTGGCGGAGGAGACCGGCGGCTATGTTGCCGATTCCCTGGAGATGGCCCGTTTCGGCAGCGAGAGCGCAGCCAGTACCCTAGTGGTGTGCGGCGTCCGTTTCATGGGCGAGACAGCCAAGATCATCAACCCGGAGAAGCGGGTACTTATGCCCGATCTGGCGGCTACCTGCTCCCTAGACGAGGGTTGCCCCGCAGATACCTTTGCCGATTTCTGTGATCGCCATCCAGACCGCACGGTCGTTGTCTACGCCAACACCAGCGCCCAGGTAAAGGCGCGCGCGGACTGGATGGTGACCTCCAGCATCGCCCTGCCCGTGACCAGATATCTGCACCGGCAGGGGAAAAAGCTACTCTGGGCACCGGACAAGCATCTGGGACACTATGTGCAGCGGATGACCGGTGCCGACATCCTGCTGTGGCAGGGGTCCTGTGTCGTCCACGAGGAATTCAAGGGCTTTGCCCTGAACCGGGTACGGCGACTGCATCCGGAGGCCGCCGTCCTGGTCCACCCCGAGGCCCCGGCAGACGTGGTCGACCAAGCCGATGTAGTCGGCTCCACCACCCAGCTCATCGACGCGGCAACCCGGCTGCCGAACCCATCGTTCATCGTCGCCACCGACGAAGGAATTTTCTGGAAGATGCATCAACTAGCACTGGGGAAGAAGCTAATCGCCGCCCCCACCGCCGGGGTAGGTGCCACCTGCGAGAGCTGCGCCCACTGCCCCTGGATGGCCATGAACGCTCTCCAGAACCTGGTGCAGGTCCTGCGCGCGGGTGATCAGGAGATCCACATCGACCCCGAGCTCCGCGAGCGCGCGCTGCAACCAATCCGGCGCATGCTCGATTTCGCCCACGAGCAATGACGTTCTTTGGCAATCGGAATGATTACCGATGAATCCATCTACCCTATCACTTCAAAAATCACCACTACCAACAAGACCACTACCTCGTCCCATTGGCCCCAGTGGTTGATGATCGCCGCATTGGTCTATTTGGTGCTCGCGGCCGTGGCAACCATCGGCAGCGGCTTCAAGGCCGCCGCCGGAGATCAGGCAAAGGAGCTCTTCACATTCGCGAGTAACCCCATCACGGCCGTGATCATCGGTACTGTCCCACGGCACTCATTCAATCGTCAGCACCGTCATATCCATCATCGTGGGCCTAGTCGCGGGCGGCTTACCGGTCTCTATCGCCATCCCCATGGTGATGGGCGCCAATATGGATACGACCATTACCAATACCATCGTCAGCCTGGGTCATGTGCGTCGAGAGGAGGAGTTCCGACGCGCCTTTGCCGCCGCGACCGTTCACGATTTCTTCAATCTGTTCAGTACAGTGATCTTCCTGCCCCTAGAAATCATGTTCGGGTTTCTGCGGAAGATCGGCGAATATCTTGTGGGCTTTACACTGGGTGGGGATTCGATATCGATGAAGGGATTCAACTTCATCAAGCCGTTGGTAAAACCGCCGGTAGCCATGCTGAAGGATACCTTCGCCGGCCTCGGGCTGTCCGATATGATCGCCGGGATTGTCCTGATCGTACTCGGGATCGCAATGATCTTCTTCGTCATCATCTACATCGGTAAAATGCCGTGTTCGCACTCCAGGTTGCCCTGGTTCATCTGCCCTACAATGTGCTCGGCGTGGTTGTTATCTATGGTCTGCCGTTCCTGCGGCTCATTCCCATACGCGCGGCCGAAGGACTGGCTGCCCTGGCAGCACGGCGGAAGCTCTATGTAGACCTGTATATTCTTCTGGTGTTTTTCCTGATACCGGCAGTCCTGATCGGAGTGAGTCAATCCATGGGTTGGTGAGCAATCGAAGAGGATTTTGAGATGAACGCAATCGGCAACCGTAAGCAATTACTGGAAGACAAGATTTGCGAGCTGGAAACGACTCTGAGCGCGCTGAAGGCTCGCTGCAACGAGAGTACGAGAATGAGCAACACGCTGCCATCGACAAACTGGAGGAATACCTGGACGAGCTCGATAACAAGCACATCAACTTGCAGGAGTTCTAGAAGATCTTGCGCAACGAGATTACATCCCTGTTTTCCGGCAATTCATCGCCCGCTGAGGAGGATTGACACGTCGCGCCGGTTGCAACAACTGTCCTGGTGGATTGCCCTTATTCTGGCCCATGCCGCAGCGGCCGGAGAGCAGAAGCTGATCGAGCTGAGCGCGGTACCGGATACAATCCTCGCCATTACCCGGGAAAAGCTGCCGGACACCCGACTGGTCAGCGCCAATACCGAAACCGAGGCGATCGGTTCGAGATGACAATTTTCGTGAGGATTCGCGTGATTCGTAGTTTCCATAGAAGTTTCCATAGAAAGATGCGATTCGCTGCCTGCCTACTGCAGACAGGTCTTCGCGGTTCCAAAATCCCTGCCCCCGTCTCATCCCTGGGGACAAGAGGAGACGAGCATCTCATCGAGCCTGGTGGGATCGAAATCGGCCGTGACCAGGGCCCTGCCGATATCCTGCAGAAGCACCAAACGCAGTTGGTTATCCAGGGTTTTCTTGTCCCTGGCCATCAGCTCGCGGAAACGTATCGGGCTGATTTCCCCCGGGGGGGTAACGGGGAGTCCGGCCACGGCGATCAGGGAACGGATGCGCCGGACGGAGGCGGTATCGAGCCAACCAAGGCGGGCGGAGAGATCGGCGGCCATGCACATGCCGACCCCGACTGCTTCGCCGTGCAGCCAAGTATCGTAGCCGATACCCGTCTCGATGGCGTGTCCGAAGGTGTGACCCAGATTGAGCAATGCCCGCTCGCCGGCCTCCAGCTCGTCGGCGGCGACGACCTCCGCCTTGTTGCGGCAGGAGCGTTCGATCGCATAGGTGAGCGCGTCCGGGTCCCGGGCGCGCAGCTGGTCCATGTTCGCCTCGAGCCAGGTGAAAAACTCCGGGTCCCGGATCAGACCGTACTTGATGACCTCGGCGATACCTGCCGCCAGCTCGCGGTCCGGCAGGGTGCGCAGGGTGTCCGTATCCGCGATCACGGCGCAGGGCTGGTGGAAGGCGCCGATCATGTTCTTGCCCAGGGCGTGGTTGACACCGGTCTTGCCGCCGACGGAGGAATCGACCTGAGCGAGGAGGCTGGTCGGCAGCTGGATCAGGGCGACTCCCCGTTGGTAGCAGGCCGCCGCGAAGCCGGCTAGGTCGCCGATCACCCCACCGCCGAGGGCGATCAGGGTGCAGTCGCGTGCATAGCGGTAGCCGAGCAGCTCATCCAGGATCCGACTCCAGCTGTCCGTGGTTTTGTACTTCTCTCCGTCCGGAAGTACGACCCGTGCGGTCTGAAATGCGCCGAGCGCACGCTCCACCCGATCCAGGTAGAGGGGGGCCAAGGTCTCGTTAGTGACGACCATGACCTGGGGTCCGGCGATCCGGGAAGTAAGGATCTCCAGCCGCTCGAGCAGTCCGGGGCCGATGTGGATGGGGTAACTGCGGGTCCCCAGGTCGACTGTGAGGATGCGGGACATGCTCGGCTGCCGGCTCAGGAGGCTTCGGACTCGAGACGCCGATAGATCTCCTTGACCACCGAGGGCGAGCCCCGGCGTTCGGTGGAAACCACCATGTCGGCGACCTGGCGATACAGGGGGTCACGCTCCTCCGTGAGCTTACGCAGGCGCAGCAGAGGGTCTTCGGTGTGCAGCAAGGGACGGCTCCGGTCGTGGGCGGTGCGCACGTACTGTTGCTCGGGACTGCAGTGCAGATAGATGACAACGCCGCGGGAGGTCAGATCCCGCCGGTTGTCCGAGCGGAGCACGCTGCCGCCCCCGGTTGCCATCACGATACCGCTCTGCTCGCTCAGCTCATCGATCACCTGCCGCTCGCGTTGCCGGAAACCTTCTTCACCCTCGTACTCGAAGATGGTTAGAACATCGACGCCGGTACGGCGTTGTATTTCCTGGTCGCTGTCCTTGAACTCGAAAGACAAGGCCGTGGCCAGCTGACGCCCGACAGTGCTTTTACCTACCCCCATGGGGCCGACGAGAAAGATATTCTTGAACCGCATCATGCGCTAAAGTGTAGATGTATACATAAGATCCGGCAAGCAAGCTGACAGCTGCGGCTCACTATTCTCTCAGACCGCCGGTGAAACTCTCATCGACGAAATGAAAGAACACCATCGTGATTTCCTGCCCCGGCTTGGGGCTGCCTTCCCGCCAATGGACCTGTTTACACCCGTAATACATGATGCCTTCGCCGGGTTTGAGAATATATTCCGCGCCCCCCACATACAGCTTCCAGGGCGTCTCCGGGGCCGTTTAATTGATGCAGACATCGAGACTGAATTCACATTGCGGCTTGTCCAAATGCTTCGGAAGTACTCCTTTCTTACCATAGATCACGGTATAACAATTGGACCTTCTCAATGGAATCCCGAACATCATCTCCGCTACCGGTAACAGCCTTTTATGGACCATCACCATCAGCGGGTCGTCATGAACGGCGACCCTGCCGAATGCCTTCTGATAGCAAAATCCACCGTGATTCACCTTCGCCGCCTTCAGATAAATCCGAAGGCTTGCGAGCAAATCATCCGGAATCATTTTCTCTATCCGAACCATACGACCACCGCTCTCATTTTCAACGCAAACATGGCAAAACCTTTGGTGACATTAGGCACAAACTACGAATCACGCGAATCTGCGCGAATAAGATCCCTCCCTTCGGTTCGGGGTAACAATTTCGCGCAGATTCGCGTGATTCGTAGTTAAAATAATACCCGAGTTCTACAGTGAGATACGCCCTACCCTTCCCCGCCGGTCTCAGATTCGCGGACGCCCCCAAGCAGGCACCGGTAGTCGTACCCCTCCGGCCAGGAGGGTGTCGCAAAAGCCCATCCGTGGGGCGTAGCGCAGGCGTCCCCGCTTGCGCTACTTTTTCGACACCCTCGCCAAGGGAGGATCAGGGTACCTGGGTTCGTGTCTTCGTCCCAGCGGAAACGGTCGGGAGAGCTGTAGCCTGCATCCTACGAGCTAAGTCCGCAGATTACGCAGATTTTCACAGACTGTACCGGGGGGAGGGTCTGCCGGTAAGCCGATCTGCCGACAGGATGCCGGTGCCTCCGACACCTATACAGGGCTATGTTTTCGAGGCGGTTTACACGCACTTGCAACTTGCCCGCCCTGGGGGTAGACGGCAATCAGTTGCGCAACCATAATATATCGTTTAGCGTCTGTGGAAGCGGAAGAAACGGCTTCCCGACATGAGATGGGAAGGCAGAGAAAGAGCAGCCTGGATTTCTCAAGGCACCTCGTAACCGTCCCTAGTCCAGCCGGAGTCTCATCAAGGCCACCCCTATGTATATCGTTCATATCTCGTCCGAATTAGCCCCCGTAGCCAAAGTGGGCGGGTTGGCCGATGTTGTCTTCGGTTTGAGCCGCGAGCTCGAGACTCGCGGCAACGATGTGGAGATCATACTCCCGAAATACGACTGCCTCTGGTACGACGAAATCTGGGGGCTGAACGCCGACTACCATGATCTCTGGGTCCCCTGGGCCGGTGGCAACATCCATTGTACGGTCTTTTTCGGCATGGTTCATGGGCGCCGGTGTTACTTCATCGAGCCACACTCGGACGAAAACTTCTTCAATCGCGGCTCATTCTACGGAACGCACGACGATGCCTTGCGGTTTGCCTTTTTCAGCAAGGCCGCCATCGAATTTCTGCTCAAGTCGGGTAAGCGCCCGACCATTATTCACTGTCACGACTGGCAAACCGGTCTGGTTCCGGTCCTGCTGTGGGAAATCTATCATCGCATGGGTATGCACGATCAGCGCGTCGTCTATACCATCCATAACTTTCAGCACCAGGGGCTCCATGGAGAGCCCGTGTTGTCCGGAACCGGCCTGAATCGACCGGACTATTATTTTGATCGGGACCGGCTGGGAGACGATCACAACCCGAAGGCTATCAATATGATGAAGGGCGGCATCGTCTATTCGAGCTTTGTGACTACCGTCTCCCCGAAACATGCCTGGGAGGCCTGCTATACCAATCAGGGTAAAGGGCTCGGGCATACGCTCGCCGTCCACGGGGGAAAATTCGGCGGGGTGCTCAACGGCGTCGACTATGATGTGTGGAATCCTGAGATCGACCGCTTCCTGCCCCACCACTATGACGTCTGGCAGCTGGACGGGAAATACGCCGACAAGGAAGCGTTGCGTGAACGCCTGATGCTGCGCAAGGACTACAAGCCCCTGATTGCCTACGTCGGTCGGCTGGACCATCAGAAGGGTCTGCATCTGGTCCGTCACGCGATGTTCTATGCCCTCCATCGGGGCTCCCAATTCGTGCTCCTGGGTTCGAGTCCGGACCAAGGCGTCAACAATGAGTTCTGGGGTCTCAAGCACCATCTCAATGACAACGAGGATGTCCATGTCGAGATCGGATTCAACGAGCAGCTTGCCCATCTCATTTACGCCGGCGCGGATATGTTGGTGGTACCCAGTATCTTCGAGCCCTGTGGCCTCGCCCAGCTGATCGCGCTGCGCTATGGCACGGTGCCCATCGTCAGGGCGGTCGGAGGTCTCACCGATACCGTATTCGATCGGGATTACGCCCATATGCCTCTCGAATATCGCAACGGCTACGTGTTCGACAACACGGATCATCCCGCCATCGAATCGGCCATGGACCGCGCCATCGGGCTCTGGTACGAATTCCCGAAAGAATTCCGGCGCCTGCTCTCCAACGGCATGGTCTATGACTATTCCTGGAATCATCCGGCCCATCATTACCTTTCGATCTACAATCACGTCAAGGCCTGGTAATTGAAGGTTCGGTTTTCCGAATCGGCGCGGCGTAATTGATTAGCGAGGTAGCTTCTCGCGCGGCCTCGTCCTGGGGAAAAGCGTCCCTGAGGGTTGGAGGGTAATTGATTAGCGAGCCAGGATCGCCGAAGGGCTAGGCGTGACTAGTGATTAGTGGGATACGGATGTGATCTTGTCTGACATATGAGGAGTTGAGCATAACGAATTGAAAAGGCAGATCCGCAGGCGTATCGTTTCTCGATATGAGCGAAGCGGAACTGTCAGAGCTGAGCGTCCAAGACGCTTATCGCACTTGTCATGGAGCTGCGAGAACAAAATGCGCGGCTGGCCGCGGAAATCGCTGCGCTCAAGCGCCGCCTCGAAGAGAAAGAACGTTCCTCCAAGCGGCAAGTCGTACCCTTCTCCAAGGGTAAGAAGAAAGCGAGCCCAAAGAAGCCGGGGCGGA
>Ga0209259_1000382_pt1 | contig 12943 bp, 9 predicted proteins | sample WorMetGr2BELIZE1_FD_187417 | JGI IMG/M metagenome (GOLD analysis project Ga0209259, IMG submission 187417) | Marine gutless worms symbiont microbial communities from Max Planck institute for Marine Microbiology, Germany - Inanidrilus... ...
GTACTATGACTAGCAAAAGCTGGGAGTGACCGTAATGAATTATTCCTAATGCGTTTGTATTTCGAAGAAGTAGTGAGGGGATATCCGTGATGAGAGTGAAGTTAGCACATGCCTCACAATACAAATCGCTCTGTACACAAACGCCGACTGGAGACGACAGAGAACTACAGAAGGGACAGTATCGACACTCGTTAAAAGTACATCTAGAAACAGAGAAGAAAAGAACAACAACAGATGCCGACAACTTGGTGTAAACCCTCGACGTCGACGCTGCAATACTGTCCAACACGGTCACACAACGGGAAAGCTACTGTTGAAATGATGTGCAGAATCAAACCAGGAGCGCGGAAACTATAAGAAACTGTTAAGGCCGCTCAGCAAAAGTTGATGTTGCAGTGGTGAAATGGGTTGGCTAGAATAATGTCTCGATGTAACTGATAAAGCAGTACAGGAACATTATGCAAATATGCCAGAAAGACAGACTGATATAATTGTATTTTGAACAGCAGGTGGAGTTTGTTGCACAGCACTCATGTAGTACCGTCAGTCCTCAGCATGACCTCCGTTACCGCTGCAGCTTTGCCGTCCTCAGCCGACGAGTTGGGAAGAAGATGAAGGCAATATATGTTGAAGAGTCGAACAGCGGCTGGATCGAACGTTGCTTGAAGACCAAGCGTGGATTCAAAAAACAAGGCTGCTCGCTTGAACTGGCCCTAAAGACCATACACACTCATGATTGATTGACTGAGTTAAGGTTTTATGTCCCAATCAACACAAAATAGACATTTTGGAGACGTTCTTCCTAGCCAATCTCTTGGCATAGTACTGAAGAACTAATCTAACACAACAAAAGCACACATACACAAATAAACTATAACACAGAATAATCCCAAATAGCTAAATCTAACACAGATAAACTGTCAGACTCAATGTAACCACAAAAAAGCTAAATCTAACCAACAAACAACTGTTAGTTCTGTTCACATGTGTGTGCATTGCACTGTGTATGCACAACTGTTGCACACAATACTGCACAAAGCAGACCTGATAATTTTCCCTCTTACCCTCCAGACAATCACCATTGCTCCAATGATGTCTTTTTGAGGGAAGGGGGCAATACACACTTATGAACAGATGACAAAAATGACTGGAACAATGATAACAAATTGTAACAGAGTTCAGCATAATAAGCTCACTGAGCAACAATCGAATGCGAACAGGACTATGCTGCTGGTGATACCTGGTATAATTAACAGCGGGACTGCTTATTTTCGAGAAATAAATTCATTTGGTTGGTATAACGATACAGTTAAAAATTCATCAATCACAACCAAAAATTTATACCTTATTTTGACGTTTCGATCTCATCACGAGATCTTCATCAGTACACTCATCAGAATTTTTGGTTGTGATTGATGAATTTTTAACTGTATGGGACTGCTTATTGCCTGCAGGACACATTGCGAGTCAATGTTTTGATCTACCATCCCACAGGTGCATCACATTGTACCAATCATGATGAAATTTGTGTCGAAGCCACACTAAATTTCCTCCTGATCAGTCTATGGACATATCACTGCAGCAAATCTTGCCGATGCACCTAAAATCATAAAATTTTATGATTTTAGGTGCATCGGCATAATTTGGTCGCTTTTAGTCTACAAGTAAGAAAGTTGTAATATGATCAACTGTGGTTGGTACTGGTGCATTTACTAATTTTTCTGGAATCCCTATCAGCAAAATACTGACTGGATCCGAAAAAGCTATGTGGGCGTAAAACTACTACACTACTACATCTGTTTAACGGCCCTTTTCCAGGACAACCTGGGTAAACCGGCACCAGAAAGATAAACCATTCTGGATTTTACTGGAGCAAGAGACGATGGGGTGCCAGTGGCATCAGCTGGACCGCATGCAAATATTTTGCACCTCTCTCCAGACAGATAACCACACCAGTACCTCACCACTCAGTTCTTACAGGCCGGATGCCCTTCCTGTCACCTAACCAACAGGGCCTGTTGACAGCTTTAGTTTCAGAGGAATGGAGGAATCCACAGCCAGTTAAACAAGTAAGGGGCCATCCATAAAGGATGTCCGCAAAAATTTGGTAATTTTTACCCCGCTCCCCCTTGTCCGCATCTGGCTGACCCTCCTTCCCCATACGGACGTCTGCATTTGCATACATCATCGCCTGTCAAATACTAAAGGGCTCCATGCCACAGACCACGGTGCCGCAGACTGCAGTCTGACGTTATAGCGACCTGAGTGGTCCGCTTAGTACAGTCAGAGCCGTCACTGTAGGGGCAATAAGAAATACCGTGCAGCTGCACACCAGTATGGCAAGCAGTGCGTAGGCCTACTAAGTGGCGGACGTCCGCATGCAATCAAACCCCCTTGTTCGTATTTGCCCGCATCTGAGCCAACCCCCTCCCCCTCACTGCAGACATCCTTTATGGACGACCCCTAACTGACTGCTCGTTAGTGCAATCATTCAGATCAATTTTTCAGCCAACAACTACTGAAACTATTAACAGAACTTCCGAACGTACTTTGGCTGCATAAAGATTGGCAAGCATGAAGTGTATAGCAACATCGTCGGGCGACTTGTCCAGTGCAAGTACTGTGACTAGCATAGCTTCATCGACCATGCCACATCGGTACAACATGCTCGCCAGGTTCAGAAGCGCAACGTCCTGTTATAAGTAGCACACACACACACACACACACACACACACACACACACACACACACATTGATTGGGTTACAGGTTGTACATCCCACTCGAAGTAGGTCATTTCTTCCCAGCGAATCTCGTCTTAATACTGAAGAACATACATACATTAACCGCAAGTCAAAACAACTGTCGTTTCTTGTAACAACTCCCGTTTGCTATAGACGAGATTTTATACCTGGCTGAACTAACAAGAAATCTTAGCATTTCATGTTGTTCTAACTGCTCATGTTATTGACTGCTGCAACTTTACTGGTGTCACTCATCACCTTGCAATGCATGACTGCACTGCAATGTCTCGCAATCCAGTTAAAGTTCCCTGTCCCATTCGACACAAAAATAGGTCACGCTCGAGACGTTGTCATGCGCCAATCACTTAGCTTGGTACTGAAGAAACTAAACAACAACGTCATTTATCAGTAAACCCACAGATATTATAACACGGAACAAACACAACTAGAGATGTGGGCCAATGCCCAACGTGATGGCCGCCCTGCTGAATATAGGTGGCGCCCTCTGTTCAACGCCGCAAAGTTTGGCTGACGCCCACTAGTAGACTGCCGTGCAGTAACGCTGCCAAGACGCGAAACCCATTGAAATTTGCAGGGGAGCCTCAAACTCGCCATCTCAGCCATAGTATGCCGTTATGAGAACATGTGCAGGAGGTATTGCTGTTCAATAAGTTTTTTTCCGATTGTCAAAACCTGCCTTAGTTGCGAAGATATAGCCCGACAAAGTCGTGTGATGGTACCAAGATGGCAATTTTTTGCGTCCCGTATTCACAGCGAGCCGCGTGCAGCACGTTTCAGACCTGCATTCTAAATTCGCACTAAGGCCACACCATGTGTCGAAATATGGTAGACATCCAATCTGCGACGGCTGAGATTAGGCGAGGAAAAAAAAGAAAGATAGAAAGAAACTACAGGACAAACACAGGGCGGCCATAAAAAGCTAAACCCAGTTCAACTTCTTGTACAACATTAGGGATATTCTACCTGGGACCACACAGGGCTGTATCAACTCATTTTTGACATTTGCATTTCCATCTTGCATGAGTTCTTACTGTTGGTTGGGTAGCCAGAACAGCATCAAAGTGGTGGACCCCAGGGCAGGGTCCTAACCTAACCTGGGATAACTCCAGAGATCAGGCAATGTAACAAAGCCGAGAAAATGGCAGGCAAACACCATCTCTGCTTACGCCCTATGGAATGTATTTTCATCCTGTGGTTTCTCTCTTCTTCTACCTTTTTCCCTCGCCTAAACTCAGTGGCCGCACATTGGATGTCTACCATGCTTAGAAACATGGTGTGGCCTTAGTGCAAATTTAGAATGCAGGTCTGAAATATGCTGCACGCGGCTCGCTGAAAATACAGGACGCAAAAAAGTCGCCAAAAATCGTCATCTGAGCACCATCACACAACTTTGTCGGGCTATATCTTCGCAACTCAGGCACGTATCGACAATCGGAAAAAAAACTTGTTAAGCAGCAATATGTCCTCGAGATGTCCCCACAATATGGTGAACTTCGGCCCACTAACGGCTGAGATCGGTTCAAGAGTTTGGGGCGCCCCAGCTAATTTCAACGGGTTTTGCATCTTGGCAGCATTACTGCACGGCAGTCAAGTAGTGAGCATCAGCCAAACTTTGTGGCGTTGAACAGAGGGCGCCACCTATGTTTGACAGGGCGACCATCACGTTCGGCATTGGCCGACATTCTAGTTCAACAATCATTCTCCAAAGAACCTGGTTTACTCTCTTTCTATCACATTTCTTCCTCCATATGTTCCAGAAGAGAACTTCTAGGGACAAGTGGCACAAGTTTCTATAGCAGGACGGATGCCCTTTCTGCAGCCCAATCAGCAGTGTCAAAGCAACTCAAAATGCTGAGTCCTGACCTGGCCAGTGACCCGCCCATGTAGTCCAGTGGTCAAATCACTTAAGCACCATGTGCAGTAGAGCATGACATGCGCGGTAGCCGAGGTTTGGAGTTCAATCTGAGCCTCGGTCCGGTAAGGCAAGTCTGCCCACTAAAGAATTATTTCAGAATAATTACTATGCACATGATGATCACGGAGATAATCCTGGGAAGGAAACAGAGGGTTCGATGGTGTACTCTATAAACTGTGAACGTTGCTGGCATCTTGATTAGCAGCGTCAAAGTGTTGGCCGCGCTGACGGGGTCTGATGCTAATAGATGTGGCTAGACCTCTGGCTGATGCTGCATAAGCATTAATTGGGGCTAGCGCTGAACAAGTGATAGTGGGCTGTCGCTGAAGAAGTTCCAGCCAGGCCTATCCAGACAGTAGGCCACGCCTTGAGAGGCACGTCTATATATACCGGTACCCGACAAACTGCTCATACCTACTTAACCCTCCTCACCCTGCACGTCACACACACACTCACATACACCAACCAGTTTCCCTCCTCTCTCCTGAGCAAGCGCATTGGATCTCTCAACGGTCTCCGTGCTGGGGTCCAGAGTAGGCTGGACCCCTGTCCACAATAACAAACGAACGAACGACCCCGGCCAGTGGCTAGGCCCCATTCTTTCTTCATCCACTACCAGACTCCGGATGGAAGGGGCATTTGTAGTTTGATGTCTTTACGCCAGCACTCCAATGCCAGTAAGCTGGTACCCTCCAAGACAGAGACGGTGGTTGCATTTCAACGAATATCTAATCTGATCTCGGATACCTTGGCACTGACTGGAGCCAGGTGATATGCAGCCTGTACACAGTCGACAGCGAGGTCGGCTCGACCCTGGACTCGCCAGTAAAGAGATGCCAAGTTGTTGAGAATCCACGACGTCGAGTTCTACAGCCACACACCAACGACGATTGGTACTTACTAAACTAGCGGCTACGCTACGTGGTTCACGGCTGGGGGTGCAATCCGCGAGCCCCAAAACCCCTAAAAACACAAGTTTTTTAGGGGTCACCCAGCCCCCAGGGGTCGCACAGCACCTATATTCTAGGGGACACAACTAGACCCAGACATATAACATATGTTCAAGTTTGATCGAAATCGGATCAAAGACAGCTGAGAAAAACTCTGCACAAACAAACAAACAAACCAACAGACACTACGAAAATAATGGTCACTTGGCTGCGAACCAATTACTGACATGGATGCCAAATGGTGTACATCTGGGGATCATTACATATGCTTCTAGCTACAATCCCTAGGTCGACTCAGCCTCTCACCTTCTATGGCACAGTAAAATACACTCCGTTCCAAAAACAGAAGACATCAAACTCATGGCGGTAACTCTGACAAATCTGAACTGATTTTAAAATTCTTTCAATGGCAGACTCATCAGCATATTTGCAGTAAAGAACTGGATCCCACCAAATCTTAAACACGTTGTCACACTACCTTGCAACATATCTGTGTTCTAGAAATAGCCATACTCAAGAACCGAGTGAAGCCAACTGTCATGCATGACTCAAGCTGCCATGCAAGATTCAGCCGCTCAAAACAGTTGCTGAAAAAGGTCTCATCTAGTGTCTGTCTGTCTGTCTGTCTGTCCACTTGCATATCTCGTCCAAACTTCACAAAATTTTCTGTACAAGTTAACTATGGACATAGCTCGGTCCACCTGTGATGACAATGTACTACATTATGTAGTTCGGTTTTGTGGATTACCAGCCAACTTGTCACCCCTCGCGGCGGCGAATGCCCTTTGCCAATGCTGGTGAGGTGCAGGCATTACACACTGTTCGTGTCCACAGTGCTTGCAGGTTGTGGACAAGTGCATTCACTGCCACAAGCGGTTACGGGGGCAAAGTTACTATTGTCAATCGCCTTGTTCTAGAATTCAGCATTAAAACACACTGGCAGGAGACTGTTCAGTTATATCACACACAAAAGCAACAACGCCTCTTGGAGTAAGGTAAAATCACTTTATAAGCCATCTTCTACTACTACTACTACTATTACTACTACAACTACAACTACGACTACGACTACGACTACCACTACCACTACTACTACATCCATTTAATGGCCTTTTTCCAGGACAACCTGGGTAAGCCGGCATCAGAAAGGTAAACCGTTCTGGATTTTACTGGAGCAAGAGATGATGGGGTGGCAGTGGCATCAGCTGGACCATATGCAAATCATTAGCACCTCGCTCCAGACAGAACCATGCCAGTACCTCACCACTCAGTTTTTACAGGCTGGATGCCCTTCCTGCCGCCCAACCAACAGCATCAAAGCACTGACGGCACTAAGCACTGAAGGCATCTGTATATGGCAATATCTGATCATACAATTTAGGCTTCGCAACACATTCTGAACACATGCTTTACAAGCAGCAAATACTAAAAAGTACAAAATGAGCCAAAGTAAAGATTAAACACACTGCTGTGGAAGACGATTACTCAACATGGTGACATCATACCTGTTTGAGGCTGTAGGCAATTCGACGGCCAATCATCGACATGGACGAAGCCCTCTGGTTGTCCCCAACAAGGCCGTCAAAGTCCTCCACAATTCTAGTCAGCTCTGCCTCTCCTCTGTATGCATTGTTAAGGTGAGACATCATCATGTCCCAGTCCTGTTCCAGCTGTGGGAGGCCTTGGCTCATGGACGACGCTACGTCACAAGTTGGCTGAGCGTCTGGGAGGCTGGATTCTGGTACGGCGAAGTCCAGATGGTCATCCAGACTACAACACAGCCATTCAAGTGAACTATGGGTACCTTATACATATTACAGTACTGCTAAACTTCTTCACTGCTTTCATGCTGAAGAAATATCAGTTCTAAGACTACCAACTTCCAAGCTATATTTGGCATATGACACCTCTTCATCTGATCATTCCCACCCCTTCATAAAATGCCACCATACACACACCTGCATCCTATTACATGGCAGCATACTGGTTACACATTCTATGTCCAGTCGTATGCCTTAATTTTATACACAAGAAACAACTACTACACTACATCCTTTTTTCCAGGACAACCTGGGTAAGCCGGCATCAGAAAAGTAAACCATTCTGGATTCTACTGAAGCAAGAGATGATGAGGTGGCAGTGGCATCAGCTGCACCATATGCAAATTATTAGCACCTCACTCCAGACAGATAACCATGCCAGTACCTCACCACTCAGTTTTTACAGGCCAGATGCCCTTCCTGCCACCCAACCAACAGTGTCAAAGCACTGAAGGCACCTTTATAAATAAGAAGCCACAACCGTTTTACAGCCCTTTTTCCGGGACCATCCGGGTGAGCCGGTGCCAGAAGAAAGCTTCTTCTGGACCTTATGGTGCTACGGAGGATAACAACAGGCAGACGTGGGCCTCCCTCCAGACTAATCAGCAATCCACCGCAAAAGTCATCCATCAACACCCCCCATTTTTATGCCAGATGCCCTTCCTGCTGCAACCCTTGCAATTTATCCTGGCTTGGGACAGGCACAGGAATCTGCTGGATTGCATACCCCCGCGGCTTGGTTCTACATAAGAAAATGCCAAGAAAAAGAAAACGACGAGAAAGTGACACTGACTTGTCGACCTTGGTGGAGAGAGAGATGATGACCGTCGTTGGCAAACGAAAATCGATCGGAGTTTGAATGATAACCTGACAATGTTCGCGTGGCGGCATATGAACAAATGACTGCTGGCTACGGAGACGCAGAGGATCGCCAGTGTAAGGAACCATGTGACTTTCGACTGAGATGGGTATACCAGAGAACTGGATCTCGCCGACGGGTAGCTCTTCATTACTAGTGCTATCGGCTGACGGCAACGAAGAGTGCAACGACATTTCATCGTCGCTATCAGCAACACACGACGTCGAGGGCTCATCACCGGAACATCTTGAGCTGCTGGAAGCGGCTTTGCCTGTCGATCTTCCATACGATATAGTGTCGAATTTCTTGACCTGACACAAAAATAGTATACCAAATGAAAACCAGCAGCTGAAGGACCCTGTGACTACAAACAGGCCAAGCACGGCGTGTTAGGAATTATATCTACGGTGTCAGGAAGGACATCCACCAAATTCGAGCATAAATATCCAATAAAAGCCGCACCGTATACAATGGCACATCCACACTCAAATGGCAAATATAATAAAACAAGCATCTTTTTCAAATGGCAACATAAACAACATAATTTGTACGACAAATTCCAGGACAATTCTACCATGTGGCATTTCTTTGATTTTGGAACCAACAAAATATCCAAACTTACCTACATTATGTTACAAATTATCAAATAACAAATAGCATCATCATAACATCAATAAAGTCAAAGTAGCAGATAACAAGAATACAAGTGGCTGATACTTTTATTCGTTCACTAAAGCAGACTGCACTGGCTACCATCAACATCTTTGGCAAACATCTTGTACTTCATGCTGCATCGTATACAAACACTTGATAGAGGTGGTGCTCCAGAACTGGAGAAAAGGAAGCAAGAACTGGTGGAGAGGATGAAGAAAGATGAGGTCAGGTCACTGTTTGGGGTCAGTGCTTTGTTTCCTTCAGTGCTTTGACATTTCGGATTGGATGCCAGAAAGCACATTCGGCCCTCAAAAACGTGTGTCACATATCCCCACAGGTTATCTTCTGGCATAAGTCGAGGAAGACAACAACTCATTAGGAGATGAGATAGCGAACGTGAACTTTTACGCAGTGCGCCCAGAAGCTAGCCCGAATTTGCTGAACTAACGCAAAATAACGCCATTACGCCATTCAAGGTCATTCAAGGTCACCGACTTTGGTACCAATCGAAAGCTCATATACGATTTCCTATTAGTGATTAACACTAACTAACCTCCTACCTTGTACCGTTTCCAAGATATAGCCGTCGATAGGTCCGAAATTGCTATACTTGGCTACCCCTCTTGTGTTTAACTCCCCCGGCGGAGGGGTTCCCCTGGGACAAATTCCGTGAAATTTTCAGTGGATGTCAATGGATGGCCAAGGTACCTAATGATGTAGAAATATTGCGGAAAATTTGAACCGCCTGAGTAGGGCGCACGAGCGTTACAGACAACAGAAGGACGGGCGATAGCATATAGCGAACGTGAACGTTGAGTTCACGAACATGAATGTGAGTTCACGGTTCACGTTTGCTAAAAAGTAATCCCAGCTCACGTGGAAAACAGCTGTAAAACAGAAGTAGGTAGGTTGGTATTGTAAATTCTAAGTCAAGCAGGTCACAAGTTAATAAAGTCAATCGGTCCCTACCGACTTCGCTAAAAACCTTTCCTGCTGCAGTGCAATTAACTCCAACATATGCGTGTTTGACAACAGTGTGTTCATGCTATAATAGTGTCAAAATATATCGCAATTACACTGACACTCACAAAAACAAAAAACAGCATGCAGACAGTATCAGTGGCTACATAATACACATTCAGAATACTAACAAAACCAAATTTTACAAAGTACTAACAAATCTGGGCCGAAAACAGAGGTCGACATAAATAAGCAAAGCATCAACTGTAACAAAACCATGCCTACTAACAAAAAACAACTACTATTAACACAAATGTCACAATTAAACATTGCACTACAAAGAAGAGAATATTGGTATGCACACATTACCCATTACACATAGAACATAAAAGGCATTTAGTTACAGTCACTTAAACTTGTGGAACATTGCTGAGATAGGACGGACAAATGATCACAAGTGACAATTTGATATTGTAACAGGAATAGGATATTTCCACCTAGAAAATGCACTAAGTTTTCAGGTGAACCATATAATTCTTTTATACATCAGCACTGGACTAAAATAACAGAAAACTTTTTACAAGACAACAGACTGAAAACGGCTAAAACTAATCCACGATGCCTAGTGTTAGTGCAAAACAACGTGACGTAAAACAAAAATGTACATGTCAACAACTCGAAAAAAAACAATAACTGCAGCATTTGTGCAGTAAAACAATAAATTTAGCTAATGCTAACATATCGCACATCAGAAAAGTCACTGAGAGAAACTGCATTTAAAAAGGTGCTCTGTTTCAACTTCACTGACTTCTGCAAAGCCTCTGACAGCCGACACAGACCATCAACCGGGCCGATAATGAAACTATATTACCACATTTTATGAAGCAGGCTTGCGTGATCATCAGTAATCTTGAACATTACTTCAGGTTGAATACGACAGTAGAATTAGTAATCATCACGACCTTTGATAACTGTAATTAACTTTGTATGTGACATATGATGCCATTTCAAGACACCAGCACGGAATGGTTTCAGTAGCTGAATAGCAAAATTCGACAGGTCACCTGTGACTTCCTATAATCATTTCAAAGTATGTTGTCCATATCTTTTGCCTCCAGTCCTTTAACGCTGTTGGTTGGGCGACAGGAAGGGCATCCGGCATGTAAAAACTGAGTGGTGAGGTAGTGGCATGGTTATCTGTCTGGAGCGAGGTGCAAATGATTTGCATATGGTCCAGCTGATGTCAATGCCACCAATCATCTCTTGCTACCGTAAAATCCAGAATGGTTTACCTTTCTGGTGCCTGCTTGCCTAGGTTGTCCTGGAAAAAAAGGCCGTTAAATGGTGTCCACTTCATATCTTGTACCATTTCACAGATACAGCAAGATTTTGGACTGGATAAAAATTAAAAATTTCTCCTACCTCAGATGTCCTGTTGGGATGGAACTGAAATTTCACTGAGGTCTTTGTAAGTAAGAAAGCAGAGTCGGTAGGCTGCCATCCAGCTTTATGAGGTGTTCAGCTGTTAATACAACTCACAACTCCACTGCGACAGATGTCCATAGCAGCATTAGGTTCGGCATATCTCTGCTATGCTGATGTGCGATAATGATCTACAGGTAAACTAATGATAGTCCCATTCCTAAGCAGTGGAGTGGGTTGACATAAATCAAAAAGACTGTGTAGCTTGGAAGTCACAACAAAATGAGACAGATCACATGGATCAGTCAAATCAAGTTCGAGAATGGGACCAACAAAAAAGTAAACAGCTGCTCATGCAAAACAACAAAAACATGACCAAGTCAAGAAAAACACAGAACTTACTATTTACACTATTTACAAGAACAGCGTGTGCATCTTGCTACGACAGCTGCTCCCCGAATAGCAGACAAACACACAACGCACATCAGTGCTGTACTCAAAACTGGACATACAGTCGAACTTTGTGATGCAAGTCTATGTAAATGATAAACTAGAGGCTAAAGATGTTTTACCAAACATAAACCGCACGCAGGCCGCCAGAAGGGAAGAAAAATGTCATTTTTGTCTCTGATGACCTTGCCCTTTGGCCTTGACCTTCAAACCTGTCCAAGCAATGGACCAAACATGTCTTCCGTGTGAATTTGGTGCAAATCTGTTCAACGGTTCTGGAGATATTTCATACACAAACAAAAAAGTCACAGACAGCGCCAAAAACAGAACCTTACGCAGTTCACTACGTGCGGTAATAACTATCGACCACTTCAGTGGTCCAGACAGAGTAACTGGCATGCTGTGTGTGTGTGTGTGGACAATAGCGAAATGACCTCTGACCTAAATACATAGCACATTCACCTAAGTCAAGTTCAAAGGCTTGGGTCAAAGTTCAAGTTCACAAGAGGAAAACAAGAGCTCAGCAACTGCTGAGATGGCCAACTGTGGCTGATTCAGAAACTGCAAATAAGCAACAGCAGGTGGAAAATTTTCTAGCAGAACCGTCACCATCGTAGTATGCACATCATATTACATTATCACATAAAACAACTACTGGTAACTATACGATCAATGAAAAGTATCGCACTTTTGCACAACAGCTATCAGTTTTCTTTTAAACAACATTCCTTACGGGGTGAGCTGGTACCAGAAAACATTCACTCATTCCCTATTTTTGAAGATACTATGCAACATCACTAAATTTGGTTTTGTTCCTATTTACTTTCATACCTTTACTGAGCGCTTTAAAGATGAGTCATTATAAAGCGCTGTACAAATCTACGGATACTTTACTTTACTAACAGACTTTCTCCATTTATTATGGTTGCCCTATGGAATAGGGCAGACCATTATATTTTCATCCTGTGGTTTCTTATGGTCGCCCTATGTAATAGGGAGACCATATATATTTTCATCTTGTAGTTTCTTTCCTTCTTTCTTCTTCTTCTTTTTTTTCCTCGCCTAATCTCAGCGGTCGGAGATTGGATGTCTACCATACTTCTACACATGGCAATACCTCCTCTACATGTCCTGATAATATGTGCAAATT
>Ga0209259_1000383_pt1 | contig 12932 bp, 8 predicted proteins | sample WorMetGr2BELIZE1_FD_187417 | JGI IMG/M metagenome (GOLD analysis project Ga0209259, IMG submission 187417) | Marine gutless worms symbiont microbial communities from Max Planck institute for Marine Microbiology, Germany - Inanidrilus... ...
TCCTATTAGTGATTAATACTAACTTACCTCCTATCTTGCACCGTTTCCGAGATATAGCCGTCGATAGGTCCGAAATCGCTATATTTGGCTAGCCCTCTTGTGTTTAATTCCCCCGGCGGAGGGGTTCCCCTGGGACGATCTCCGTGAAATTTTCAGTGGATGTCAATGGATGTCCAAGGTACCTAATGCAGTAGAAATATTGCCAAAAATTTGAACTGCCTGAGTAAGGCGCACGAGCGTTACAGACAGACAGACAGACGACAGACGGACGGGCGATAGCAGTGCTTAACAACACAACTGTAGATATCAGACTTTGCCCCTGGTTCTACCCCCTTGTGAGTCACTTTGAGTATACACCCCACTGGCGTCGCCTTTGCCTGGCAGATTATCGGTAGACAATAGTCATGACACGATCGACAAAACTGAAGTACATAACGTATTGCATTGTTGTTAGAGGAGGACCAAGCCACGTCCACAGTATATAAAATTTTGTGAAGTATGGACGTGTCACTTTTGATATAGCAGCAGACAGATGTACAGACAGACACACACACTCATTGCAATACTTCACTTCCCTACCGGGGTTGAAGTAAAAATCGAAGCAGCAAGTTCACATCATCACTAACGAAGCATCAACTCAACAAGTATGCAACATTTATCAGCGTTTCCAGGTAGCTGAATATTACACACCGTTATATGAGTAGCGATACATGTATAGATACCTAGCAGCATTGCAACTAAACAAGATGACATGGCATAAGAATCTTACGGATGAGACTAACAGCTACTAACTGTTTACAACTCTCACTTCAATCACTTCTGATTCACTTGCAACTAGAATGTGGGCCAATGCCCAACGTGATGGTCGCCCTGCCGAACATAGGTGGCGCCCTCTGTTCAACGCCGCAAAGTTTGGCTGACGCCCACTACTAGATGCCATGCAGTAATGCTGCCAAGACGCAAAACCCGTTGAAATTTGTAGGGGTGCCCCAAACTCCCGAACTGATCTCAGCCGTTAGTGAGCCGAAGTTCACCATATTATCAGGACATGTATTGGAGGTATTGCTGCTTAACAAGTTTTTTTCCGATTGTCGATACATGCCTTAGTTGCGAAGATATGGCCCGACAAAGTTGTGCGATGGTGCCGAGATGGCGATTTTTTGCGTCATGTATTTGCAGCGAGCCGCGTGCAGCGCATTTCAGACATGCATTCTAAATTCGCACTAAGGCCACACCATGTGTCGAAGTATGGTAAACATCCAATCTCCGACCGCTGAGATTAGGCGAGGAAAAAAAAGAAGAAGAAGAAAAAGAAAAAAGAAGAAAGAAACAGGATGAAAATATAATGGTCTGCCCTATTACATAGGGCGACCATAATTAACAGCGAATGTTAATGTTAATGTCAATGAACAGTTTTTATCTCCGCACGAACCTTGTAACATACTTACGACGGCTGCGCCACGAGTGTTGTCTTCAGCTGTTTACATACATGAGCGGGTTTCAGCGACGGTGACTTTAGAGAAGACGGAAGTAATTTCCAACATGTAGGTCCAGAAACTGCAAATGCCCGTGAGCCGGATGCTTGTTCGGGGGTAATCAAGGTCGCCTTGGGTTGCCGCCCGCAGCTGACGACGGGTTGTGACAGCTGATAGCGGCAAATAAAGTGACAACAGGTATGTCGGGGCCTGCTCGTGTTGACATTTGAACGCATAACGTATTCGCTATATAAATCTGTTTTCACTGACTGACTGAATATATAAACACAAAAATACATTAACCTTATTCGCATGTAGGCGTACTGCAGGTAGACGGCTGTGTTGCCACGATCATCCAGCATCTGACAATCAAAGCATTACTCTCAGTTTCTGTCATAACTGGTCTTCATTTCCCAGAATTACTACAGGTTGGACCAGATCCCCAACACACCACCTCCGGGATGGAAAACTGTAGCAGGTTTTTTATAGGCCGGATGCCATTCCATCTGCTCAAACAACAATGTCAAAACAACGAGGGTATTGAGCACATCTGCATAAGACCAATAATTAATTCAACAGTATAAAGCAGAAGTGAAACTAAATTCCATAATGTACAAGTTAAAACAATGCAAACATACTGCACAGATAAATTACTTCTATACATGCACAACAATACAGAACGAACTACAATGTGGGCCAATGCCCAACGTGATGGCCGCTCTGCTGAATATAGGTGGCGCCCTCTGTTCAACGTCGCAAAGTTTGGCTGATGCCCACTACTAGAGTGCTGTGCAGTAATGCTGCCAAGACGCAAAACCCGCTGAGATTTGCTGGAATGCCCCAAACTAACCAACCAATGTCAGCCGTTAGTGGGCCGAAGTTGGCCATATTGTGAAGACATGCGGAGGAGGTATTGCTGTTTAACAATTTTTTTCTTCCAATTGTTGATATGTGCCTTAGTTGCAAAGATACAGCCCGACAAAGTTGTGTGATGGTGCCCAGATGGCAATTTTTGGCCATTTTTTGCGTCCTGTATTTTCAGCAAGCCACGTGCAGCATATTTCAGACCTGCATTCTAAATTCGCACTAAGGCTACACCATGTGTGGAAGTATGGTAGACATCCACTCTGCGACATCTGAGATTAGGTCAGGAATAAAAAAGAAGATAGAAGAAACCACAGGACAAAAATATAATGTCCGCATCTGCTACGCAGGGTGGCCATAATAAATGCCTTGATAAATGTGGAATTCCAAGAAGTGTAAAATAAATGCCAAAACTTAAAAATGTGAAGCCAAAAGTGGCACCATTCTGTTATTACTAACAGTTAACAAACGAAATAGCCAAGAAAATAAACATAACAAAGCCACAGAAAAATACAAACCTTGTCGAAAGAGAAGACATAGTCATTGACCCTGTTGTGACAGAGATCAGCGTACTTTATGCAGCCATAAGCCACTGCCTCTTTAGCTGCTGTCAACTCTTCAGAAGTTAGTACCTACAATACATGTTCATTTATCTGTGCACATGCTGGCTACCATGATTAGACAATTACTATCACTACGTTTAGTATTTCTTTAAAGGTGATATGCAACAGTTTTTCACAAAATTGATGAAAAAGTAGTTTCTAGCTGCTTAGTGCAATATGAACCCGTCTGTGTAACAAATTTTGATAAATTACACCGCCAAATGCTAAAAAAAAAAGTTTAGTGGTCTTTTTAGTATAGCTATTCTTCAAAAATCATTGTCATACATGACGTCATATCAGGATGTGCTTGTTTCATTTGCATTTTATTATAATTCGATAAGAAGTTATTTTACCCGTTTAAGCACCGATTTTGTTTACGCAAAATGTTTTGCACCATTGTCATAAAGTTAACAGTGCAGTTGCAAGAGCACAATTGGTAGCTATGACATCAGAAAATATCAGTTGAGAACAGTCCTCATATATCCAAACATCTATCTTCACGTGGTCTTACCTTATCACGTCCTTTCTCAATTAACTTCTGTTCTGATCGACGGACTCCTTCATTGAGCAAGTCAACGAGTCGAACCGTTTCACCGGACCGAGTCTTGAACTTCTTCCTAACAATGTCAACAATGCAGAGTTGGTTGGTTGACTGGTATTTAATGGCAGACAGACGGACGGACAGAATTACGACTCCCAAGACTGCTCTAGCATAGCTGCGTCGCGCGGTAAAAAGAAGATAGAAGAAACCACAGGGCAAAAATATAATGTCCGCATCTGCTACGCAGGGCGGCCATAACAAACAGAAACAATGATAACAAATACAAAGCACATTTCAAAACCCATCTTGACCTGGTCTTTGTGGAGATGAGCACAAGTCCCCTGATGTATGAGACAGAGTAAACCATAAACTGACCCTGTTTTAGTTGCCTAGCCCTAATCTCATCACCTATGTGGTTTGCAGAGGTCCTAGTCAGCGACGGTACAAATTACAAATTGACTGAGCAAAGTAGTGACGGTACTAACTTGTCTTCACCAAGCACGACTCCAAATCCGACGTGCTCAACCCGTGTTACAGCTGGATCATACCAGCAAGCCTTCGCTGCAGCCAGGAACACACTGTTCAGATGGATAGACTACAGACACCAACAGATACAGACACTGAATAAATACAGCCATCAGATCTGGCTCATGCCGCCGGCTCAGTCCTCATGTTCTCAATCCCGTGAACCAATCTCCGTGGGTCTACACCACTGCCAAACCAGTGAGGCAGTTATAAAATTTTTACAATGATTGTTACACTGGCCTCCTGTTACGTTTGGTTCATTGAGAACAGACTGGGTGGAATGTCCTCACATCGACGCCCTACTTGCTATAACAAATGCATCAGCCTAGATGTACTGTAACAACTTCTTATTATCTGATACACCAACGAAGTGCAATACAAATTTACATTAGTACTAGCGGCTACGCTATGGTGGTTCACGGCCGCCCCAAAACCCCTAAAAATACAAGTTTTTTGGGGGTCACCCAGCCCCAAGGGGTCACATAGCCCATATATTCTAGGGGACACAACTACACCCAGACATGTAATATGTGTCCTAGTTTGATCCAAATCGGATCGAAGACGGCTGAGAAAAACTCTGCACAAAACAAACAAACAGATAGACAAAAAGACAAACAAACAGACACTACAAAAATAATGGTCACTTGGCCGTGAACCAAAAAGTAAAGAAGATTTTTTTAGCGCCAAAAAGAGGATGGAGGAGAATAGTGCCCAAGGTCGCATGCAAATCAGAGGCACTGTTTGGCAGTGAACCATGCTATATACTATAGGCGGCACAGAACAGTACAGTCTTTAAGAGGGATTTGAATGAGGTGAGTGAGGAGCAGATACAACTAACAGCCAATATAACTATTGCTGCATTAAAAGGCTTAATGATGGTGGCAAATATATAGACGGTTTGTACTTACTTGTAAATAACTTAACTCGTATTCCACAGTTTAATAAATCTCTTGATAACTGCTGTTAACTTCATTGCTTACAAACTGGCATGTATTACCCATATGATTATGAGATGTCAGAGTGGCTAACAGTCACCAAGGAAGCTGTGCACAACATTATCACATCAAGCAGTAAATTCACTCCTAAATACAACTAGGCATAGAGCGAGTACAAGCATGTACTCGCTAACATTTTGCGCTCGCATTATGTTGCCAGAATGCCACCAGTGGAAGCCCGCAGTGGAGGCCGCCACAGTAATGTTGAGAAAGCCCCCCGTAGACGGCCAGTCACTGGCCAGCAGCGCGCGCACACCCTGCCGAGCGTTCGCACTATGTCGTCAAGTCACGTGATGGACGCAAGCTTGTAACTAGGGTTCGTGTTATGTTGCCATAGCAAAGCAACCCGTACACCAATTGCAACTCCGCCTGATAGTGCACAACTAGGGATCAGCCTCTACCACGCCGCCAAGTTACATCCGGGTCCGTGCAGTAGTGTGGGTATATGGCCGCGGACAGACACACAGACGCGCGTGACCACAATACATTTTGCATCGTCTATGACTCACGCAAAATGTAATGAGTAAAGAACGCTAAATGGGCCTCAAATTAAATGGTTCATATTCTGTCACTCATTGCATACAGAACCAATCTAACAATTTGAAAAGCTCAGAAAATATTCTTTCAGACGTTTCTTCAAAGACCTCGTTAGGCAACTGATGGACTCTGCAAATATCTCATTGGGCACCTACTGGATACCCAAGAAAAACCTGGGAGATAGCCTTCAAAACTGTCGAGCATGAGTTTTTACCCGTCAAGACAATTAGGCATGGTGAATAGCTGCAGAGCTAATCAGATGCAGCAACCCATCCACATGATTCTAAAGACAGAGAGGGAACTTGGCCAGGCAATCATGCATGGCGATTACCTGTCCAGGCAATCAGGTGTGGTGATTACCTATCCAGGCAATCATGCATAGTATTCACCTGTCCAGGCAATCAGGTGTGGTGATTACCTATCCGGGCAATCATGCATAGTATTTACCTGTCCAGACAATCAGGTATGGTGATCACCTGTCCAATGAATTGGACGCGGTGTTTACCTGTCCCTGGTCGACGACGTAGAAAATCATGTCGGCGTGTTCCTCCTTCAAGCGATGACGTAGAGCGGCCATGTCCGACGTGTCGTAGGTAAACCCGCCGTCAGACTTGACTACTGTAAGTGGCACGTTCATGCCGGGAGGCCAGCATATCTTACGACCTTCGTCCACCTCCAGCATGTCTATGCAAGCAACAGCAACTATTCACAGTCATGTCAAGAAATAAACTCATTTGGTTGGTATAACGATACAGTTAAAAATTCATCAATCACAACCAAACATTTACACCGTATTTTGACGTTTCGATCTCGTGATAAGATCGAAAGTCAAAATAAGGTATAAATGTTTGGTTGTGATTGATGAATTTTTAACTGTATTCACAGTCATATTTCTATCACATTGTTTCATTTGACTAATTATAAAAATACGCTAGAAACCATGTAATACTTGTCTGCAAGTTGGTGAACACTTTTGAAGATAAACAGTCTTCTAGTAAAGTCAGCACATTACGTGCACACACTTTGCTTCCTTTCATACAAGTTCAACAACCTGTTGGTTCCACATTTGCAGCATGGCGTCATCAACAATTTCATTGACGACTGAAAACTTTTTCACCGGAGTCACTTGACCATGGCAAACTGTGACTTTTTGCTTATTTTCGCCTTAGAAATAATCTTACTTATTTATTCCATTTTAATGGCTACTTACTATGTAAACTCTAGATTGCCAGCTGACTCTGTTGACCATGAGGAGTGAATGGTGATGATTTTTTTTGTCTCAGATCATACACTTCTAAAGATGTGCAATTAGTCAATGTTAAACAACAACACTAATAGTATGACTGTGTACACAGTAAGTTCTTTTGATGACAATAAAACATAAGTAAACTCAAGTGTAAGTCTATAATAGCAAATCATATAAAGAAATGCAGCTAAAATAACCATTCTGTTCTAGTTCCTGTACAACGCTTGTCATCATTTCTTGATAAAATGATTCGCCGCGATCAACCAAGTTCTCTATGTTCAGCCTCTTGTAAACCACGGAGAATTCTAACAACAAAAGATGACCGCACAGACGAATTACATTTACAAACTATCAACAATATGAACAACAAAATTTGTAATGGGCACGACGTCTGATGTTTAAAACAACATTCACAATGACAATATACATTTTCCTTTTGAACAGTCTTTTAGTCAGTGACAATATTTGGGTTACCAGAGCAAGATCATTTTTGCTAAAAACGACAGGGCGAAATTTTGAGTATTGCAATGAACTTGGCGTCTGAGGCAGTTCTTTCAAGATAATTAAACTTTAGACAGTAGCACCTGCTCGTTGGTGACAATACGTCATGTACACACTGCACTAGCGCAACATAATACCCGTTTACACTATACAGCCAGTTGTCAAACCGGTTGTACAACCGGCCTGACAACTGGTTGTATCGTGTAAACAAACATCCTTTTACAACCGGTTTGACAACCGTATTGAACGAACAGCCACTGTTCGTTCAACCGGTTGTCAAATCGCGTTGTCAAACCGGTTTGACAACCGCGTTGAACGAACAGTCTGTTCGTTCAACACGGTTGTCAAACCGGTTTGACAACCGTGTTGAATGAACAGCCACTGTTCAACCGGTTTGACAACCGGTTCTCAAACCGGTTGTCAAATGGGTTTGATAACCGGTTGAATGTCTGTATACACGATACAACCGGTTGTCAATGGGTTTGACAACAGGTTGTATCGTGTAAACGGGGCTTAACAGTTTTACAGCCATTATGCAGGTCCACCTGTGTTAGCCGGCACCCACAGTTAAATACGGGAGTACTTTGTTGAGCAAAGTTTCACTCCCCGTATGCCCTTGCTGATGGCAACTAGCGCATTCAGGCGAAGACACTAGAGTTTTCCCTCAATGGTATAATCGACACCGTCTCCATACCATACACAAATTGAATTAACATACCAACACACATGGTAGTCATGACTGACCACCACCAGCATCACAACCGTTTAACAGCCCTTTTTCTGGGACCACCCAGATGAGCCGGTGCCAGAAGAGAACTTCTGAACTTTATGGCGCAAGGGAAGACTAACAGAGGCAGACACAATGACCATCTGGCTGGGCGCCACTCCATCCGGACTAACCAGTGCCCACCTCCATCATCCTCCAGCAGTTGTGACTGACTTATAAGATAACTCATACCCAGCAGTGCAATAATGCCTACAATGGACAATGTGCGTTTGCATCCACGGGAGTCAAAAAGCCAAGCAGACTGGCAGTAGAATGAAACAGACGACAGAGAATATACCGCGGCGAGACTCGTCACAGATTAGTGTCCAGGCCTTCACGTAGTCCGGCTCATAGTTCTGCAGCTTAACGACAGCCGAGTATGCACGCTTCTTAAAATCCTCGTCGGAGTCAAACCGCACTTTGGACTCCTGGCAACCACAACCACTCCGTAGTAGTCATCTGATAACCTCAACACAGACCAGGATCTGGACTGGATTTTCTGAATGTTTATTATCTTCTAGTTCTTGATTCACGGCCAAGTGACCATTATTTTCGTAGTGTCTGTTGGTTTGCCAGTTTGTTTGTGCAGAGTTTTTCTCAGCGTCTTTGATCCGATTTCGATCAAACTAGGATATATGTTATATGTCTGGGTCCCCTAGAATATAGGGGCTGTGCGACCCCTGGGGGCTGGGTGACCCCTAAAAACTTGTATTTTTAGGGGTTTTGGGGCTCAAAAAACTATCTTGTCCTACAGTTTGATCGGATTGTCCTGATTTTTGGTTATATTGTAGAACGCACCAATACTAAAATTCTCTCGAGCAATTTTTTGCAATTTCCATCTTGAACCCAAATTATGACGTCACAAATGACGTAATTTGCGGTTTTACAAAAGTTGTCGTAGAGCGATGCAGTTTTCACCATTGGATAGCTCAGAGGATTTCATGGGGCGAGGTGGTCTCCGTTTTTCTCTATCTGTTATAGTTTCCTAGTTATGACGTCATCAATGACGTCATAATGAGCGATGCGGATTGCACCCCCGGCCGTGAACCACGTAGCATAGCCGCTAGTTTGTCATTATTTTCAATCACAGTTCCATACAGTAGACTAAGCTGATTACTTTTGTTATTGTATGGTACCATATTATACTATCATCGGTAACGACAATTACGACCACAACATTACAGGTGTCAGATAACATATCACTGTGGTGGTCAAAACACAACCATCTGTGCTGGGACCTGATCTGCAGTCAGATACGTTAATACATAAGATTTGTTTAGCGCATTATCGTGAGCGACTCACCTCTAAGGCGATCAAGTATGGCATGTGTTAATGGCCATGAACGTTAGATGGGGGCGCCATATGCGTTCATGTATTACTCATCGCAGCAATCTTGTCAAGTTTATCGCACGGTACAGCATTTTCTATGGACGGTTAAGGCCACCAGCTGGCCGTTATGTTGTGCTGTGCACAGCGGTATTCATGTGCTGTGGAAGATCTGTTTTTTACTCAGTCAGCGCGCAATGCTGTCAATTCACATATTCGTGAGCATTTAAGCGATGAACAGATACAAACAGCTTGCTTATTGCAAGAATGTATCATGGTTAGAGACGGTTTGGCTCGTTTGCCTGATGTTTTACGACTGGTGTTATGTCTGATATCGTTCGTTACATGTGTATGTGCTGAATGTTCTGTCTTTCTGTTTGTCTTTTATTTTTTCTTTATTTTTATTTTTCATTTTTTTGTGTGTACTCTGTGTACGACTGATATAATAAATAATAAACATAAATAGCAAATGAATGATTGATTGACTGATTGACCACACAGTGTTACCTGGCACCCATACATTATCCACAAGTGGAATGAGCCATACCTGCCTTTACTCCCCAGCCACAGAGTGTCACCGTACTTTGGCTGGTACTCACTTCTCGTCCTGCTGAGGGTAGGAGGTTGAGTTGGCCTGGGTGGCTCCGTAAAATGTGGTTTGCCTGCCTGAAAAAGGTAAAAAAAAAAGGTAAAGGCTTCTTATACCTCGACACTGAGCGTTGGGCCCGGAGCTGATCCCGGTGTACAGGCAGTCAGCCTGCAGGTGACCGTAAGTCATCCACCCGGCGGTAGGCTGCCACTACTTTCCGCCAGGCCTGCAGTTACCTCCCTAGCCGCAGAGCATCACCGCCCTTTGGCAGGTACCATGTTATACTGCTTGGTGACAGAGGCATATAGGTGTAAACAACTTGCCTAAGGTTGTTACGCAGCGTTGCCTCGAGCAGGAATTGAACCTGCGACCTACTGATCACAAGCCCAAATGTCTTACACGTTGCACCACCGCGCCACCTTAAGACAGTCACAAATCCCAGTATTAGCCCAGGCGGATGGGAACCGAACTCCCGACCATCGAGTCGAGCCCAACGCCCCAACCACTACACCACCGAGGCACAATAATTCCGTTACCTTGTAGAAGCTTTGTAGGTCTCCAATCGGAGGCGACACCGAGCGATAGTCGGGATATTTGTCCTGTAAATGAGTGATCAACATTCCAAACTGGGTGCCCCAGTCGCCAAGGTGGTTCAACTTCAGCACGTCGTGACCCATGAACAACATCAAGTTTGATATGCTCTCGCCTATTATTGTCGACCTATCAGTTACACACAGACAACAGTCCAGCATTTGTAGCAGCATCACTGGAAGTGCAAATAAGACAAGAGCAACAACGAAACATCAAAACTAAACATCACTAGAAATGTGGGCCAATGCCCAACGTGATGGTCGCCCTGTCGAACATAGGTGGTGCCCTCTGTTCAATGCCGCAAAGTCTGGCTGACGCTCACTACTTGACTGCCATGCAGTAACGCTGCCAAGACGCGAAAGCCGTTGAAATTTGCAGGAGTGCCCCAAACTGGTAAACCGATCTCATCCACTAGTCAGCCGAAGTTCACCATATTGTGGGGACATGTGGAGGACATATTGCTGCTTAACAAGTTTTTTCCGACTGTCGATATGTGCCTTAGTTCCGGAGATATAGCCCGACAAAGTTGTGCGATGATGCCCAGATGGCGATTTTTGGCGACTTTTTTGCGTCCTGTGTTTTCACCGAGCCGCATGCAGCAGGTTTCAGACCTGCATCTTAAATTCGCACTAAGGCCACACCACGTGTGGAGGTATGGCAGACATCCAATCTGCGGCAGCTGAGATTAGGCGAGGAAAGAAAAAAAGAAGAAGAAGAACAAACTACAGCATGAAAATATAACTGTCTGCCCTATTCCATAGGGTGACCATAAAAAGTAACCCACAGATGATTCACGTGCATTTCTTGTGCAAAATTAAATGAAGACACATCTGCTATACAAATAATGCCGACAAGCACAGAAAATACGTAAAGAGAATGATGTCCCTTCCTTCTGAAGTTAGTAAATTGATGACAAAAGGACGCAAGTCCACGGAGTGATTTCTGTGACTGAGGACAAGGCTTTGACTTTGAGATAAGGTTTCACGTCCCACTCGACACAAAACAGCTCGTTTCAGAGACATTCTTCCCAGCCAATCTCTTGGTCTAGTAATGAAGAAGCTAAATCTAACAAAATAAGAGCAAGCATTCATCAGTAATACAAAGATACTATTACACAACAAGTAAAAACTGGTTTGGTCGCCTCTAACAACCTCTGGCCTGGAAATGCGGAATGCCCTATTCTACAGTCTGAGGCCATATGGGGAGGTCGAGGACAAGGCGGGCATACAGCCAAACAAAGACCTGTATCAATCACTACTCAGTATCAAAAGGCAACCCACACTCATCAGAAAATAACTATTAAACCCGTGTGCATGCGGACACATGGGGGTGAACACACACATTCCATATGTGCCTCTTACACTCCCTAGGAGGGCTGCTAGCTAATGACCAGTCACACTAATCAACCGTCATACCTGAGATGTTCGACGTGCCTAGGACGGCTGCTACCTAACGACCAGTCACGCTAATCAACCGTCATACCTGAGATGTCCGACGTGCCTAGGAGGGCTGCTACCTAATCACCAGTCACGCTTAATCAACCGTCATACCCGAGATGTCCGACGTGCCTAGGAGGGCTGCTACCTAACGACCAGTCACGCTAATCAACCGTCATACCCGAGATGTCCGACGTGCCTAGGAGGGCTGCTACCTAATGACAAGTCAAACTAATCAACCATCATACCTGAAATGTCCGACGTGCCTAGGAGGGCTCCTATGACCAATCACACTAATCAACCGTCATAACTGAGATGTCAGACGTGCCTAGGAGGGCCACTACCTAATGACCAGTCACGCTTAATCAACCGTCATACCTGAGATGTCCGACGTGCATTTCCTTGGCTATGTTTGGCGACGACATGTCAATGACAACGCGTCTCCGGGGTCCGGACCGCGGCGGCCGGACACCTTTCTGCAACAGCTCGGAGATCTGACGTGACACGAAGTCCTTCTGTAGGTGAACGTTAATAAACCCTGCACCGGCCAACTCCACCTACATCGTGATCCACAATAATGTCAGTCTCACGACACTAGTGGGACTTGTGGGACTGCAGCCGCCGCTGATGCTGATGATGTTACCCTTTGATTTTGTTTTTCTATACCTATCATACATTATAGTGCTAAAACTGGAGGGTAAGAGGGAAAATTATCAGGTCTGTTCTGTGCAATATTGTGTGCAACAATTGTGCACAGTGCAATGCACATACATATGAACAGACCTAACAGTACTCTGGATTGGGTTTTAGCTCACTGGACCCATTTCACTGTGCTTAGATTCATTTTTGTATGTGTATTATAGCATGCATGTGTAATATTGTAACACGGTGAGGTGGACCTGGTGGGATTGAAGCCTATCCTTAGGACTACTACTTCC
>Ga0209259_1000385_pt1 | contig 12878 bp, 14 predicted proteins | sample WorMetGr2BELIZE1_FD_187417 | JGI IMG/M metagenome (GOLD analysis project Ga0209259, IMG submission 187417) | Marine gutless worms symbiont microbial communities from Max Planck institute for Marine Microbiology, Germany - Inanidrilus... ...
ACTTGCGTTGGAAACCGTTCGAGAATCTTTCCGATGTTCAAGGCATTCTGTCCTGGATGGAGCGTTTGACAGGCTCAATATAGCCAACGTAGGGTAGAACATCAATATCTTAAACTAGGAAATTCCGACGAGAAAAACAGTGGCAATCGGAATGATTGCCGATGAATCCATCTACTCTATCACTTCAAAAATCACCACTACCAAGCTTCGCACTGCTCGAAGAGCGCCGACGGCGCCAGAACGCTTATGCAGCCAAGACCATCATCGAGACCGCACGCAAACGTGGAAAGTCTCTGGTCAGCGGGCTCATGGACTTGTTCCGTTCTGACAATCAGGCATCTGATCCGATTCCTTCCGACTCCGCTTCCGGTGCATCCTGATAACCTACAACCCTCGGGGGACGCCTCTCCACAGGACCAGGCCGCGCGAGAAGCTGCCTCGCCAATCAATTACCTTTTGTCCGCAGATTACGCAGATTCTCACAGATTAAAAACAGAAATAATCTGTGAAAATCTGCGTAATCTGTGGATAACAAGCTCGTGCGCTGCACAAAAAACTCACGTCTCATCGGTTTGAGGCAAAGCCTCGCTGGCAATGCGCATAAAATATTTTTCTGAAAATACATTAAGAAGCTTTTCCGTAAGGCCAAAAGTTACGTTGGTTCACATTGGTATCCCGGTGTTGCTATTTTCAATTATTGCAATCTGGTATGGCATGGCATCAGGAATATTTACGTTTGGCATTATTCACTCGAAGCTGATTTACATTCTTCCGTTTACATTATTTATATTTCCTTCACTATTGGAAGAAACATTTTTTCGCGCTGTACTTATACCAAATGACACAAAGGACAAAGGTGCTTTGAAAATAATATTTTACTTATCTATCAGTACATTGTTATTCGTGCTGTGGCATCCGTTAAATGCTCTGACAATAAATCCCAGCGCACAAGACTATTTTCTCGATGGAAGGTTTCTTTTTATAGCAACGTTGCTTGGATTGGTTTGCGGATACACATATATTTATTCGAGATCCATTTGGATTCCAATTGCTATACACTGGTTGACAGTAGTTGTATGGGTATTCTTCTTGGGTGGGAGGAACCTTATATTGAAATGAAGTATAACTTTGTGCATTGCAGTTTTTGTGAAACCCTCCCGGCGGGAGAGAGGGCGAATGCGTTCGCCCCTCTCTCCCCAGTTCCACTGGGAGCCAAAGAAAGAAATCACGAGGTGAACATGAATACAGCAAAAGAGGAAGTAAAATCGCTTCTTGATAAATTGCCGGATGAATGCACACTGGCCCGGCATGAAACCGCATGAATGATCCCCTCTATCTCTTCGGCCTCGTACCCTCGGCCACCGCAATCACCCCGGTAGGTACCGGCGTCGATGGTGCGCACCCATTGGAGCAGCTGGAGCTGAGGGGTCTCACCGCCATTGTCAGCGCCGTCTCCCGGCAGGAATTCGTCGGCCCCGAGGCCGAGGAACGCCTGCGGGACCTCGCCTGGGTAGGACCGCGCGTCCTGCGTCACCAGGCGGTTATCCGCGACCTGATGGATCAGGGGCCAGTGGTCCCGGTACGCTTCGCCACCCTGTTCAGCGATGCCGAGGCCCTGCGCATGCGCATCGCCCGCCACCAAGCTACCCTGGCGGCGTTTCTCGAACGGACCCGGGATCGGGCCGAATGGTCCGTAAAAGCCCTGTATGACCGCAAACCGGCCCTGGCGCGCATCACCGAGCGGACCCTGACGGGAAGGGAAGCCGAGCTGGCAGCGTTAGCGCCGGGACGGCGCTATTTCGAGGAACAAAAGCTGCGCAAGGCGGTCGAGTCGGAGCTGAGCACGACCTTGGCTGAGGCGTGTCGGTGGCTGTACGAGCGGCTAGGTGAGACGGCCACCGATGCCTGCGATGTTCGGCTCCAGGCGAAGGAACAGAGCGGCCTGGCACTGGATATGGCGGCCAACTGGGCCTTCTTCATCGCCCGGTCCGCGCTGGATGGGTTCCAACAGAAGGTAGGCGAACTATCGGGGGAAGGGAACCCTGGCGGTCTGCAGCTGCAGATGAGCGGGCCCTGGCCGCCCTACAGCTTCTCACCCCGACTCGATGAGAGTTGAAAATGGCTGAGCCGCGGAGCCGGTTACCGGTCACCAGCACAGATGCCCTCAATAATCGATAACATTGATGGATTCGCGTGATTCGTAGTTTTCCCTCTTGTTTGCCGACCGGTAACGCTTAACTTAATGGCGTTGGGGCCGAACGGAGATGACATACGTCGCCGACAAGAGGGGAACAATGCTTGCGTATGCCGTCCTCGAGGCCGGCCGGCCATTCCGACTGCCGGCCATCCGCGGCTTGGGGGACGCGGAGCTGGAGAACCGGGAAGTCACCGGGTTGCAGGTGGTCTACTCCCGGCTCGCGTCGCAGCCGGCGGTGCCCGACCTCGAACAATTGCGGGCCTTTTATGAAGTAATCGAGCGGCTCCACGCCCGCTACGACATTTTGCCCCTGCGTTGGGGACAGTTCTTTCCGGACCCCCAAGCGTTGACACGGGCGATCACCATGGATTCCGAGCTGTATCTGAAGCGGTTGGCGCGACTTGCAGGCGCGACGGAAATGGGCATCCGGTTCCTGCTGTCGGACGGGCAATTGAAACCGGAGAACATCTCCCGGCACCCTCCCAGCTCCCGTGGCCGCGCCTTCCTGGAGCAGCGCCAGGCCCGTTACGGGATAGATGCGGCCGGACAAGCGCAACAACGGCGGATCGAAGAGACCTGTCGCACCTCCTTCGCCGGCCTGTTCCATGACATCAGGAGCGAGACGGCGCAGGTGCCGGGGGCCGACTCCCAGGCCATGATCCTCGTCTCCTTCCTGATCCCGCGTACTCTGGTGGAAAAGTTCCGCCGAACTTACGCCGACCTGCGGCCGTTCGAGGGCGAGCGAATGCTGTTGACGGGTCCCTGGCCGCCGTTCAATTTTTCCGCTTTAGACCAATCCTGAATCACTTGGCGCGGCCTGCAGGGAAAAGATCCCTTCTGTGTCGAGGGTGTCGCAAAAACCCATCCGCGGGGCCTAGCGCGGGCGTCCCCGCCTGTATCGAAAAATGCAGGCGAGGACGCCTGCGTTACTTTTGCGACACCTTCGTGTCGGGGGCAGTCATATAGTGATAGCGGAGTTAGGCGAGGAACAGGGTGTCTTCTTCGACCTTGCAGACCATCCGCTGTTCGTCATTGATGCGTCGTGACCAGTACCCTGACAGTCCGTGTGTAATCTACCGATTTAAAAGATGCGACTGAAGCTCCTGTGCCGAGGCAGTGGGCACAGCTCCGGTGGGTGCGTACGCACCCACCTGGTTGCCGATAATTTCCACTGGTTTATTGGTCCGAATTGGACTATTGTTTTCTTAGAGTGGAGGCGAGGAATGGTCGGCGAACATCCGGACCAGATCCTCTCTACTTTGGGGCAAGGCGGCATCGTCGCACAACCGCATGGACACCACACAGCCGTCGCGAGTCGATCGGCAGGCGGGGCCTGGGATTTCCGGGCTGGGAGGCACGGGGCGCAACCTACCCCTTATCGGCGCGCATTTACCTCTGAACGGAGCTGACTCATGGCACAAGTAACCAAAAGTACCGACTCATCAAGTTTGGGCGAAGTCGTCGACCGAATCCTAGAGCGCGGCATCGTGATCGACGCCTGGGTCAAGGTATCGCTGGTAGGGATCGAGCTCTTGTCTATAGAGGCACGTGTCATTATCGCCTCGGTAGAGACCTATCTGAAGTACGCCGAGGCCGTCGGCCTGACCGCAACCGCGGCGGTACCGGCCACAGCCTAGGCCCCGTCTCGCGGCGGTTGACCTGCCCGGCGAGCCACGGTGCTCGCCGGGCGGGGAGTGTTTCCATTGACGAGCCTATTAAGGAGAAGGACATGAGCAAGCTGGTGGAAGGTGCGACCCACCTTGCCAAGCAGATCCATGGCGGCCACGTGGATCGCAAGCAGGAAGTGCGGGAACGAAAGAGCCACGAATGGGAACGCAAGTGCCGCATGGCGGAATTTCAGCACCGAATTTCCCACGACCGGGCGGTCGCCGCCAACCTCGCCCGCACCGAGCGCAACGCCTACATGGACCATATTCGCCATCAGGCAACAGCCATTCGCAACGAGGGACAGGCGCTGCGGCAACGGGCGCGCGACCTCCGGGCCACGCAAACGATTCCCTTCGTGAATGATGTGCGTCATCGGGTCCATACGGCGCTCAACAAGCTTTCCAATGACATGTCCGTCATACGCCAGCTCCTGTCCGACCCCGAGTACACAGCCCTCGTGGCTGAGGCTGTCGAGGCGGGGGAAAGCATTCCGGCACCCGCACCCGAATTCGTCCGGAGACCGCAGGTCCCCGAAGCTCCGGGGGGAGCGGGAGGAGCCCTCGGCGGAGTGCTTGGAGGAGTAACGGGTGCCCTCGGCGGAGTAACCGATACTGTTGGGGGTGTCGTCAAAGGAGCGACCAACGCGGTCGGGGGAGTGACCAATGCCGTCGGGGGTGTCGTCGAGGGAGCAACCGGCGCTCTCGGGGGAGTAACGGGTGCCCTTGGAGGAGCAACCGGTGCGGCCGGGGGAGCAACCGACGCCCTCGGCGGAGTGACCGGCGCCCTCGGCGGAGTGCTTGGAGGAGTAACGGGTGCCCTCGGCGGAGTAACCGATACTGTTGGGGGTGTCGTCAAAGGAGCGACCAACGCGGTCGGGGGAGTGACCAATGCCGTCGGGGGTGTCGTCGAGGGAGCAACCGGCACTCTCGGGGGAGTAACGGGTGCCCTTGGAGGAGCAACCGGTGCGGCTGGGGGAGCAACCGACGCCCTCGGCGGAGTGCTTGGAGGAGTAACGGGTGCCCTCGGCGGAGTAACCGATACTGTTGGAGGTGTCGTCAAAGGAGCGACCAACGCGGTCGGGGGAGTGACCAATGCCGTCGGGGGTGTCGTCGAGGGAGCAACCGGCACTCTCGGGGGAGTAACGGGTGCCCTTGGAGGAGCAACCGGCGCCCTTGGGGGAGTGACCGATGCGGTCGGAGGTGTCGTCGGAGGAATGATCGGTGCCCTTGAAGAAGCAGCCAGTGTCCTTGAGGAAGCAGCCGATGCCCTTGAGAAAGCAGCCGACGCCCTCGGGGGAGGGACCGATATCGCCGAGGGGGCACTCGAGGGAGCAACCGATACCTTGGGGGAGGCAACCGACACCGTCGAGGAAGCCCTCGAGGAAGCAACCGATACCCTGGGGGAGACAACCGATACCGCCGAGGAAGCCCTCGAGGGAGCAACCAATACCCTGGGGGAGATAACCGATACCGCCGAGGAAGCCCTCGAGGGAGCAACCGATACCCTGGGGGAGATAACCGATACCGCCGAGGAAGCCCTCGAGGGAGCAACCGATACCTTGGGGGAGGCAACCGACACCGTCGAGGAAGCCCTCGAGGGAGCAACCCGATACCCTGGAGGAAGCCGAATTGGTCTCCACTCCCGAGCTACCGGAGGTTCCGACCGAGACGGTGCCGCCACCAGATGACCTCACAGCAATCCAGGGTATAGGCCCACGGGTAGCGGAGAGTCTCACCGAAGCGGGAATCGATACCTATGCGAAGCTGGCAGCCGCCACGCCAGAGAACCTGGCCCAGGCACTCAAGCGCAAGGTGCCGAACATGGAGGACTGGGTCACCCAGGCCCGCAAGTTGGTGGATGCGGAGGAGGTGGATGGGCAAGATCTCTAATACAGCAGTACTGAAATACCGATAACATCGGTTCGCTTTTTTCACTGGGAATTCTTTGTTGCCGCAAATGAACGCGAATCAACGCAAATCGGTCGGAATAGGTTCGCCATCATCGACGGTTTTTCAATTCCATGGTGTTGATTTTCGTCCATTTGCGTTGATTTGCGGCTAATTTTTCCGTGAAAATTCGCTCGCTCTAATGTTACCTGCTGGTAGGCAGGTCGATAATTGAAAGCATCCATCCAGCGTAGGGGCCGGATAGGCCCCGGAGCAGATTTCCCGGTATGAGCGACTCCCTGCTGCCATCTTTCTCATCGTACACCGACCCCTCCACCGCCAAACACGCCGAGGTGGTGCCGGAGCCCAGCTCCGGTTTCGTGCTGACCCCGATGGTGAACGATCTCACCGAGCGGGCCCTGACCTATCTCGGTGCGGGCTACTCGATCCACTTCTCGGGCCCCGCGGGGACGGGCAAGACCACCCTTGCCTTCCACGTGGCCGCCCAGCTGGGCCGGCCGGTATCCCTGATCCATGGCGACGACGAGTTCGGAAGCTCCGACCTGGTAGGCCGCGACTCCGGTTTTCACAAATTCAAGGTGGTCGACAACTATGTCCACCAGGTGATGAAGACCGAGGAACAGATGAGCACCCTGTGGGTGGACAACCGCCTCACGACCGCCTGCGAGCTGGGCCACATCCTGATCTACGACGAGTTCACCCGCTCCCGCCCGGAGACCAATAACGCCCTCCTGAGCGTGCTCGGCGAGCGCATACTCAACCTGCCGAACGTGCGACGCGACGGCGAGGGCTATTTGGACGTACACCTGGACTTTCGTGCCATCTTCACTTCCAACCCGGAAGAGTATGCCGGGGTGCACAAGACCCAAGACGCCCTCCTGGACCGGGTGATCACTCTGAACGTGGACCACTACGAACGCGCCACCGAGATCGCCATCGTCCAGGGCAAAACCGGGATCAAGGAGCGGGACGCGACCCTTATTGTCGACATCATCCGGGAGCTGCGGACGATCGGGGTGAACAACCATCGCCCCACCATCCGCGCCGCCATTGCCATCGGTAAGATCCTGGTCTACCGGGATATTCCGGCGAATCCGGCCCAGAAGTTTTTCCGCACCGTCTGTCACGACGTATTCAACATGGACTCGCTAAAAGTAACCCGTGAAGGGCAATCCCTGATGCCCGAAGTGGTGAACGAGATTATCGACCGTGTATGCCGAAAATCCGGCTACCGGCTACTGGTAAACAGCCAGTGCCGGGCCCCGGCCGCCGGCAAGGAGTAAATCCTTATGTCTTCGGATGTCAAGAATCGGAAGATCAAAGGGCTGTCGAGCATCCGCACCACGGCGGGGAAGGCAGCCTACCTCAACGAGACCCATAAGGTCTACATGCGAATTGCCATCCTGGAGATAGAAAAAGTCCGCCGCCGTATCGAGCACTCACATATCTCACAACGGGGGCAGCTCCTGGATAAACGCTTCCGCGAGATCGACAATGAGAAACGCTGGCTGCTCGAGGCCATGAGCACGCGAGACTCCACCCTGAAGGAACTGCGCCCGGCTCGCGAAGAGCGGGTAACCGCGCAGCAGGTCGCGCGCCGCGCCGCCGAGGAAGCCAAACGCAAGGCCATTGAGCAGAAGAAGCAGCGCCAGATCGCCGATGCCGAGGATCAGCGTCGGCGCGAGACCCTAGCCGCCCGCAAGCGCGGGCCACGGCAGCCGAAGCAGGGGTTCAGGTTGCGATATTGAATGGATGACCCAGTGGGCAAAGCGATCTCTATATTCGTGGAAGCGAGGTAAAGATATGGGTAGTGGTGATTTTTGAAGTGATAGAGTAGATGGATTCATCGGTAATCATTCCGACCACCCCTTGAAGAGACGCTAGAACCTTTTGAGTGCAAGAAGATTCCTGTGCTGGATGTGGATGAGTTGTGGTCCTTTTTCTTTCGTAGCAAAGAAAAAGGACCACAACTCATCTCTTCCGTCGCTCGCGCGTTCTGTGCGATCAAGTACGCCATAGGTACCACAGGCTTTACAGTGATATTGCGAGCTACCGGGCGCATTTGTGCCATTTTTAACGAGATCTTCGCTCTGACATTTGCGACAGCTGTATACTTTAGTCTCGATAATCATAATTGAAAACTCTTTGGTTCGTTTTATCAATGAACGCAAGAGAGGGCTAAAATCTAGAACTAGGTAACGAGAAAAACGGTGGCAACCGGCTTCCAGCTCGTCGATGCGGTTCGCTACCTGCCTGTTGTGCATCCCTGCACGCAGACAGGCGCTCACCGCATCCTACACTCCTGGCAAGATTTATGAGTGCACGCTACCTGTACGCGATTACCGGCGACGATGCCGTTGAGGATACCCTGGCCGAGCTCGGTGCGACCGGCATCGGCAATACCAGGATCGAAACCTTGGTCGAGGACGGCATCACCGCGGTGGTCTCCGCCTACCGGGGCTCCTCGGTACGGCCGCAACGGACCAACATCGCTGCCCACCAGAAGGTGTTGGGCGCGCTGCTGGCGGTGACGACGCCGCTGCCCATCAGCTTCGGGACCATCGCCGACAACAACCGGGCCGTTCGCACCGCCCTCCGCCACAGCCATGCAGATCTCAAAGAGGCGTTGGAACGGGTCCGCGCCAAGGTAGAGATGGGGCTCAATGTACGCTGGGACCTGACGAACATCTTCGAATACTTTGTCGTCCGGCACCCGCCCCTGAGGGACCTGCGGGACACCCTGTATGCCGGTGGCCGGGAGCCTTTCCGGGACCGCAAGATCGAGCTGGGTCGGCTGTTCAGTCAACTCCTGGAAGAGGACCGGGAGCGTTACACCGAGCAGGTAGAGGTGGTCCTGCGCGGATGCTGCGCCGAGATCCGGCGCGGAGAGCCCCGTAAGGAGGCCGAGGTCATGCGCCTTTCCTGCTTGGTGGAACGCGATGCCCAGGCTGCTTTCGAGGCGGCCGTGTTCAAGGTGGCCCAAGCCTTCGACGATCATTACGCCTTCGATTTCAATGGTCCCTGGGCGCCGCACACCTTCGTGGACGTGCCCATTACCCTCTGATGCTCATTGTCGACGACCTGCTGCTGGCACCTTTCAAGGGGCTGTATTGGATCGGCAAGGAAATCCATAAAGCCGTGCTTACCGAGCAGGTATCCCAACGCGAGGCCATTACCACCGCGCTCTCCGAGCTCTATATGGAGCTGGAGACGGGCCGCATCGACGAGGCGGAGTTCGACGCCCGCGAGGCCGAGCTGCTCGATGCCCTGGATCGGCTCCAGGAGCCATCCCAGGACCAAGAGTGAAGGGCCCCGAGTAAAAGAGCCCGTCGGGCTTACGACTGTTCTACTGCGGAATCGAGGAGGACCGGTCAGATTTCCCGCTCAATCTCGTTAAATAGTCCCACTATTCGCCTTGATCGAGCGAAAAATCCGCCTCGGCCCCTCGATCCCTCGCCACGAACGCGCAAGCCGGACAGGCCCTTACTCCGACCCGGCAAGCTACGCTTGTTGTTCTTCGGCGGTAAGGGGGGAGTCGGCAAGACCACCTGCGCCACGGCGACAGCGCTGCGCTGGGCCCGCGAGGACCCTGATGCCCCCCTGCTGCTGGTTTCCACCGATCCGGCCCACTCCCTAGCGGACTGCCTGGCAGGCGAATCACCGCCGCCCCGGCTGCATATCAAAGAGCTGAATGCCGCCGCCGATCTGGCAGCGTTTCGGGCGCGGTACGACGACCAGCTGCGCGAGATCGCGCGGCGCGGCACCTTTCTCGACCAGAGCGACATCGACCGCTTCCTGTTCCTTTCCCTGCCCGGACTGGACGAGCTCATGGCCGTGCTGGCGCTCAGCCGTCAGCTATCCGTGGACCGCTATCGGACGGTCTTGGTGGACACTGCTCCCAGCGGCCATACCCTGCGCCTGCTGGCCTTGCCGTCGGCCATGCGCCGGTGGCTGGAGCTACTGGATACCCTGGTGGCGAAACACCGCTACATGAAAGAGGTGTTTCACGGCAGCTACACGCCCGATGAACCGGACCGTTTCATCCTAGATCTGGCCGCCGAGGTCGAGGCTCTGGACAAGCTGCTGCGGGACCCAGACCGCTGCCGATTTGTGCTGGTCACCCTGGCCGAGACCCTCGTGCTGGAAGAGACCGCGGACCTGGCCCGCGCCCTGCACGCCGCCGGCATCGCCACTCCGGAGCTGATAATCAACCGGCTGTATCCCGACCACCCGTGTCCCACGTGTGGATCCGTGCGGGCCGATCAATTGCAATGCCTGGCCCGGCACGCAGCGACGATCTGGGACATCGGGCGCCCGTGGGGCCTCCCGGTGCAGCCGCAGGAGCCCCGCGGCAGCGAGGCCCTTGCCGCATTCTGGGAGACAGTGATACCCCTCGATCGACCCCTTGGAACTCCCGTGACGGCACATCTGCCGATCAGGGTCGAGGCACCCGCCCCCTATCCGGGGCCGGACCGGAACCTGTTGATCTTCTGCGGCAAGGGTGGTGTGGGCAAGACCACCCTGGCCTGCGCCACCGCCCTACATCTCGCCGCGACCGAGCCCGACCGACGTACCCTGTTGTTCTCCAGCGACCCGGCCCACTCCGTAGGCGACTGCCTGGAGGTCCCCGTCGGACCCGAACCGGTCGCGGTTTCCAATGGCCTGGCCGTGATGGAGGTCGATGCGCAGGCCGAGTTCGCAGCCATGCGATCGGCATACGGCGAGGAGCTGCGGGGGTTTTTCGCCGGGCTTTCGTCCAACCTGGATTTCACCTTCGACCGGCGGGTCATGGAACAGCTGCTGGATTTCGCTCCCCCCGGCATCGACGAGCTCGCGGCGCTCATACGTGCCCTCGGGTTCCTGCGGGTAGGCGATTACGACCGGTTCGTGCTCGACGCGGCGCCGAGCGGCCATCTGATCCGGCTGCTGGAGCTACCGGGATTGGTCGATGACTGGCTGCGGGCCATGTTCGAGCTGCTGCTCAAGTACAAGGACACCCTGGGCATCCCGCGTTTCGGCCAGCGGCTGGTGCAATTGTCGAGAGACCTCAAATCCTTTCGTGGACTACTCGGAGAGCCGGACCGGACCGGCCTTACCCTAGTCGCCATCCCCACAGGTCTGGCCCTGGAGGAGAGTCGGGATCTGGTCGGCGCCTGCCGGGCAGCGGGATTGCAGATCCAACACCTTTTCCTCAACCTGCTAACACCGAGCGGGGCGTGCCCGGTGTGCGCCGCCCAGGCGGAACGCGACCGGACCCTTGTCGATGCATTCACAGCTGCCTTTCCCGCTCCCCCTCAGACTCGGGTCTACCGAGGTTATCCACCGCGCGGCCTGGAGACACTGAGGACCCTGGGCGCGGCCGGCTTCCGGTCACCGACAGCCTAGGTGGTGTTGACATTTAGATCGAAAATATTTCTGAACCAACAAGTTAGCCCGTAGGGTGCGGTGAGGCCAGAGATGGCCAAACCGCATCAATAGCAAGCAGGCAACGAACCGCTGCCTGGTCCATGAGCTAAATGTCAACAGCCCCTAGTAGTCCAACCACAAGACAAATTAGGATGCTGAGCTTACTTCCCAATAGTTCTTTTCGACCATTGAGGGAATGCAGATATCCTAGGTTATCAGACTGATGGACCACTAGTACCCCGTTTCACTCTGTTTTACGGGTACGAACCGTACGGGGGTAGTGGCTAAATTTTAAGTGATGAAGTCTGCCGACCCCTACCCCGTCATTGCGGCAGGGATTGCCGGAATCTGCCGGCGCCAGGGATGGCAAAAGCAGTGGGGGTCGAATCGTTAAGTCGCACAACCATGTCACTTTGAATTTAACCACTACCGCTGTATGCCTCACAGTCCATGCGGTTCATACTGTCCATGTCGTCCACCGGGTTATCCTCATGCCGTCCCTCTGGTCCACGATAGCTTTACCTCCGCGCCGACAATCGCAATAATCAGACATCCGAGGACTTGATGCATGGCCTACCATCCCCAGACGGACCAGGAACAGCTCGCCCTGTCGGAGATACTGGATCGGATCCTCAACAAAGGGGCCGTCATCATCGGCGAGGCCACCATCTCGGTAGCGAATGTGGACTTGATCTACCTGAGCCTGCGAGTCTTGGTATCCTCCCTCGACACGGCGATGCGCAGCGTCGAGACCCACCCAGAGGAATCCCCATGAGCCGCATCGGCGATTCAGACGCTCGGATCCTGTCGGAGGACATACCCGACTTCGCCCGCGTCATGCGCCCCGAAACGCCCCTGGATGGGCGGTCCATCACGGGCACAGCCCCACGCATTAATGTATCCGATGACGACGTCAAGAGCGGACTCGGCCGGCTGGTTCTTGCCTTGGTGCGCCTACTGCACGAGCTCTTGGAGCGTCAGGCCATCAGGCGTATGGATTCCGGCACCCTCACGGACGACGAGATCGAACGGCTGGGCCTGGCCCTGATGAAGCAAACCGAAGAGATCGAGCGTCTGTGCCGGACGTTCGGGTTGACCGAAGAAGACCTGAACATCGATCTGGGACCACTGGGTAAGCTACTCTAGTACCCCGTTTCACCTTATTTTGCCCGCTCAGCGCGGCGAGGAGGAATAGCGGTCCTATTTTGACGAGCCGCAACACCGTCAGCGCGGAAAAGAGCCGCAATCGGACCCTGAACGATGAATGTCAACAGCCCCTAGTAATCTATCCATCTGATAATTTAGGATATTTGCATATAATCACGAAAATCAATTGGAATAGACGACGTAGTTTCATTTCCAGAGAACAGGGTCGTGGCGAATGAATTTGTCGTTTCCCTCAATGGTTGACCAGAACTATTAAGGAATAGGTTTAGGAACGATTCACTAGCAAGTTAGACATGTTTAGTATTAGTGAATTCGTTAAAAATGTCGGTAGCGAGTTGAACATACGAGGTTCTCATAGGAGAATGAGCCTACCTGAAGTACAAGATACCGGTAACCTGATGAACGGGTTTCAAGGCTACGATCAATCGCACGAAGACTTCATGTCTACTTGCGTTCGCTGCCGGAAGAGCAGGGACGCCGCCACGCCGCGGTCGAGGCGCTGAAGATCGGCTTTGGCGGTTTCGCGTATGTAG
>Ga0209259_1000387_pt1 | contig 12803 bp, 11 predicted proteins | sample WorMetGr2BELIZE1_FD_187417 | JGI IMG/M metagenome (GOLD analysis project Ga0209259, IMG submission 187417) | Marine gutless worms symbiont microbial communities from Max Planck institute for Marine Microbiology, Germany - Inanidrilus... ...
GATGTGGTTCCGTGCAACCCTAAAATTCTTTAAAATAATTTTATTTTAACATGGAACCGTAGCTTTAGTTGCGGGTTGCGACTGCCGCCGCACAAATGACGTCATAATGATAATAACTGGCTTAGTAGCTGATGGTAGCGGCTGGAGATATGGCAGTTGGCGACATGTGGCCATGGGTTGTAATGCTCTAGTAATTGTTTGTGCAGTACCTAGTTAATAGTTTGTCATATTAATGTCAGTATCAGTAGTAGATTTGTATAGTGTGTAATGTCAGATTCTCTAATGCACTGTGTATGCTAGTAGATTGAGAAAAGAAAAGACGGTAAGGTGGTGGAGTGAGAGTGAGCTGTGGTGTCTCTGTGACAGGAACACAATGTGTGGTCTGCTGCACTGTGAACTGTGTTATCTGTGTGACAGAACACAATGTGTGGTCTGCTGCACTGTGAGCTGTGATGTCTGTGTGACAGGAACACAATGTGTGGTCTGCTGCACTGTGAGCTGTGATGTCTGTGTGACAGAACACAATGTGTGGTCTGCTGCACTGTGAACTGTGTTATCTGTGTGACAGGAACATAATCGGTGGTCTGCTGCACTGTGAGCTGTGGTGTCTCTGTGACAGGAACACAATGTGTGGTCTGCTGCACTGTGAGCTGTGATGTCTGTGTGACAGAACACAATGTGTGGTCTGCTGCACTGTGAACTGTGTTATCTGTGTGACAGGAACACAATGTGTGGTCTGTTGCACTGTGAGCTGTGATGTCTGTGTGACAGGAACACAGTGTGTGGTCTGCTGCACTGTGAGCTGTGTTATCTGTGTGACAGGAACATAATCGGTGGTCTGCTGCACTGTGAGCTGTGATGTCTGTGTGACAGGAACACAGTGTGTGGTCTGCTGCACTGTGAGCTGTGATGTCTGTGTGACAGGAACACAGTGTGTGGTCTGCTGCACTGTGAGCTGTGGTGTCTGTGTGACAGGAACACAATGTGTGGTCTGTTGCACTGTGAGCTGTGATGTCTCTGTGACAGGAACACAATGTGTGGTCTGCTGCACTGTGAGCTGTGATGTCTGTGTGACAGGAACACAATGTGTGGTCTGTTGCACTGTGAGCTGTGATGTCTGTGTGACAGGAACACAATGTGTGGTCTGTTGCACTGTGAGCTGTGGTGTCTGTGTGACAGGAACACCATGTGTGGTCTGCTGCACTGTGAGCTGTGATGTCTGTGTGACAGGAACACAATGTGTGGTTTGCTGCACTGCTCTGGTGGCTCAGCGAAGCCTCTCGTTGGTCACAATCAGACTTTCTCCAAGACAGTTGTCCACAGCAACGACAGGCAGTACGAGTGCAAGTGAGTTTAACTGTGTTGCTGTTTGTCCAGTTTATTACTAGTCATAAACAACTCTTTGTATGCACTGTTATCTCAGCGACAGTTGCAGGACCAGTGCACTAGAATGGTGTGCAGTGTGCATGTTACTGACTGAAGCCGTGGTTCCATGTTAAAATAAAATTTTTTCCGAAGATTTCATACCCGAGCCACCGCCATTGGTTGCCCATCGTAGACTTTTTTTTATTTCAGCAGCTAAAACATTTTCATTTCATTTCATATGTGGTTCTGTGTTAAAATAAAACACTGGAATATTTTAAAATTCTTTTTAAAAATTTCATTTTGACACGGAACCATGGCTTTATAGTGAGCTGAGATGCTGACAGAGATTTGTAGGTTTGTTGAGTCAGTTGACGGATCAAGAAAAGATGAGTGAAGCCGGTGAGTGATTTCTGCCTGGTTGTGGTCAGTGCACTGAGTTCTGTTCAGTGCTTTGACACTGTTGGTTGATTGACAGGAAGGACATGGAGCCCTGCAGTCATCCACAGAGGAGAGGTTCTACTTTGTGGTCATGGCGCAACCTTGAGTAGCCCTACAACAGAAGGCTGGTTAAAACCATGGTTACCATGCTTTTTCGCCCCGTGCACCATTTGCCACCATATGTCAGAATATCATGCCTCCTTTCCAAGATTGTCTGACTCAAAAGATGCATTGTAAGTAATATGGGACAATGAAACATCATACTAGTGTACCATATCTCCATTGTGCACTATTAGGCATTAGTACAGTGCTGCCATTTCGGCCCAGCTAGACAATGTTTGTAAGTACAGCTAAATCTGCTAAAATGGTCCGGATTGAATGAATTCTCCCCTGGATGGGAGCTGCTAGGTTAAACAAGGCCATGAGTGAAATTCTTATGTCATTTTGGACCAGAACCATATTGTCTCACTGCTAGGTTGCTGAGGCTTGGGTGGGTGGAGTCTGTTAATTGACACGTGTGTGTTATACTGATATCACACACGCACACGCTGGTTAACAGTCACAGTCCAGTTAAACCTGGGTTAAACGACTGCGGCCTTGTTTATCTTTCTTTCTCTTGTTCCAAAAGAGAATCAGTGTGGATAATTGGTAGGTCGGGCAACAATGTCAGAGCACACACAACATGAACAAACCATCTGTACTGTTCAGTGCTGTTGAACTGCTGTACCAGTGATTGTGAATGTGTATTGTAGAGAGGTGAATGATGGTGAATGTGTACTGTAGAGTGGTGAATGATGGTGAATGTGTATTGTAGAGTGGTGAATGATGGTGAATGTGTACTGGTGAATGTGTATTGTAGAGTGGTGAATGATGGTGAATGTGTACTGTAGAGTGGTGAATGACGGTGAATGTGTACTGTAGAGTGGTGAATGACGGTGAATGTGTACTGTAGAGTGGTGAATGATGGTGAATGTGTACTGTAGAGTGGTGAATGATGGTGAATGTGTATTGTAGAGTGGTGAGTGATGGTGAATGTGTATTGTAGAGTGGTGAATGATGGTGAATGTGTATTGTAGAGAGGTGAATGATGGTGAATGTGTACTGTAGAGTGGTGAATGATGGTGAATGTGTATTGTAGAGTGGTGAATGATGGTGAATGTGTATTGTAGAGTGGTGAATGATGGTGAATGTGTACTGTAGAGTGGTGAATGATGGTGAATGTGTACTGTAGAGTGGTGAATGATGGTGAATGTGTACTGTAGAGTGGTGAATGACGGTGAATATGTACTGTAGAGTGGTGAATGATGGTGAATGTGTATTGTAGAGTGGTGAATGATGGTGAATGTGTACTGTAGAGTGGTGAATGACGGTGAATGTGTACTGTAGAGTGGTGAGTGATGGTGAATGTGTACTGTAGAGTGGTGAATGATGGTGAATGTGTACTGTAGAGTGGTGAATGATGGTGAATGTGTACTGTAGAGTGGTGAATGATGGTGAATGTGTATTGTAGAGTGGTGAGTGATGGTGAATGTGTACTGTAGAGTGGTGAATGATGGTGAATGTGTATTGTAGAGTGGTGAGTGATGGTGAATGTGTATTGTAGAGTGGTGAATGATGGTGAATGTGTATTGTATTGTGGTGAATGATGGTGAATGTGTACTGTAGAGTGGTGAATGATGGTGAATGTGCACTGTAGAGTGGTGAATGATGGTGAATGTGTATTGTAGAGTGGTGAGTGACGGTGAATGTGTACTGTAGAGTGGTGAATGATGGTGAATGTGTACTGTAGAGTGGTGAGTGACGGTGAATGTGTACTGTAGAGTGGTGAGTGATGGTGAATGTGTACTGTAGAGTGGTGAATGATGGTGAATGTGTATTGTAGAGTGGTGAATGATGGTGAATGTGTATTGTAGAGTGGTGAATGGAGTGCCAGAGTCCGTGTCATCTTCGTCGGCCGTCGCTGATATGCTTGTTGGCATGGTACGTGATGGCAGTCCATGCAGCACTGATGCAATGTGCATCAACGGACAATGTGTTCCACTCGGCCGTGTCATGCCCGTCACTTGCCCTGCTGGTCACAATGGACTTGTCTGCTCTGGACATGGGGTCAGTGGATCACTTGTACACTTTCACTCACAGTTGAAGAGCTGACACAGTTATGTACATTAATACATAGTATGAAAAATGGGGGATGGAGGAGGTGGGCACTGGTTAGTCCGGATGGAGTGGCGCCCAGCCGGATGGTCAGTGTCTCTGCCTCTGTTAATCTCCCCTTGCACCATAAAGTCCAGAAGTTCTCTTCTGGCACTGGCTCACCCGGGTGTCCCGGAAAAAGGGCCGTAAAACGGTTGTGGTGTGGTGGTATGAAAAATGACGAAAATTGGCGATTAAAGAGTTTTCACTAAGTTAAAAAGTTGTTTGTGGTGTTGTGTACTCCTATTTTCAATGGTCTGTGTTCATCAGGTGAGGTGATAATTATGGCCGCCCTATGGAATAGGGCAGGCCATTATTTTTCATGCTGTGGTTTCTATCTTGTATCTTTTTTTCCTCGCTTAATCTCAGCGGTTGGAGATTGGATGTCTACCATACTTTCACACATGCTGTGGCCTTAGCGTAAATTTAGGATGCAGGTCTGAAACGTGCTGCGCGTGGCTCGCTGAAAATACAGCATGCAGAAAGTCGCCAAAAAGTCGCTATCTGGGCACCATCCCACAACTTTGTCCGGCTATATCTTCGCAATTAAGGCACATATTAACAATCGGAAAAAAACTTGTTAAGCACCAATATCTCCCCCATTCCCCACAATATGGTGAACTTTGGCCCACTAGCAGCTGAGATCGATCCGGTAGTTTGGGGCACCCCTTCAAATTTCAACGGGTTTTGCGTCTTGGCAGCGTTACTGCACAGCACTTGAGTATTGGGCGTTAGCCGCACTTTGCGGCATTGAACAGAGGGTGCCACCTATATTCGGCAGGGCGGCCATCACGTTGGGCATTGGCCCACATTCTAGTTCTTTCTGTAGAGCCTTCGTCAGTTTTGATCAAACACTTTTCTGATGCAACCCGTGAGTCTCATGCACGTCTCATGCAGGACTGGGCACAGTACATTTTCATAATCATTAACCACCAAGCCATTGCAGATCTAGCCAGTAAATCTGCTTTACACAAAATTACCACTAATTAATTGCTAATTTTGATTAAAAGATGTGCTGACAAAAATATTTTGGGTTGTTTTAATGTTATAACCATCTTTTCAGGTTAAGTGTCGATTGTGCTGTCAATGGAGAGTTAATGTAAAGAGAATGACGTCCCTTTCCTCGGAAGTGAGTTGATTGAGTTAAGGTTTTATGCCCCACTCGACACAAAATAGGTAATTTTGGCGACATTCGTCCCAGCCAATCTCTTGTACTGAAACAGGAGTCGGTTAGTACCTACAGAAATGATGATATCCTGTGAGTAATTCTCTCGGTAACGAGCTTCTCATGTACAAAACATTGTTGACCAGTCAGCCTCGATAGCAGTGTGAGTTCACGACTTGGCTTCACCTACAAAGTGGCTGTTAAATCAGTGTATGTGTGAGTTGGTTGACTGTCTAATGTTGTTATTCATTTATTAAGCCGAAGGAGTGCTTTGATGCTGTTGGTTGGGCGGCAGGAAGGGCATCCGGCCTCTAAAAACTGAGTGGTGAGGTACTTGCATGGTTATCTGTGTGGAGTAAGGTGCAAATGATTTGCATATGGTCCAGCTGATGCCACTGTCTCCCCATCATCTCTTGCTCCAGTAAAATCTAGAATGGTTTACCCTTCTTACCCAGGTTGTCCTGGAAAAAAGGCCATTAAACGGATGCAGCAGTAGTAAGCAGAAGCAGCACAACATTTGTAGAAAGAATAAAAACATAAAACGCACAAACATAATTCATACACATACAGTACCCATGATGACGGTGGTGGTGCAGGTGTGTCTAGTGTAGAGTTGTACATGTGATGAGGTGTAATGTACCTGCTGATGTGGTCCAGTGGATAAATCACTTGGACGCCATGTGCGGTAGTGCATGACGTGTACGGTAGCTGCTGTTCGGAGGTTCAGTCCGAGCTTCGGTCCAATAAGGCGCGTCCACCTACTAAAGAATTATTTCATAATAATTCCTATGCACGTGATGATCAGGGAGATAATCCCGGGCAGGAAATAAAGGGTTCAACGGTATCCTCTGAAAACTGTGACCGTTGCCGGCATCTTGATTGGCAACGTCAAGGTGTCAGCCGCGCTGACGTGGCTCAAGTAGAAAGATGTGACTAGCCTCTGGCTAAGCTGCATAAGCATCCGCCGGGGCCAGAACTGCATAAGTGCTGCTGGCCTGTCGCTGCATAAGTGCCAGCCAGGCTAGTCAGATAGTAGGCCATGCCGTGACGGGGTGCGATTAGTAAGTACCGGACAAGTTGTTCACGCTTACTTAACCTACCTCCCTGCACGTTGTGCACACTCCAACCATCTCCCCTCCTCTCTCCCTGGGGCAAGCGCACTGGGCCTGCTGATGGTCTCCATGCCGGGGTCCAGACTAGGCTGGACTCTTGCCCGCAAAAAAAAGAACGAACGATGACGTGCGACAGTTGTACGTGTGACGAGGTGTGACAGTTGTACATGTGATGAGGTGTGACAGTTGTATGTGTGACGAGGTGTGTCTAGTGTACAGTTGTTCGTGTGATGAGGTGTGACAGCTGTACATGTGATGAGGTGTGTCTAGTGTACAGTTGTACATGTGATGATGTGTGACAGTTGTATGTGTGACGAGGTGTGACAGTTGTACGTGTGATGAGGTGTGTCTAGTGTACAGTTGTACGTGTGATGAGGTGTGTCTAGTGTACAGTTGTACGTGTGATGAGGTGTGACAGCTGTACATGTGATGAGGTGTGTCTAGTGTACAGTTGTACATGTGATGATGTGTGACAGTTGTATGTGTGACGAGGTGTGACAGTTGTACGTGTGATGAGGTGTATCTAGTGTACAGTTGTACATGTGATGAGTGTGTCTAGTGTACAGTTGTACCTGTGACGAGGTGTATCTAGTGTACAGTTGTACGTGTGACGAGGTGTGTCTAATGTACAGTTGTATATGTGATGAGGTGTGACAGCTGTACCTTTGATGAGGTGTGTCTAGTGTACAGTTGTACGTGTGATGACGTGTGTCTAGTGTACAGTTGTTTGTGTGATAAGGTGTGACAGTTGTACGTGTGACGAGGTGTGTCTAGTGTACAGTTGTACGTGTGATGAGGTGTGTCTAGTGTACAGTTGTACATGTGAGGAGGTGTGTCTTGTGTACAGTTGTACCTGTGATGAGGTGTGTCTAGTGTACAGTTGTACCTGTGATGAGGTGTGTCTAGTGTACAGTTGTACGTGTGATGACGTGTGTCTAGTGTACAGTTGTTTGTGTGATAAGGTGTGACAGTTGTACGTGTGACGAGGTGTGTCTAGTGTACAGTTGTACATGTGAGGAGGTGTGTCTTGTGTACAGTTGTACCTGTGATGAGGTGTGTCTAGTGTACAGTTGTACCTGTGATGAGGTGTGTCTAGTGTACAGTTGTTCATGTGAGGAGGTGTGTCTAGTGTACAGTTGTACATGTGATGAGGTGTGTCTAGTGTACAGTTGTTCATGTGAGGAGGTGTGTCTAGTGTACAGTTGTACATGTGATGAGGTGTGTCTTGTGTACAGTTGTACATGTGAGGAGGTGTGTCTTGTGTACAGTTGTACATGTGATGAGGTGTGTCTAGTGTACAGTTGTACATGTGATGAGGTGTGTCTAGTGTACAGTTGTTCATGTGAGGAGGTGTGTCTAGTGTACAGTTGTACAAGTGAGGAGGTGTGTCTAGTGTACAGTTGTACGTGTGACGAGGTGTGTCTAGTGTACAGTTGTTTGTGTGATAAGGTGTGACAGTTGTACGTGTGACGAGGTGTGTCTTGTGTACAGTTGTACATGTGATGACGTGTGTCTAGTGTACAGTTGTACATGTGATGAGGTGTGTCTTGTGTACAGTTGTACGTGTGACGAGGTGTGTCTAGTGTACAGTTGTACATGTGATGAGGTGTGTCTAGTGTACAGTTGTACATGTGATGAGGTGTGTCTAGTGTACAGTTGTACCTGTGATGAGGTGTGTCTAGTGTACAGTTGTACATGTGATGAGGTGTGTCTAGTGTGCAGTTGTTCATGTGAGGAGGTGTGTCTAGTGTACAGTTGTACATGGTGTCTAGTGTACAGTTGTACATGTGATGAGGTGTGTCTAGTGTACAGTTGTTCATGTGAGGAGGTGTGTCTAGTGTACAGTTGTACACGCGTGATGACGGTGGTGTTACAGGTGTGCACAGCCGACGTGGCGTGCTTCTGTGATGATGGTTTCACTGGCAGCGAGTGCAGTGAGAAGTCTAATATAACTCTGATACGACTGACAACTGTCACTCAGCGACCTGCACCGACGTTGACCACTGATGCTGTGAACATCACCGACTCTCTACTGACCACCGCACTTTTCTTTGCTACTCCTGTACCTCGTAAACCACACTGGACAGGTATGTCAGATATAGTCGTGTTTTAGTAAGACTGAGTTTGTTATAGCCGCCCTGCATAGCAGATGCGGACATTATATTTTTGCCCTGTCGTTTGTTCTATCTTCTTTCTTTTTTTTCCTCGCCTAATCTCAGCCGTCGCAGATTGGATGTCTGCCATGGTTGCACACATGGTGTGGCCTTAGTGCAAATTTAGGATGCAGGTTTGAAACGTGCTGCACGCGGCTCGCTGAAAATACAGGACCCAGAAAATCGCCCTCTGGGCACCATCACACAACTTTGTCGGGCTATATCTTCGCAACTAAGGCACGTGTTGACAATCGGAAAAAACTTGTTAAACAGCAATGTCTCCCCCACGTGTCCTCACAATATGGTGAACTTGGCCTACTAGTGGCTGAGATCCGTTGGCGAGTTTGAGGCACCCCTGCAAATTTCAACGGGTTTCGCGTCTTGGCAGCGTTATTGCGTGGCACTCTAGTAGTGGGCGTCAGCCAAACTTTGCATCGTCGAACAGAGGGCGCCACCTATATTCGGCAGGGCGGCCATCACGTTGGACATTGGCGCATATTTCTAGTTTGGATTGATGTTGTCTATGTATTACTGATTTGGGTGCATTGCAGGAGTGTTTGGTTAACCATGTGGTTAGCTAATCAATGGTTGAGACAAACTGGATGGTTAAGTGAGTGTAGCGTTGCACGATGCTCAGTTAACTAACTGGAATGTTAACCGCAACTGTTAGGTCAGATATTAGCCGACCTATTTAGAATGCAGTGATGTGCATAATTGGCTCCTGAGATCATCACATGGTTGTTACAGCACCAGCGGTATCAGTTGTTTACATTGTCATGGTAACACTGGTGCTTACATCCGGTGTTGAAACCTTTTCTGCCTGTAGTTTTAGGATAAAATCTAAGACCAGTTTGGACAAATCAAATGTGGATAAATTTATTTGTTACCTCGTTGGCCACTCGAGATACAAGACTTTGACTGACGAAAGCACTCCCCAAAACTTCTTCTCATCATAACTATCAAAATGACTTATCCTTGGCAATATTATGCATTGTTGAAAAATATCATTAAAATGGTCAAAAAGCGATAATAAATCATGTGCCGTATTTACTAACCATTTGCTTAACCGACCTTCGTGGCTCAGTTAACGTTAAGTTAACCTTTAACCACCGGTTAGGGTGGTGTGCAACACACAACCTGGTTAACCATCGGTTAAATCCGAGGTTAACCATTTTTGTTAGACATGTGCAATGCGCCCTGTGTATTAACAGTGTCCTAAATGGAAGTATTTAGGAATGTGTTCTCATGTGTGTGGCATCTGTGAAACTGACGTCTGTCTTCCTGATCAGTATTATATAATCGACCTTCTTTCCAAGGTTAGACAGGTGTCCCGGAAGAGAGTCTTTTGCAAGCCAGATTCCAACCAACAGTGTCATAGCACTCAAGCGCTGACGGCGTCGTGTGAAGGTCACCCAGTAGACTTCTTTCTTCCTTGATTTATCAGCTGAGTGCCATGTGAGGCAATGCCATAGCCTTCATGTCCATTGTCAGTACTGAGCTGAAGTGTATCAGTCACTATGAACTGCTCTCAGTTGCACCAAGTTGAAGCACCTAGATATGACTGCCAGTCATGTCAAGAGTTCTATCATGTCAAAGACATTATCTGTTGTTTTAGTGTATTTTAGTTGTGCTGTTGATACTGTTACATTTCGCATGAGTCATAGGCGATGCAAAAGTATAGTGGTCACCGGCGTCTGTGTGTCTATCCATGGCCGCATGCCCACACTACTGCACGGACCTGGATATAACTTGGGGGCGTGGTAGGGGATGCTCCCTAGTTGTGCACTGTTGGGTAGATTTGCAATCGGTGCATGGGTTTCATTGCTATGACAACATAGCGCCGCACATGTTGGCAGTCGGTACGCACATGACAGCGTACAGCCAAAAGCGGCGAACGCGAAATGTCAGCGAGTACATGCTTGTACTCTTGTACTCGCTGTGTGCCTAGTTCTAAGTGCGTTTGGTGCTTTTTGTGATGAATAATTACTGACAATAATAATAATTGTGCAGTATTTGATAGAGATTCAAATCTCCTGCATGTGTAGTGCAACACAGATATTGTTACAGTGTGAAGGTGATAATAATAATTGTTGTAGAATTACATTGTTATTTCTGATGAGAGGTTGGTTTCTTGCCTCCCCGAAATGACCTATAATGTGTTTAGTGGGACGTTAAACCATACTCACTGGTTTCTTGCTGTTGGTACAGGAGCGGTCGTTGGCAGCTCGCCGTATGCTACGTGGTGGTTGATATTTATCCTTGTCGCCGTCATCGTTGCAGCTTCATTGGTGCTCGGCTGCTGCTTGTTCTGCTACAGGTCCGACACACTCTGCTCACTGCTGCACTCTTCTGTGACGTCCCATTTACACACGGTAGTGCAATAAATGCTGTGAATCAAACGAGACGCTACCATAACTTCACGCGATGCTGACCGGTGTCCAGAACTCTTTCACCAAGAGACTTGGCAGTGAATTTGTAACAATAGCTCAGCAGTAGCTGAGATGGGCGACCGTTTAGCCACAGTAGACATGGGCCAAAAAGAGAGGGGGCTGCTGTGCCCCTTTCCGGAGGGGGGTTGAGCTGGGCCGCATCTAACACAGTGTGGCCCGGGCCGAGATCTACCTCTGTACCAAGTGACATCTTGATCCATCCAGCTGTTTGGCCACAACAGACATGTGCCGAAAATTGGGCGGCTGTGCCCCTTTGAGGAGCGGTGGTTCCCCATCTAACACAATTTGGCCAGGGCCGAGGCCTACCTCCATACTAAGTGGCATTTTCATTCATTTAGCCGTTTGGCCACAACAGACATGGACCAAAAATTGGGGGCTGCTGTGCCCCTTTTTGGGGGGAGCTGGGTCCCCATGTAACACAATGTGACCTGGGTCGAGGCCAACCCCCGTACCAAGTGGCATCTTGATACATGCAGCCGTTTGGCCACAATACATGGGCCAAAATTGGGGGTGCTGTGCCCCCTATTTTTGGGAGGAGCGGGGTTCCCATCTAAGACAATGTCACCGGGGCCGAGGTCTACCTCCGTACCAAGTGGCATCTTAATCCATCCAGCCGTTTGGCCACAACAGACATGGGCCGAAAATTGGGGGGGCTGTGCCTCTTTTGGTGAGGGGGAGCTGGGTCCCCATCTAACACAATGTGGCTGGGGCCGAGGCATATTTCCGTGCCAAGTTTCATCTTGATCCATCCAACTGTTTGGCCACAATACACCAACTTCACAGACAGACAGACGGGACAGATAGACAGCGGTCTGATAACGTAGGGCCAACCGTTTTACAAATGGTCTCCCAATAAAGCCGTCATGAAAGACCCCTCGCCACACCTTGAACATGCCGCTGCACTATGTTGTGAGATATTTAACAACTTATTTACTTTCGGTGTTCAGTGGCGCAGTTTTTTTGTGCCACGCTGTGACATTCAGATAGCAGCAATTACTGCTATAGCATTGAACTAAATTTAGCTGTAAGGAGAAATGTAGGTAACCACCATTGTGGAGAGCTCTAATGATTTCTCCCTAATCTGAATGTGCTAGTTGCCACGGCAGGGGAGTCAGTCACTTCAAGCACTCACTGACTGCTGAGGCAGTGATGTTGTGCAGTAGCTAAGCACTAGCTTATTAGTTCTACTCCACAGATCACAGTCGTTCAGTAGAACCGGCTACTTGAAGTGTACCGTCAAAATTATACAGTTTTACACATTGCATGTGTTTGAGCTAGCAGATGTAGACGTGGATGTGACGAGGTCTCTGTGTGTTGGAATGTAGACGTCGGAGTCCCGTAGTGAAACACAAACGCAAGAAGCCGCCAGCAAAACGCAATGTGTTTGGTAGCGTTCCGTCACTGTCATCGTACAAGGCACGTGACAGCGGTGAAATCACTGTAGCCAATCGCATCATCTCCTTCGGCAAAATGCCGTCGTACAAGTGCGTTTAACATATTCTCATCGATTCTGTTCTCAGTTTGTAATGAATTGTAATTTCATAGTTAGCTTCTGTGGAATGCAGGGAATTCATTCATAATAAGTGTTGCTGGTTGGTTGCTTGCAGGGAGGAGAAGATAAAGCGTGCAATCAGGCAACAGAAGCATGCAAGTGCTACAAGTGAAACTGCGTCCGATCGCAGTCGTACAGACCGTGACAGTGCCGAGGTGAAACCAGGATCATTTACTCTGCCCCTCGCTGCAGCGCCAGAGCGTGGCATTCTCAAGAAAGGCTCGTCACTAGGTTCCATCGGCGGTATCACGTCATCGCGGCCTTCACATCTGCTGCTGGTGACAACAGGTGACTGCGTAGAAGCTTTGTCGACGTCGGACGATGTTGAAAATCGACAGCGGTTACTGTTGCCGGCGGCGACTGCTGCCGCTGCTG
>Ga0209259_1000388_pt1 | contig 12790 bp, 4 predicted proteins | sample WorMetGr2BELIZE1_FD_187417 | JGI IMG/M metagenome (GOLD analysis project Ga0209259, IMG submission 187417) | Marine gutless worms symbiont microbial communities from Max Planck institute for Marine Microbiology, Germany - Inanidrilus... ...
CGTGTCGCCCCTGCGGGGCGAAAAACCTCAAAATCGGCCTCTGAGTAAACTAAATACCGGCAGATTTGCGCTGCGCGCAATGCTGCCGGTAACAAACCGACGGGTAAAGAACGTATAAAGTCAAAGACAGTCTGACACCGATAGCCTCGCTGTTCGCACAACTAGGCCTACTTTGTCAGTAGTGTGACAGCTTTATAGCGAACGTGAACTCACGTTCGCTATTTGCTGTCGCCCGTCCGTCTGTCTGTCGTCTCTAACGCTCGTGCGCCCTACTCAGGCGGTTGAAATTTTCGGCAATATTTCTACGGCACTTGATACCTTGGCCATCCATTGACATCCACAGAAAATGTTATGGAGATCGTCCCAGGGGAACCCCTCCGTCGGGGGAGTTAAACCGAAGGGGTAGGTAGCAAAATATATCGATGAATTACCTGCCTGGTTATTCCGACTGTGCTTATTTGAGATTGCTGCTGTTATTGCTGGCATTCTGAACCTTTCTCTAAGTACAGGCAAAGTACCTGAAAAATAAATTTGATTTAATTTGATTTGATGCCTGATAACTGGTTATGTGCAGTTTGCAGACTTTAGACCCATTTCTGTAACACCAATTATATCCCGAGTTGCTGAAAGGCTGGTTGTTTCAAGATGGCTTAGACCTGCTATCCCACGTGAAAATGTCTGATCAGTTTGCTTTCAAGCCCACTGGTAGTACCACCAATGCACTGATATATTTAATGCATCATGTTCCCCCCTTGTTAGAAAACAGTGCCTATGTACGATGTCTTATGATAGATTTTTCCAAGGCCTTCGATGTTGTTAATCATGTTGTTCTACTTAGTAAGTTAGAACCACTCAAATTACCATCTTTTGTTTTTAATTGGATTGTTTCATTCCTATCATGTAGGCAACAGATGTGCAAAGTATAAAATATGATTTCTGAAATCTGTTCTATTACTAGAAGAATAATACAGGGCTCTGACTTGGGACCTACCTTATATGGCGGAGTTGCCATAGAATGGTTACTGTTACGTTTAGAGGGATCCAGTCCCTTCTTTTAGACTAAATTCATGCAGCGGCGATTGTTTTCGCCATCTGCTTTCTGTGTAGAAATACCCTGGTACGAGAATGCAACGATTAGTAAGCTTAAGTACTTCGTTCAGTGTATGTTGCGTTACTGTATATCGATTTTAATTAGATGCGTCCTAATTTTATTCGAAAGTGTTAACTGCGGCAAGGAAACATTAATTTTAGCGGAAAATATTCCATTAATTATTATAGTCTTCGGGAAAGGCATTCGTGCAGACGCATTAGTGTCCTGGCACTGCAGGCGTCACGCGATAACCCTTCAGCCAATCAGGGAAGAGAACGGTAGCTTGCGCGTAGCTAGCCTTATAATTCGCTGCACGTTGGCGCGTGGAGCATTCTGGCCGTGGTCACCGAAGAGGAAAGATGTCCTCTAAGCGACGCTACGTACGTATTGGAAATATTTAAGCTTGTAAGGATAAGTTTTGCCAGGATTTATGTCCTTTGGAACAGTAGGAAGGCTGATTTACGATTTCGGATGTTGAGCGACGAATATTGAGTCGTAGTTAAGTGAAAACGCGTGAGTTTTACTGGACATTGATTGACATTAGTCGTTCCTGCAGTATTATTGTCAGTAGCTTTAATTTTCAATAAAACTACATATTTTAGTTAGAAACATTTGACTTTTTAACTGCACGCACTGACATAGGCCTACAACAGCGCTCATCCATTCTTTAATTAGATTAAACAGTCGAATTTCTGGAACTTTCCAGCACGTGGCTAAAAGGGGAGGACCTCGATTTTTCAGAGGACCTCGACATTCTGGACCTCGACTTTCCGAGGACCTCGACTTTCAGCTCCTCGACATAAAAGGCGAGGATCTCGATTTTCCTGAGGACCTCGACTTTCTGCAATCGCCACGAAAAGGCGAGGACCTCGACTTTCCAGAGGACCTCGACATTCAGGACCTCGACTTTCAGCTCCTCGACATAAAAGGCGAGGATCTCGATTTTCCTGAGGACCTCGACTTTCTGCAATCGCCACGAAAAGGCAAGATTTTTGACTATCTAAGTATCTGAGTACAAAAGGATTAGCTAGGGAAATGGAGGACGATACAGAAGAAGGATATGTGCAAGGTGTCACTGACGAAGTAAATGAATCTATTGGCGCTCAAGAGATGTATACCACCTCCACGGAGGTGGGACCCGGACCCGTGAGATGTCGGGGTGGGATGGCCGGCGCATCCATCCGCGACAGTAACGGAGATTGGTCTCTTAGGTTCGGACAAGGGACCGCCCCGCTACAAATGGCGCCCAACGTGGGGCCTGACGTTGGAGTGTTGAGGCGCTCGGTGCAAATGTCACCTGATGAAGTGCCTGATAATGTGTTAAGTGTTCGTAACCCGTTACGTATGTCCAACCAACATGCTGCTCATGAAGCAAGTTTAATTGAAGTTGGGCGTGGTAGCAAAATTTCGGCGCTACAAACAGCATCCGAACGCCGAGGTCGTGAGACAAGGCAGATAATTCCAACTGATGAGACATTGAACACACACTGTTCAGATATTGGTGCTATAGCTCCAAACTCCAAACTTCCAGGCAGTGAAATGTCGCGAATGCCAATGGAAGTGATACAAACGACTTTAGAGATGTGTAATCAGACGCTACAATTGATGGAGCAGCAAGTTAAGCGAAAATCTGACAGTACTGGAAGCAAATCCATTTCCAATGGAAGACTCTCCTCAAATGCTACGGTTGCTAAGTTACAACCTGGGAAAGGTAATACAGCAGCTGCCGCTGGTGGTGGAAGTCCACCTCTGGAGACTTCTGTGGAGGAGATGTCCTCCGATGATGAGAATGCCAGAAATCGACTACGGTCCGTCGTAGTCCGAAAGCCATCCTCACTTTCTGTTAATCAGTCACATGCTAACCATGTTGCTCAGTCAGCAGGCCATGGTGCTAGTCAGAACAGTATGTGCGACGCTTCAACGTCCACAGATGATGATAAGTCCGACGCGATTGGATCACGGCAATGTCGTGGCATCGAACGTCACCATAAAGGTGATACTCCTAGAAGAGTTAAACGATCACTACCGACGGTTGCTATTGTTTCGCCACCCAAATCTAATGCGCTACGTGCAAGTAGTGTTAGTGCGGGGAATACCAGTTCCAAGCAGCTGAATAGACATGACGGCATGTCACGTTCTTCACGACGTCACTCGTCAAGGGAGTCACAATACTCTTTGACTGAGTCACGGCAACGTTCATCAGTCAGACATCCAACTAAGAAGGAAAGTGATTCGTCTGATGATGAATCGTCGCGAGATAATCGAGGAAGACATGACAGAGGGGCACGCAGATGTAATGATAATACTTCATACCAACCTCACCGCCGTCATGAGGATTCATCACCATCTCCTTCGCCGCCCAGACACGGGTCCTCCGGACGTCACCGTAGACGTAGCTCACGAAGAGGGAACGACGATACGTCTACGGAGAGGTATAAGCGTTATCGGAAGACACATATTAAGCCGGATAAGTATAACGGCTCCACTTGTGTCGAAACTTTTCTGGTTAAATTTGAAGCAGCAGCTAAACATAATGATTGGAGCAAACGGGAGAAAGCTGCGCACCTCATGGCTGCCCTTGACGGAACTGCTGCTCTCCTGTTGTGGGAGTTGCATGAACCGTCCTATAAGCAAATAGTCGAGAAGCTGCGGCGCCGTTACGGCTCTCAAGAACAACAAGAAAAATTTAAGGTTGAACTTCGCATCAGAAAAAGGAAATCAAACGAGTCACTCCAGGAGTTAGCACAAGATATAGAAAGGATGGCGTCACTTGCTTATCCTGGAGTTGACCAATCCACACGTGAGACTTTCGCAACTGATTTCTTCATTGATGCTCTCGATAACCATTCGCTCGCTTACAAGCTACGTGAGCGCGAACCACAAACCATAAACAGTGCACTTACACAAGCGGTGAAGCTTGAAGCACTGTACAAATCGAAAGAGGTTATGAAGGGGATACAACGTCCGCGTTTGGCGAGAGGCGTAGCTGAAACTAAAATCGGCGGGCCGGCCGATCAAACTAAAGTTGGATCGGCCGCAAATGAAGTAGCTCCAAAAAAGAACAACACGAATAGAAGCAGTAATCTTGAAAAGCGGACTTCAACAACTGATCATACCAGTCGACAAACTCAGGCCGCTGAGATGAGAACCCAACAGTTGCAGAGGCAGGTTGACGAGCTGAAAGCTCAAATTGCACAGATGACTGAGCAATTTGCTCGAGTATCCATACCGGATGTTGGTGGTAGCTGGGAAGGCAACCGAACTCCAAACCAGTACCACAATATGTCACCATCAAGTGGTTTTGTGCAGCCAAGTGCAACAGGGTATCACCGACGACAACCAGTTACTTCCACTCAGAATGACAGAAAGAAAACAACTGGGCCTCCATATGTGTGCTTTGGGTGTGGAGAGCCTGGGCATTTTCGTCGTGATTGCCCTCATCTACAGTCTGATGAGCGGAACTACAGTCATACAGCAAAGCCTCCTGACCAGGTCAGAGGTGTGCTGGATGGCAGTTATGAGTCTGAAGGTAAGGTTTACCTCAGAGCACGAATTGACGGAAGAATACGTTATTGTCTTCTAGACACAGGCTGCGAGTTAACAGTGATTCCTGCGAAACTTGTCGGAAAAAGGAAGTTATACCAAGCTAATAAGAGTTTGATCGCAGCTAATGGGACGCAAATTCCGATTTCGGGCTGGACTACGTTACAAGCTTATGTCGGCAATAGCTTGCTGGAAATCAATGGTCTTGTGACTGAACATGTCCAAGATATTATGCTTGGAATTGATTGGCTTCAAGAGAACAGGATCCTCTGGGACTTTGTGAGGAAAGAAGTCATCATTGAAGGTCAGCGTCATCGTCTTTGCACCAGACAGTCTAGGCACGTTTGGTGCCGAAGGATAATGGTTGGTGAAGATACGGTAGTACCACCAATGTCCCAAATGGACTTGTCAACCAAAGCTGTTCATGACGGACTTGCCATAGGAGAACAGTCGTCTAGCCTTACTTGGGCAACGGTGCCCACGGAGTGCAAAGACGGACTCCTGGTAGCTCGATCGATAATGCCAAATCGGGTGAAGGAACTTCCCGTACGAGTGATGAATGTGACAGAGGAACCAGTCAAACTGTCACGTGGTACATTTATCACTGGACTGCAACCTGTCACTCCAGTGCAGACTGAACGACAGGAAATGTCGACAGTCCAAGGTCACGGTGGAGACGATAAGAAATCTCAAGCCACTGATGAGGAAATAATTGAAATTGTGATGGCAAAGGTACACGAATCTGTCTCACAAGACACACGTGAGAGGTTGACGGCAATGCTTCACAAGTATTCCTCGGTGTTTTCAAAGGGAGATTGGGATTTAGGATGGACAGATATTGTGACCCACAATATCGACACTGGTGATCACAAACCAATCCGTCAACCATTGAGGCGCTACCCACCTCTCCACTTACAGGCCATCGACCGACAATTGGAGGATATGCTACAGCAACGCGTCATTGAGCCGGCATCAAGCCCTTGGGCCTCGAACATAGTTTTAGCAAAGAAGAAAGATGGAACATTGCGTTGTTGCATCGATTTTCGTCAGATAAACGAAATTACGAGAAAAGATGCATACCCTTTGCCACGAACCGACCAGTGCTTTGATGCATTGGCAGGCAGTGCTTGGTTTTCGACGTTTGACTTGCGCTCTGGATTCCATCAAGTTTGCCTTGGGCCAGAGGACGCGGATAAAACAGCATTCATCACTAGACGGGGTATGTTCCGATTCAGGACTATGCCCTTTGGATTGTGTAATGCCGTGGCGACTTTCCAAAGGTTGATGGACCTGGTCCTTCGGGGGCTCAACCTGGACATCTGCCTCGTCTATTTGGATGACATCATCCTGTTTTCTGTCACTCAAGAGCAACATATCGAACGCCTGGAGATGATTCTTCGACGCCTGAAGGAGGCGAACCTTAAACTCAAACCAAGTAAATGTACCCTCATGCAGAGAGAAGTCACTTTTCTGGGTCATGTAATTTCCCACCAAGGGATTGCAACTGACCCTGAGAAAATCAAACTCATCGAAGAATGGCCAGTTCCTACCAACCTCAAACAACTCAGAGGCTTTTTGGGGTTAACCGGGTATTATCGCAGATTTGTGAACGGATATTCGGTGATCACAACGCCTTTGAATTACCTCCTGAAGAAGGATCAGCCTTATCAATGGACACATGAGTGCCAAGAAGCATTTGAACAGCTAAAAAGGGCACTGTCCACGCCACCAATATTGGCACTACCAAATGATGAAGGGACGTTTGTCCTTGATACAGACGCGGCAGAATCCAGCATTGGAGCTGTGCTTAGTCAAATTCAAGATGGGCACGAAAGAGTGATTGCCTATGCAGGCCGTACTCTGAACAAAAATGAAATCAACTATTGTGTCACGAGAAAAGAACTCTTGGCAGTAGTTCATTTCACACGTCATTTCAGACAATATTTACTTGGCCGTCAGTTCGTCACAAGAACGGACCACGCGGCGCTGTCATGGCTTAGAAAGACCCCAGAGCCTATTGGGCAAAATGCCCGATGGCTGGAGCAACTGGGAGAATATGATTTTCTTGTCAAACACAGAAGTGGTAAGTCCCATGGAAACGCTGATGCCATTTCTAGGCATCCGTGTTTGCGAAAACCATCATGTTCAGCCTGCCATCCGCCTGCGAAAGTGAGGTGCACGACATCAGAGGTTCCAGATCAGCCAACCGTATCTTCGGATCCGCTGTCACGTTGGTCAAATGAAGAGATTGCCGCGGCGCAACAAACGGACAAAGACATCGGCGCCATAATCGCTTTCATAAAGGTCGACAAGAAAAGACCAGAATGGAGCGAGGTCGAACGGCACTCCAGTGAATTAAAAGCACTGTGGCAGGAATGGGAGAGGTTGGAAATACGTGGTGGAGTCCTTAAAAGGAGGTGGACTGCCACCGACGGGTCTTCTGATTCATGGCAAATTGTGCTGCCGCGTGCTTACCGCCAGGAGTTTGTCAAGTTGTCACACACAGGCATGACTGGAGGTCACCTAGGTCGGTCGAAAACAGAAGACCAGGTGCAACATCGGGCATACTGGCCAGGGTGGCGGTCTGACGTTGCGACTCAGTTGAAGTGCTGCACCGAGTGCGCGCAATATCATCGGGGTAAGGCACCGCATCAGACGCCTTTGCAACCGTTCACCGCCGGTGAGCCCTTTGAAATCATTGCTATAGACATCACGGGTAAGCACCCAAAATCTGCTAAAGGAAATGAATACATATTAACCATGACAGACCTGTTCTCAAAATGGGCTGAAGCTTACCCAATACGGAATCATACGGCGCAAGTTGTTGCCAAGGTGTTAATAGAGCAGCTGTTCTCGAGGTTCGGCATGGTCAAGAGGATTCTCACAGACCAGGGAACAGAGTTCGAATCCGATCTGTTCAAAGAACTGTGCTCAAGAATGGAGATTGACAAGATCAGGACCTCTCCCTATAAGCCGTCGACCAACGGATGCGTCGAGAGGTTTCACCGCACGCTGAATGCGATGCTCGGCAAGGTAGTTCAAGAGAATCAGCGTGATTGGGACGAAAGGCTGCCCTTTGTCATGGCGGCATATCGCGCTGCAAAACACCAATCTACCGGATACTCACCGAATTTCCTTGTACTTGGTCGTGAAAATCGGGCACCGGTCGACTTGGTGTTGGGTGAAGTCCAAAACGAAGAGGCTTATTACACCAGTCACGATGAGTTCGTTGCTGCTCTTCAAACCAAAATGCGTGAAGCATATGCTTCAGCTCGGGAGCATTTGAATGTAGCAGCAGAGCGGCGAAAGTCAGAGTACGATATTAAAGTGAAACCTGCCAGATTTGCAGTTGGAGACTGGGTGTGGTACTACTACCCCAGGAGGTACGTGAAGCGCTCTCCGAAATGGTCGAAAAATTACGACGGACCTTTCCTTGTAACGCGTGTCATTGAACCTTCTGACTATGTCATCCAACGTAATAGACGTGCAAAACCACAGGTTGTTCACGGCGATAAGCTAAAGAAATGTCATGGTGAAACGCCAAAATCGTGGTTGACGCCAGAGACACAGCAAGAACAGGTTGATGGAGCAGCAAATGACCAACTGCCAAATAATGACCAGTTTGGTCAGACTTTGGATGAACCGTCGTCGTCAGGCCTGCATCCATCAGCTGATCAGTTACGCAGCAACCGTCGAAAAGAAACGTTGAGACGCAAAAGTCAATTGGACTTGGAAAATGAAGAACAGCGTAGTTTACCACCGAGAAGCAGACGATTCCCGGCGCATTTTGCGAACTATAAAATGTAATTTGTGTTTAATCTCAGGTACGGAGGAAGACGCTATGCTGCTTGATAAGCAGACTGACAGCATCCTCCGAGGGGATCGGCAAGGTAGCGGCCCCTCCCTATCCGAGCTACCAGATAAGTCAAGAAAGACTTATCTGCCACCAACGGTTCGGCGTGTAATGTGAAACTCGCCTACCTCCAATGCCAGATGGGTCAAAGAATGACTCAATCTCAAACAGTGACACTGTTGAATGAGTGAATGTCAGTGGTGAAAGGAATATGACGCAGAGATGCCGTCCAATGAATCTTATATATTAATTTATCCAGTATCAGTTGCAAGTTTACTGGATGGTCAAATAACGCTGGAGTAACAAGAATTCATAGGGAATTCTAGTGCGGCGTACCGAGCGCCAGTATTAGTGCATTATGATGAAGTTCATCTGAGTACGGATTTGAAGGACCGTGATTAACAGAGGAGAGTGAGTGACATCGTGGATATAGCCGATAGTCCATATCTCTGAGTTACCGGTCCTGTTTGGAGTAGTAGAGCACGTGAAGCCCAAGTCCTTAACACTTCAAAAGTGAGGCAGGGGTACACGGCAAGGTAGCTTGGAAGTTGAAGCAAGTTACCTTTATATGAGTGAAATGCTTGGATGCGAGATTGTTATTCCACTATAATGTCCGCCAAAGAGTGATATGTTGGGCTATAAAGTGACCATCAATTGAGATCACTGCGAGGGGGACAGGTCTGGAGAATGAAATCACAACCAAGATTTCCTCAATCTCAAGGTGGCAAATTTAAAGAATTGCCAGTCTGCGTTAGGATTGAGAATCTCTTTGACATTTAATGCGACGTATCGGACGTCTGCACTTTGGCGTTAATTTGGAGGCTTTGAAGCCAGCTGGATAGAATAATCGATTAATATTAGTGAATTATGCGCATCGCCCATTATGGCCTGCAGTACTAACGGCGGATCAACATTAATAGCTCCGTGCGCCTCTTAAATATTTTATTTTTAACACCGCAGTGCGTCCTTCCTTGCGTACTGTTGGTAACGGAAGTTGTTACAGCTGATGTGATGTGGAAGTAGAATTTTTGCACGTAAAGTGAAATAAAGTAAATTTATCGAAGTTATGCGGACGGCTATTGATCGGAAGAAGTCATCGAGGAGTTGCAATAAACGGGTCAGTTGTCTGTGCGTATCTTATGAGGAGTAACAAACAGTGACGTAGGTCGCATACTAATGCCAGGCGTTTCTGCTTGGACGGCAGTCGCGGAGGGTCCAGATATAACTCAGTGGCACGAAATAATGCCGTTTGTGAATATCCAGACCAAGTGCAATGATACGAGGACAGGAAATGATCCTTACACCTTGAGTCTAGAAACGTATTAAGTCAAACAACAACGTGGGAGATGCCCACTGTAACTGTTAAAAATTATTCTGCTAAAAGCACTGACTACTGGAAATTAAATGAGTGGTCTAGCTTAGCTCTGAACTAATAAGTGCAGTATATTTGTAGGATGATGATGATCCTGGAGGTTCGAAGAAATGGCGTGACGACCGTAGTTCATCGGTGCTTTGCCGACACGATGAAAAGAAGTGTCACGTATGTGGAGCCATAGTGCTGTGTAAAAACTATGCGCGTCATGTGAATGGCCACGGGCGCTACTTTCATGACCGGAGGCCATACGGGCGCCCGCCAGGATGTCGAGGTCAACCTGGACGTTCCGTGTCTCAAATTAGGGCGATGGAGTCGTCTCAAGCTAGCTACCCAAGTGATGTGGTTCCTGATGGCGAGCTTCTTCCATTAGTGAAGCGCTGTGCCAACCGCATATATCCACTGGTGGTTCAAGATGCATCGGACTGTTTGCTTGACCAAGCTATGAGACAAACTGCGCCTCAGTTACCAATACGAATCAGAGACATCTGTGCACTTATAACAAAGAATACAGTATTCAGAGTGAGAAGTGAATTAAGGAACTGTACTGACCTGGAGAACTGTTCGATAGTCAGGAACAGTGCTGAACCTATGCAAACTGAATCCACTCACTCTTCACCATTGAGGCTGTCTGGGATCGTGGCTGAGCAGTCCTCAAATCAAAGAGCGGCAACAGATCAGGGCATTACCAGTTGTATGGTAGAGTTATTCGACGAACCTAATGTCCACGAACCACTGTCAGAAACGAATCGGGCAACGAGACCAGCAGTTCCTGTTGAGCCAGCCGTCTCTGTTGGCTCCAACGACCAGCCAACGACGAAACCAGCGGATCCTGTTGAGCCAGCCGTCTCAATTGGCTCAGGCTATCGACGTCGACGGGCGACAAGACCAGCGGTTCCGGTTGAGCCAGCCGTATCTATTGGCTCCGACGATCAACCAACGACAAGACCAGCGGTTCCGGTTGAGCCAGCCGTATCTATTGGCTCCGACGATCAACCAACGACAAGACCAGCGGCTCCGGTGGAGCCAGCCGTATCTATTGGCTCCGACGATCAACCAACGACAAGACCAGCGGTTCCAGTGGAGCCAGCCGTACCCATTGGCTCAGATGACCGTCGCGTTGTGATCCATTCTGACAGTAAAGAGCATGTCACTTGTGTGGCTGAGACCCAGCCTTCAGATCCACATGATGGAGATGTGTCCTCACAGACTGAATATGTTACCCCCAGGCATGCGCCTGAGGAGGGTGATGAGCCACAACCGGAGTCAGGAGAAGCACCGAACAACGACGAAGAAGGTCCTCTACGTTCAGCACTGGAGCAGTACCAGGCAGAGACATTTCGGGCCCTGTCGACTCTGTTGATGAACATGAAGCGTAGGACAAGAATGCAGTGACACTGAACGGATCGTCGATCTCATGAGACTGTTGGTGATGGACTGCGAACTTTTTGATGAGACATTTTCAGCGTGTGGTATTGTTTATATTTTTGTCTGTATATTGACGTAAAATTAAAACTAAGCGGCCAAAAATGTGTTAAAAAAAAGAAACAGACATAATTGCAGTTTGTGTTGATGACTGCTAAGTCATCTGCTGTTTTTGGCAGAAAAACTGTAAGTAGCATGTGAGTAAACATGCTAACATTTTGCATGCCTTTTGCACATAAAATGGTTTGAGTAGGATAAGTGTGTGAGTTTTGTGTCATTTGTTATGTGACAGTGTTTGTAATTTAGTGTGTGCATTTAAGCACATTGTATGCGATTCAACTTAGTAATTTAGCTCCAACCCCAGGCTCAGGCAGGCATCTGGCAGTGGAAGGGCCAGGTTACCTCCTTAACTGGATTTTACTGGCTTCATAAGTGTAGTGTATGTTTAGACCTACAGTGCAGTTGTGACAGGATGTAAAAAAATACTTGCCATGTTTTTGGTATGCTTTTCCATGTAACCCATTAACTTTGAAAGAGAATAGTCCAAGGAAGGGGCTGTTCCCCAGGTTGTAAAAGGAGTTACTGGTACCACTGAAGCACTGGACTCCACTTACAGAGAATCTTCTCAAGTTAGGGAAGTACAACTGTCCCTGCTTCCTTTGCATTTGGGATGTCAATTATTGTGTGCATATGTATGTGTGTAACTGTTGCTAGTCAGAGAAAGAGGTAGCATTATCTGTATTTGTGCAATGCCAATTACTATGCTGAGTGAGTGTGCAATAGGAGTGATAGACATATTTGGGTATGTAAATGAGAAACAGTATGGAGCATAAACATGATTCGAATAAATATTGAGTGGTGTAAAGTTGGGTGTGGATTTCAATGACCACATATGCCCATAGATTATTGCATCGGTGTATGTTAGAGGCATGTAAGTTCTACGCCTTTTCTGGCACATTAAATCTTTTTGTCACAGGTAGTCCAGTACTACTAATGATTACGCAGTTAATTGAATGGTGTGCTTGGAGTATTTTACGAGCAGTATTATTTTATTTTAGATTTTTCTGACACTTTGTGTCGAGTTAATTTGCATTTTAACATTTCAGTGTTTTAAACTGTGTAGGCCTTCTGTGTGGCTTAAATCACTGCATACCCATTTCAGTTGTTTTACAACTTTTAGTTGACCACAAACATGCGGAGTGCAAAGTTTGTCAGACATGTGTTCAAGCATTTATTGTGTTATCAAGTTAATGCTATTGAATGACTTTTAGCAATGTAACATTGTGGTATCGATGGCTTTGCCGCGACACGGTATGGGCGTCATCACCCATAGTCCCCTAATGTTTTTCATTTTATGGCTCGCCGGGAGGCGAGCGGCGGGCCGGCCGATAGTATGGCGGAGTTGCCATAGAATGGTTACTGTTACGTTTAGAGGGATCCAGTCCCTTCTTTTAGACTAAATTCATGCAGCGGCGATTGTTTTCGCCATCTGCTTTCTGTGTAGAAA
>Ga0209259_1000389_pt1 | contig 12772 bp, 8 predicted proteins | sample WorMetGr2BELIZE1_FD_187417 | JGI IMG/M metagenome (GOLD analysis project Ga0209259, IMG submission 187417) | Marine gutless worms symbiont microbial communities from Max Planck institute for Marine Microbiology, Germany - Inanidrilus... ...
TCTTTAAAAATCAATAAAAGCCTAAATTAAGTGGCATCCACCTCAAAAGTGTTCAGTATGCGTCATATTAACCAGCTGACATGGATGCCAGCTGCTAACATCCCGTCACCCCTAAAGTGAAAATTTGAAATTTTGCCACCAGTCTATTGGGCATCCTTTGACATGGTCCGAACAGTCGATTAATTCATTCTGAAAAGTGATATCCGTGAAACGTGTAAAATGTAAAGTCTTTCCGGAGCCATGTTGGCTCGTAGATGGCACTGATCTCCATTTCTGTAGCCCTCAGCCACACACCAGTGTATGCTGTGACGCCACTTCCCTTGACTGTTTGTGTCGTGCCTGAGCAGTGACTTTTGTCATTTCGGACACGTTAATCGTTCGTGTTACTTACTTACTACAGATATGGGGTTAATGCATCCGTTTATGCTCAACTTTCGCTGATATTCACTGTGCCTACCCATGAAGGGATGGGCAGGCTGTGCTGACCTGGCTGGCTGGTTACAAACTTAGATGATTTGCCCGCCCGAAAACAGTCATCCATCCCAGCACTAACCAAGCCCGACATAGAGTAACTTCATTGATCGAGACACAACATGCTACCACTAGGCCAGACCATCACATTTGGCGGACAGACATGAGTCAAATATGACGTGTGACTTGTAGAGATGGGTTGTTGGCTCCTTTCTGAAATTCTAACTACCACTGCTGCCCCAACGCATCACCCTGCTCCTCCGTGGTCTTCACTGGTTGCAAGTCCCAGAGCAAATACGGTTCCGCCTTTGTGTGCTGACCTACTGCTGTCTCAACAGTACAGATCCGTCCAATCTCGCTGACAGCATCTGTCTGGCAGCTGATGTTAAGGGCCACCGCCATCTTCGCTCATCAGCGTCAACAACTCGAACTGTTCCACCCATCCGATGATCAACCTTGGGTGACTGGGCATTCCCTATCGCCGCTCCGTGGGTGTAGAACAGTTTGCTGTCAGCTACACAAGCCACACTATCACTCAACCAACAAGAACTGAAGACATTTCTTCTCCGATCGAGCTTTGTCAACTACTGAGCCAATACCACTCATTGTACTAACTCGTGTGATACCTTGCAGACTATACAAAGTGCCCCTGTAGCGTTTATGCAACGGTGTTACTAGAATCAGTTCATTTGTAATGATAACAAGTGGTCAAAGTAATTTGACAAAAGACTGCACTGCCGCCGGACATGGATGGTTCAGTCGTATTTGCCAGGTTGTGCCAATGTACACCCCATCTAATACATGCTTCCTTGGACCCACCCAAGTCCACATCCTAAGTGTATCTGGATCAGTTCAGATGTTTGTGCACAGCTCACGGCAGAGGGTCCCTATACTTTACAATGGGCCACTCCTTTTCCTCTTCAAAATTGCCCCTTTGCATGGTAGGATTTGGGCACGCCCAGCTAATAATATATGGTTCTTTAGGTCCACTCGAGTCCACACCCCAAATGGTATCTAAGTTGGTTCAGCTGTTTTTGCACTGCTCACAGCAAAGAATCCCCATACTTTACAATGGGCTGCCCCTTCCCTCCCCTCAAAATTGCCCCTTTTGCATCGAGGGATCTGGACCCCATCTACAAATAATACATGGTTCCGTGGGCCCACTTGAGTCCACATCCCAAACAGCATCTCAATGTGTTCATCGGTTTTTGCAGGGCTCACGAGGCTCACAACCGTGACAGACAGACAGAATGACAGACTGACAGACCACGCTACTCGGTAGGTAGCAGTAGGCCACATCTACATATGTAGTACTGTGATGCAGCCGAGTAATAATGATACTGGTAGAAATGTGGACTGCATGTGTAGGTGAAGGAGTCGTGGATTTGCCATTAGCTGACACACGTGTCATTGACATGTCACTTGGTCGTGACGGAATCTGTCAGAGTCTTCTACGACACGTCCTTGCCATTGAGCGACCAGAATACAAGAGTCAGAAGCAGTCTTTGACTAATGATGTTGTACATTTACGGCATGAAATTAGACGCGAACAGGTTCGGCACTTGTTCTTTTATTCAGTTATAGACTGCCATCTATAAGATCTAGCCGGCTGCATTTGTGGCAGCCGTAAAACCAGACGTTGTTACAGCTGAGCTACTGTTTGTTGTATTTTTTATGAAATTGTATTATGTCACGCTGTTGTTTGGGCCGAGAGACGAATACAAATGAATGTGGCATTTGAACCAGAAGTAATTATAATTCCAGTATTGGAATGAACAGCAGAAAAATGCCAGTGAACTTTACTTATAACATGCACAACAGAAGAAAGCATCATTGCTGACCAGTTTAATGGTCCAGGTAGAGCAGTCAGTTTGGTGTGTGTGTGTGTGTCTGTGTATCTGGACAACAAGTTTTGAACGAAGTGATTTTTCACCTGGTTATTTGGTATGCTAGTTCGCTTTTACACAAAGTCGTGTTTGAAGGTCAAAGTCTTACAAAGGTCAGACTTTGCGGTCACAGGAGGCATGTTTATAAAGTGGTCAGTGCACTCTTGAATGAAGGTTTCTAGTTGAATGACATTTTTGTGCACGTCTCTTGATGCCTGAAAGTGCATGTGCAGACCCAGAAATATGACTTTGCGGTCACAGGAGGCATGTTTGACCCAGAAATATGAGTAATTTTATAGTACCTTGAAACCGGAGTCGTTTATCAGAGCTGCTGTATGTTGAGACTGGTGCTTTTTCGTGCTTTGCTTTTTTTATGATTGTTGTATTCAGTGCATATTGCTTAGAAATAAGTGACAAAGCACAGACAGAAGTTGTCATTGCTCCATAATTGAAATTGTAATTTAAAAATTCCTGCAAAACAAATGCATATTACATGTACAGAAAACACTGATAAATGAGTGTTGGTTGATGGTTGTCAAATATTAAAAGAATAAGCCACAGAATTTTACAGAATTAATGAAACACTAAAAATTGATAACGCCAATTTGGAAGGATTGGTGATATGTAGATAGTTTAAACTGTTGCAGAAATATAGAACTGACTAGAATGCGGGCCAGTGCCCAACGCCCAACGTGATGGTCGTCTTGCCGAATATAGGTGGCACCCTCTGTTCAATGCCGCAAAGTTTGGCTGACGTGTAGTACTAAAGTGCCGTGCAGTAACGCTGCCAACAGCGAAACCCGTTTAAATTTGTGGGGGTGCGCCAAACTACTGGACCTATCTCACCCGCTAGTAGGCCTAAGTATGCCATATTGTGGGGACATGTGGAGGAGGTATTGCTGCTTAACAAATTTCTTTCCGATTGTCGATACGTGCCTTAGTTGCTAAAATATAGCCCGACAAAATTGTGCGATGACGATGGTGCGCAGATGGCGATTTTTTGCATCCTGTATTTTCAGCGAGCCGCATGCAGCACGTTTCAGACCTGCATCCTAAATTCGCACTAAGGCCACACCATGTATGGCAGACATCCAGTGAAAATTTAGCAAGTCTACAAAAATTAATTAATTAACTAAAGTCTGATGAATTAAAATTTAATATTACAGCTGTACCTGTATAACATGTCAAGATTATCAGTGATAGTTTAGTTGTGACATTTCTTCAATGACAGCCTGTGGACCTATGCATGTGCTGATAAGTGTTTTGTGAAATGATGCATTTTGTCATCAATTAGGAGATGGTGCTTGATGCAGTAGTCAAGCTACAAGGTTCAGTAACAGATGACACGAAGATGCCAGGACTTCTGCGTGAAACTCAGGCCAACATTGACTGCCATCATTCAATGTTACACGAGCTGCGTTACATGCAGGTTTATATTGCACTGTGTCGCACTCTGCCGTTGTTTAATTGGTGCCGTCCAGTTTGTAGTATCTCTTATTTGCAGAATATCTAGTGTCATGTGATAAAATTCCACACAAAACGTGTATGGTTACATTTACAGTGTTAGCTAGAGTCTAAGTAACAATTCAGTGAATTGTTATTGTTTGTTTTATTATTTAAGTTCAGAAATGTTTTCTGCCTACAGTTACTGTATTTCTGCAGTTACTGTGTTTTATGTAACATCATGTTATATGAGTGAGATTTTACCATTGTCGCCTGTTTGTCCAGCCAAGTGAAATATAATTTTATGAACTGTTATATTGTGTACTTTATTTATGGCGAATAAATATGATTTGAAATTTGATGTCCTACTGGAACCAAAATGAGGATTTAGCAGAGAAGCTGGATTGTTGTGTAAGTTCGTGTATGTTTAGTGAAAGCTGTATTTGTCCATATTCATATCTTCTTCTTTGAACTCATGGCCCGTGTGGGCCGTTGTGGGCAGTGATCTTTCTCCACTCATCCATGTCAGCTGCCATATAGACAGTGTGCAGCTGCGCAAGTCTGCAATGTCATTGGACCATATTCTTGCCAATTTCCACAAGGCCAGTCTCCTTGGACCATTCCCAGTGTCACCATGTTCACTAATCGTTGATCTTCATTTTTCAGATGTACCCAAACAGTTTCAACTTTCTTTGCATTATCACGTCAACTCCCATACAGTGTCGTTCTGCTAATAATCTTGCTACGTTTTCTGTTTTTCCAAGTCACTTTCAATATTTTGCTATAGCACGTCATCAACTGTAGAAATACAGTAACTGTAGACACCTCGGTAGTTTTCTGGAATTTGTTACATTTATAGTCCATGTCTCAGCAGTACAGAGTGGAAAAGAGAAGACACTGACATCAATACATTAATCTGAATTTGATCGTTAACTCTTTGTGTTTAGTGTTTGTTACTTAGTTGCTAGCTGGCAGCTCTGTGCTGTGTGTCTCAGGACAATCTAGACGCCAAGCAGGCGCCGTACGTGCCGGTTGCCAGGAACGGCTGTCAGCTGTTTGAAATTGTTCGTCGTGTGAGCCTTCTGCATCCTGTGTATTACATATCTACAACATCACTGACTCGGCCGTTTGTAGAGACCGTTAAGAGTCGTGATCGTGGCCGAGGATGTGGTGGTAAGTTACGTTCATGTTCTACTTTCATGTTGTTGGTGACGTGGTGTGAAACTCGAGGATGCTGAGTGCAGAGAATGGGTGTAAAGAGACTGACGCCCCTTCCTTCAGGAGTCCGATGAAGAAAGGATGATTCCAGGCCACTGGTTGAACGGATCAGTGCTTTGAGCTTTCTTCATTGCTTTGACACTGTTAGTTGGGTGACAGGAAGGGCATCGGACATGTAAAAAGTATGTCACTCATCTCCTGGGCTTCTCTTCCAAAACAAGAGGCCGCTGGAAAACGGCCGCTAGGTGGAGTTAGGTACGTAGCTAGTATCTAGCTAGTGTTGAACTTGTCTGTGGGTATGGGTCATATTTGCTGTCATGCTAACATGTACGTGTACGTGTGTTTTGTAGGTTAACATTTCATGTTGACACTCTGCGTGATTTCTTTCAGTCGGACAGATAAAGCTCCTTGCTTGCTTGTGTGAATTGTTCATTAGTGATAACGCCGTCGGATGAATTCTTTGAAATTTGGCGTGACTGTCTTGGTAGTAATGATATCCTTATGACGTGATGACCTCAGCCGATGTTGTAGGAGCGCCGGAGGCACGAGCTCAAGAACTTATCGACGCAACGACGAGCAGCATCTGTTCACACGTGTCAACGTTCTTGTCTGCTGACCATCGAGACGTGCTTGCACTCCTGCTAGCACTGGAACGACTTCACACTACACATAAATTGACCAACGACGAAATGTCGTTGTGGTTGAGTGATATGGACACTGGGAACACACCATCACACCTCCAGTCTGTAGAAGATGTTTGCGCACACTGGCTCACCTCACAGGTTGCTTTTCTGTACACACTGTAGCTTGATCATGTTGTAAATTCCAGTTCATTACACCCGGTGCATGCCCTAGGTTGTAAGAATATGTTGATTCAGTTTCCAGGCAGGACGTTGTACGAAGAGACCAAAACTGGGTTTAGTTTTTGTGTTGCATGTCTTGTTTTGTCTTGTTAGATTTGTTTTCTTTAGTACGGACCTAAGTGAATGACTGGGAACAATATCTCCAAAATGACCTATTTTTATGTGGAGTGGGGTCACTGAACCTTCAGTCAGTTAACTAGTTGATTATGTTGCATTGACTACTGTACTTGTATGTACGTGCATGTAACAGTGTATAAAGCATGCTCGTTCCACCAGTAGGTAGAAGGCAGTCATTACAGATGGAATTATGATGAGTCGGTTTCAGTTTAATTAACCAGCCTTTTTTCTGCATTTTTGCTAGTTGGGCAGGTCCCTCAAAGGCAAATTTTTTGAAGATCGCTGCAGCATGTTTTTACGTGTCAGATTCCTTTCCTGTCGGCCGACAAACACCATCAAGGCACTGCAGAAAAATTGCAATTGGTAAGTCATAATTTTTCCAGAACTTCAGGTCACATGGGGTATTTTCTGATGAATAGCATTCAGATGAGTGGATGATTGGAGCACTGTGGATGTTTCATGGAGTTTAGTTACTGCTACATGTCTGAAAGTTTGCTAACCACATTGACACATTGTTTGTATTTCACACATATTTGTTTTCTTTTTCATTGTGAAACTGCCAGTTGTCATAGTATCTTATGCTGGTTTATGTTTTATTTTGTGTTAAATGTAGTGTCACCATGAATATTAATTTACTTGTTAGATATGGCTGAGTTGTAAGACACTGGAAGCATCGGTGCCTGCTTTTCGTGGCTTGTGTAAATCTCTTGAAAAACACGGCAGTCTTTGGACGCAGTATTTTAACGTAAGCAAGGAAAACATATAATATATTTCTCTTTACTGAGCACATTTGCTGCAGTTATAACAATATTTTTGCTTGATTATCTTTATTCTCATTCATGCTAGTGTTTAACATGCAGATCTTTACAGAGCATATGTTGCCATTAGCAACATTGATACAATTTCCCCAAGCCTGTTTGTAACATAGCAACAACACCCATTTAGTGGCCTCTTTTCAGGACATCCTGTCGGGAGAGGCATCCCATCAAGATTGGTTCAGTGCTCAGAAGTCTCGCATTATTAGCCAGCCATTGAATGAGGAAGCATATTACGTTAAATGGCATTTTGTATGAGTAGCGTCACCATCTTGGTATGAAGTCAGACTATGGCTGCTGAAATTTGAGCAGTGTGTTGCATTGATTAGACATAGTGTACATAGTCTGTATTATTTTGATTAATAGTCTGATCTTCATATTTCGTCATACTAAATAAATAACTTGCCTTCAGTGCTTTGACACTGTTGGTTAAAAGGCAGGAAGGGCATACGGCCCGTAAAAAATACGGGGATGGTGGAGGTGGGCACTGGTTAGTCTGGATGGAGTGGTGCCATGCCGGATGGTCGGTGTGTCTGCCTCTTTTAATCTTCCGTTGCACCATAAAGTCCAAAAGTTCTATTCTGGCACCGGCTCACCTGGGTGGTCCCGGAAAAAGGGCCATAAAACAGTTGTGGTAAATAAATCTCTTTAAATAACTTATGCCTTCAGTGCTTTGATGCTGTTGGTTGGGCGACAGGAAGGGCATCCGGACTGTAAAAACTGAGTGGTGAGGTACTGGCGTGGCTATCTGTCAGGAGCGAGATGCAAATGATTTGCATATGGTTCAGCTCATGCCACTGCCACCCCATTGCCACCCCATCATTTCTTGCTCCAGTAAAACCCAGAATGGTTTTCCTTGCTGGTGCCAGCTTACTCGGGTGTCCTGGAGAAAAGGCCATTAAACGGATGTAGTAGTGTAATAGTAAATAACTAGCTTTACAGTATGGCGCTAAAAACCGGGCATATATTCCCAAGGTAGTGAAGTGACACGTTTAAGATGTGATGATATCTTTAATGGTGAGTGTTAGAAGTTTACTGCTATGTCTTGCAGTGAAAGAATCTAGCAGATCTGTCAGCAGTTGTTGAAGTTACAGGCAAAGGGTAAAGGTAAAGGTCGGGTTCTTATATAGCACCATGTTGGACCAAGAACAGTGCGCTTTGACAATCTCGGAAGTGGCAGTTGATTGGCAAGAGCCAATGTTGCTGCAGCACAAATGTGGCCATCCATTGCTAATGGACATTGGACCCGCAGTAGCAGCTGGCAAGCACACCACCGCCCCAATCAGCCACACCAGGCCTTCACCCCATAAGCATTCAAGGCAAGAGTATTGTGGCTCCTTCTTTGACACATAGTGGCTAATGGCCTGTTTTTTGTGCTGCCTGTAGATCAGCTGTTTTGCATTTCAGGATTCATTTGAGTTGATGAAGAAAGTTCCTGGTCGCTGGGTCGAACCACTGACACCAATACAGAAAGCTCTGCTGTGGAAGGCATGCAAACCACTCCAGGTGAATTTCTTAACTTTTGTTCATCGTTATTTTTGAACCGATCTGCAGACTGTGTCAAATGTGGTAAATGGTAAATGTAGCATGTTGTGACCGGATATTACACTAATTTTTAATTACAACAATTATTTCTTTTTTGTCATTAAAGTCTTTGATGTAAGAAAGGCCACCCAGCCCGTGATAAATCCAGCTTCAGCAGTTGGCAAAGATTTCTGTGGAGACCTCTGGAAAGCAACTGCCTGAAAATGGTTATTAATATGGATGTATATGTTGGTTGACCATTTTAGCGCCACCATTTTGCAGATGTATCAGAAAATCATTTGGATCGTTGGAGTATTACTTTCATAGGTTGTCTGTCCTCACTGATATACCTGTGTCTGTTTTAACGGCATTTTCCCAGGTGAGCCTGCTTTAGCTGGTTCCTCTGATATACCTGTGTCTGTTTTAACAGCATTTTCCCAGGTGAGCCTGCTTTAGCTGGTTCCTCCTTGGGTTTCTTCCTCCTTGTTCTGGAAGAGAATCTCTGTGGATAAGTGTCGTGGGTTTTTTGTGGGCCTGATGTCCTTCCTGTTGCCAACCAACAGTGTCAGAGCACTGAAGGAAACACACAGCAGTGGCCCAGCCATTGGCCTGGCCTTGTCATTTCTTCATCCACCACCAGTCTGGACTCCTGACAGAAGAGGCATTGCTAACTTGCTGCTTTTACACCGACTGTCCAGTGACAATACCAGTGCTGATGCCTGGTGTATAGTAAACAGGTCATTTGTATAACGTTCTTACCAGGTCTGTCTCACCACAGAATGCTCAGGTGTAGCATATGTTAATGAGGTATCACAGCTTTACCTGCCACCCACACGTGCATCCAGATGGAATGAGCCATGCCTGCCTTTACTCCCCAGCTGCAGAGCATCACCGCACTGTGGCTGGTGCTCATTTCCCGTCCTGCTGTGGGTAGGAGGCTGAGTTTGCATACATGTATCTTAACTCAGTCCCAGTCTGGGTGCTATGAATGCGGCATGTTGGCAGGTGTATGAGACGTGCTGGCCTCTCGTCGTGCATGCTCTGGGTGCCGTCGTTGAGAGACATCATGTCTATGATATACACGAACTGTACGCTCAGTCCAGCTGTTGTGTACCTGTCGTCTTTCTCCTGCCACAGACATCAGCGGCTCATCAGACGCCAGAGCGTTGCAGCACGATGGGTTTGCACTGTGATTTGGTCGTACTGTCCACTGCATGTACTATTTGGTTGTTTAAGCCAATGCAGTCCCCTGTTTTCCTTTGGGGTAGTGCAGTCTTTGGCTGGGCAGCATTATTTTATTTTTTTTTCTTCCAGAGAGGAGTGCGAAATATTGCAGTCTTTGCATCTGTCTGTTTCTTTGTTTGTTTGTTTGTCTGTTTGTTTGTGTCCGCTTGGATATCTCAAAAACCACACGTCCAAACTTCACAAAATTCTCCATACATGTTATGTGTGGCCGTGGCTCAATCCTCCACTGATGACAGTGCAATGCGTTATGTACTTCCAGTTTTGTCGATGACATCATGTTTTCACATAATGGGGCAAATACAGATAAAGGCGGGGCCACTGGCGAATTCACTGTGACTCGTCAGGTGGCGCCAGAGTGAAGCCTGCTATCGTCGATTGCCTCGTTTTTCTTCGCTGATTAACATTTGGGTACGCAGTTGAAGTGTAATCCTTAACAATGCATTCTGTACCTGATCGAGTTTGAACTGATATATTAGGAACAGATGCTATAACAGGCACTGTTAATCATAAGTGGTCAAAGTAATTTGACATAAGGTTGCATCATCACCGCGCACAGACAATTCAGTCATATTCGCCAGGTTGCGCCATCTAGTACACCCAATTGGCATCTGAACCGTACTGGTGCTGCCCCCTGCCGAGTCACATTGAGTATATGGACATAGAGACATGTCAGGGCATGTCCTGGGCTGGCCGCTTTTCCCCGCAAAATTGCCCCTCCACATGGAGGGATCTCTGACCCCCATCTAATACATGGTTCCTTCGGCTCACCCAAGTCAGCATCCTGAATGGCATCTCGATTGGTCTAGCCATTTTTGCAGGCTCCCAGTCATGACAGACAGACCACCTACAGACTGACAGACGACGCTACTGCATTTGTAGCAGCTGTAGCAGTAGGCTGCATCCAGCTAGTGCTGCAATGCGGCTTAATAATAACAAGTGGTCAAAATAATTTGACATAAGGCTGCATCGCCGCTGCACATTGTCGGTTCAGTCATATTTGCCAGGTGGCGCCAATGTGCACCCCATTTGAAGAAAGCCACAAATGGTTGCCATGGCAACGTCCCTTAGGTGCAGGGTATCGGCAATATCTGCATTCTGTCGGCCGACCACTCAAATACCCCTTCATAACCAATTGCCCAGTCGCTATTGTCCACACAAAGCCAGTTAATAGCAATTTTAGTCCCAAAATTGGTTGGGGATCTGGACCGCCCATCTAATACATGGTTCCTTGGGCTCACCCGAGCCTACAACCCAAACGGCATCTCGATCGGTTCAGCCACTACTCGGTCGGTAACAATAGGCCGCATCTACATACGTAGTACTGCGATGCGGCCTAACAATAGTAACTAGGCATAGAGCGAGTACAGAGCACTTGTTAACATTTTGCTTTCGTACTATGTTGTCATATCTCAGGGTGGAGGCAAGCTTGTAACTAGGGTTCGCGTTATGTTGCCATAGCAACGCAACCCGTGCACCAATTACAAATCCACGCAATAGTGCACAACTAGGGGCCATCCCTTACCACTCCCCCAAGTCACATCCGGGTCCGTGCAATAGTGTAGGCATGCGGCCGCAGACAGACACACAGACAAACACACAGATGCGAGTGACCACAATACATTTCACGTCATCTACGACTCACGCGAAATGTAACAATGTGTATTTCTACCCCGCCATATGGTTGTAACTTCAGATGCAGTGGCATCGTAAAGGCAGTGACATCCCTTCTCTCAAGAGCCAGTGGTTGAAGAAAGGAACAAGGTGCGATGAGTGGTTCTTGTGGTTGGAGTTGGAGTGAGCTTCCTGACAGCAGAATATGAACGGTGCAGCAGAGAACAAAAGCTTTGTGGCGTTTCACATGCAACCTTCAGAGAATTCTCCGGATCAAGAAGGCAGCTGGATGACATGGATGCACCTGGAGATAGTAGGCAGTGAATGGAGTCAGTAGCAGGACTGACAGCAGTCTGATGAAAGTCAGCTCCGTCTCAACTCACGACAGTACGTTCAGCATCTGAGCATGCAGTCTTTGAGAGATGGTGCTCGAGTGCCATTCATGGCGTACTGCTGCTGGTGCTGACAGTTGTTGATTTCATCGTTACTGTTGTCTTGCTGTCAGAGAACTGGTATAGAGCTGGCTCAATGCTTCTTGCTTCAGCAGTGAGTTAATGGATCAAGAAAAGATGAGAGATGAGGCTGGTGTGTGATCTTCTCTGGCTGCAGCCATCGCTCAGAGTTCCCTTCTGTGGTTTCACACTGTTTGTTATGGCCGCCCTGCGTAGCAGATGCGGACATTATATTTTTGCCCTGTGGTTTCTATCTTTCTTTCTATCTTTTTTTCCTCGCCTAATCTCAGCGGCCGCAGATTGGATGTCCACCATACTTCCACACATGGTGTGGCCCTAGTGCGAATTTAGAATGCAGGTCTGAAATGTGCTGCACGCGGTCGCTAGAAATACAGGACACAAAAAATCGCCATTTTGGCACCATCACACAAATTTGTCAGGCTATATTTTCGGAATTATGGCATGCATCGATAATCGGAAAAACATGTTAAACAGCAATACCTCCTCCACATGTCCTGATAATATGGTGAACTTTGGCCTACTAATGGCTGAGGTCTTTTGGCGAGTTTGGGGCACCCCTGCAAATTTCAACGGGTTTCTCGTCTTGGCAGCGTTACTGTACGGCACTCTAGTAGTGGGCATCAGCCAAACTTTGCGGCGTTGAACAGAGGGTGCTACCTATATTCGGCAGGGCGGCCATCACGTTGGGCATTGGCCCACATTTCTAGTTTTGTTTGTTTTGGCGACAGAAAGGGCATTCAGCCTGTAAAGAAACTTGCACCAGTAATCTTTGAAGGTTCTCTTTCAAATGGAGGAGGAGAGTCCAGGAGCTGTCAGCCTGGCCAGGTTTACATAGAGAACGGCAGTTAATACGATGTACATGTGTGTGTGTGTGTGTGTGTTGTGATGTTGGACAGGCCAGCTGTTCCAGTACCCCATCCACGAGGTGCAGCAGCTGGCCAAGGAGATTGGCGTGGAAGGAGGGGTGCGAACCATTGCATTCGGAGCGGAAGATGAGAGTCATCTGACGGAGGTCTGGCAGGCACTCAGTGACTGCACCGAGACTGGTGGCTGGCTCGTCTTGCAGAATATTCACCTTGCCACAGGACTCTGGACTAGCAACATGC
>Ga0209259_1000391_pt1 | contig 12757 bp, 8 predicted proteins | sample WorMetGr2BELIZE1_FD_187417 | JGI IMG/M metagenome (GOLD analysis project Ga0209259, IMG submission 187417) | Marine gutless worms symbiont microbial communities from Max Planck institute for Marine Microbiology, Germany - Inanidrilus... ...
GTACTCTTGTTACACGCATGAAGTTGACAAATGCTTATATCCGCTATCGAGGGCATCGATATTTCAAACCCGTTGCGTGCAATAAACTGACAAGTCCCACACATACACAGTTTTTCGATTTATCTTGCATTTTAGCAACTTACAATGAAACTATCAATATGGCGATTACTGCTGTATGAAAATATTGTAAAAAGCGTCCACATTTTGTAAATTTAGCTATATCGGTGGCGTATTAACTGAAATAAAGCCAATATTTAGCAGAAAACTTTGAAAGCGTTTTTCTCAAAATGACGTTCCGGGGACTTATCAAGTTATTGCACCAAGCTCTTCAATTATGTTATCTTTGGTATATATACTGTACTCACACTATTTTTTGAGAAAATGTTTACATACACGATACATCTACATTATTTTATCATGCCTTAAAGGTACTCTTACAAAATGACTCACGCTACATTAGGCTACACCATTTTGTAAAAAAAGAATGTTGATTAAAAACAGATGCCCCAACAAAACCCCAATCATACACCCCACATTGATCAGCAGTGTTGTCCACAAAGTTACCATAAAACAGCTCAAGTAATTAAAGCCCTGTTTACATCACACTAAATGACTTGAACTGCATTAAATTGACCCGTGCTTTCCACTGAAAAAGCTAAGCAGAATGGAAATACACTGAAGTTCTCCACTTACCATAACCTTGGTTTTATTCATATGTACTCCCGATCTCATGCTTCTCTTCTCCATGTTATCCTTACACTCATTAAGCCTTTTGATCAGATCATCTTTACCGACCGCACTAGCGTGGGAGGTAATGCGATCGCCTCCGTCCGCCTGTCCGTCCATTTGTTTCCACTCCACCTTCGGAACTGACAGACCGCTGACCTTGAACTTTTGCACGTGAGTAGCCAGCACTAAATGTCACAAACTTAGCATACCTTGAGCATTTCAAGAAAAAAATCTGTGATGACATTTTGTGTGGAGCTATTTATTCAGTGGCAGCTGCAATTACCTCAATTTTTCATTTTCTGCGAAAAATGTTAATAGGCAATTTTTAAAATTTTTTGATGGGTGCAATGTGACCTGCCAAGTTCAGTTCCGATCACTTCAAGTCACTTGTCTCATTGAACCACAAACGGACAACACTGCTATGTTTGCACTGCAGTGCAGAAACATAACAAGGAAAGAATTAGTCACAATATAATTACCGGCAACATAAAAAACACTGTAGTATAATAAGGCAAAATATCACCATCACTAATCTCATTTATCGCTAATCACAGTGCCTGTGCCCATAGCAAAAATCACAATAGTGTGTGTGAATTATTTAAAATTTCAAAACTGGCACTTTTGATGGTGAAATATGTCCAAAGTATATTCTTTGTTTTTAAAAACAATGCAATTTTCAACTGTTGGTTTGCGTTTCCTCCAACTTAAAAATGTACAAAATTAGTGAGATGCTGATGTCAAGTTTCAAAATTTTTCAAACAATTTTAGTTTTGTGAATCAAACAGAATACTAGAATAACCGACCTTAACCGAGGTCGGACTGACCGCATTAGCCTGACCCACGACCTTGACCTTCAATCCTCTGCGAGCTATGGTCATGAACTACTTGTGTGCAAAAGTTCAAAGTTAACGAGCAGTCAAAGTGGAAACCAACGGATGGACGGACAGATGGACGGACGGACAGAGGCAATTGCAGTACATCCCACGCTAATATGGCAGGTAAACATTTTATGACATGATTTGATCTTAATATCCACACACTAAATCATGATCATCAAGTTCAGGAATCATACGCTTATAACTTGACTAATTATTATGCAGAGTGTTCCAAATTACTGAGTCAAAAATTCAAGTCCAACTAAAAATGCAATATTTGATATAACCATGTCATTTTAACCACACTAATTACTATTTCGTGATACAATGATGCATTTTTTCAACAAAATATACAAAGTCGCTAAATGATTGCACTTATCATGGGCATAACTCACAGAGTTAGAGATAAGTGATTAAAATCTTGCAATTTCACACAGATATAAACACGTAACAGGCATGTAAAATTTTAGATGAAAGTTCATAGTTGTTGGGAAAATATTGCCAAAATTCTTAGGGGATAAAATGTAAAACAGTAGCAATGCATGCTGTAAAACAAAAACAGTACTAAGTGTTAGCAAAACACCTCTTAAATAGAATGTTAAGAATGCAACAAAGAGTTACGTAGACAGTACAGACCACATTACCTGTGATTGGCTGATTAGTTATCTAATGAGATAATCAAAACATACAATTTTCACATTATGCATTAACTAGAGTGGGAGTCATCATGCTCAAATCTATTTATAACTACACAAATTACTATCTACTTAATGCACTGGTGCATATTGCAACAAAATATACAAATTCACTAAAGGTTAGACTTAATATGGCATAACTTTGTGAGAGTTAGAGACAACTGGATAACATCTTGCATTTGCAATTTCGCACAGATAAGAATACAAAACAGGTACGTAAAATTTTAGATGAAAATTTGCAGTTGTTTGGAAAATAGTGTATACAGTTGTTGGCAAAAATACTAGAAGGCAGCAATATAAACACTAGACAAGAAGCCCAGCTGACGCTGAGGGACCGCGTGATGCGGGCGTGCCAGTTACAATCTTCTAAAATACTGCACAAATGTAGACGCCTTAAATTTGAAGAAAAGCTCTGAAACTGGTGAATGACCTTCAAGGTTACTCAAGGTCATAGGCCATTTTAAACGGTCACGTGACATTGACCACGCCCACTTGGGGGACACTTTGTTACCTAAAGGCTAACACTTCGCTTGGCCAACCGATGCACAAAATTTGAAGTCTTCTAGAAACGCCTCTATATAGCTGCTGCACTAGCAGCAAACAGCTGAGTCTTGAGTAGTCAATCTTGTGTATGTAGTAGGCCTATTCGGCAGTATAATATGATATGATATACTATGTGTTGTGTTACTCAACCCAAAACCGAAACCACACGTCTCTAGCTTCAGCCGTTCCAGAGACATTTCAGGGGGTTTAAAATTCTAAAATGTGTCACGTGACCCGGGCCACGCCCCTTTCAAGGGTGGTCGGTCATCTGAAGGGTAACACTTCATATAGCCTGCAATCACACAAAATTTGACGACTCTAGCTTCAGCCGTTACGGAGATATGAAAAACGTTGAAAAATGCCCAAAATGGGGTGGTGTGTGGTGATTAGGGTCACCCCAGATCATCGGCAATGTCACCATTCGATAGAGCATACACGACTTCCTATTCGTCTTTAATAGAAGTCACACCTCTATCTTGTACCGTTTTCGAGATACGGCGTGTTGTCGAAATTTGCCGACTTTACCCTACCCCACCTGCATTTGGCGGTGATCCCATTCGAATTTGGAAAAGATTTTTGTATCAGAAAACTAGACTCCCTGGGCTATCACGTGTATTTGTTTGCGCGTTCCTATGTTTAGCCATTTTAGTAGAACACCGACTTGTGACAGAGAGACAGACACAGACACACACACACAGACATAGGGCTATAGCATATATTGCGCTAGCATAGTGTCTCGCGGTAAAAAAAACTGCCATCGATTGAGGTCAGACCGACCGCTTTAGCGTGACCTATGACCTTGACCTACAATCATCTGCGAGTTACGGTCATGACCTACTTGCATGCAAAAGTTGAAGGTCAACGGCTAGTCGGTTCCAAAGATAAAGTGGAAACAAACGGACGGACTGATGGACAGACGGACGGAGGCGATCGCATTACCTCCCACGCTAATACGGTCGGTAAAAGCACAGCTAGTCATTGTCAGATACTGCAGATCCCAAAGTAACAATTAATTTGCCATTACCAGTTATCTGCCTGAGTGGCGGAGTGCTAGTGCAGTTATCTGTCTGGATCGAGGTGCAGACTTGGATATGGCCCAGCTAATGCCAATGCCAGTCTATGTTTTTGCTTCAATAAAATTAAGATGGGTTTTACCTATGTGGTACTGACTGACCTGGGTAGTCCTAGAAAAGGGGCCACTAAATGTGTGCGTAAATGAGTTATGAGTATCTGCCTCCAGCACTTCGACACATGGCATCAGAAAGAGCATCCAGCCTCTGAAAGTAAGTAATGGGGCGTTGGTGTAATTAGGTGAGGTGTGGAGTCAGGTACAGATTGCTTGCATATGGTCCAATTGATGCCACTGCCATCCCAAAACCATGTCTCATTTAAATCTAGATTGGCACTGGCTTACCCAGGTTGTCCTGGAAATCAGACCATTAAATGGTGCAGTATGGTAGTTACCATTAATGCCATTAAAACCCTCAGCAAAAACAAGGAAATGGTATAAAGTAACACACATACCAAGTCAGTGAATGGTACGTTTATGCCATAATCATACGTAATCTGTTCGCCGGGCCTCAGTTCACGTTTGGCAAATAGGCACAAGTGAGGAACATTATCACTCGCCACAACCAGTTGAACAAATGCAGTGCATTTTTTCGAGTGATTTGCCAATCTGCCCATTCTTGGACACTCGGCAGTTGCATCAATACTACAAACACAGTAGAGACTGCCTGCAAGCTACGTGAAAGTCAAATTGTCACTAACAGTTCAACGTGATAACAAAAGTACTGGATATACGAGGCTCAGCTGCCGCCAATGGACAGCATGACTGTTGTCATTCCACATCATTGGAAATTGCAACACTAGATAGCGTGCATGACTTCCTGTTCGTTATTAATAGAAACTGTGCTAAAATTGTTGCACAATTTTACGTAATGAACCTGTGTTTGGTTGGCACCTCTATTGGGGATGATCTCTCTGAAATTTTGCAAAAACCATTGGCATCAAAAACCAAAATCCTTGGGCCACTGTGCTTTACTGCCTGCAAGATTCTTATTCTAGCTGTCTGAACACAAAACACGCTTGTGAAAAACTGAAGTACAGACAGACAAATGACGGCAGCTAACAGATCACTGTGTTTGCACTTTATACAGCCGGTTATTATATGACTACAGCTGCTTGGCTGGGCCCATTTGCAAGTTTGGATAGTTCATCCAACTGGTTATACAACTGGCTGTATGAACACAGCCGGTTGTACAATGTACAACTGTTTGGGTGAACTATGCAAATGAGACTAGCCAAGCAGCGATTCAGCAGTCCAGTCAGGACGCTTATGACGTCACTAGGCTGACACACACCAAGGCGGCAATGTGGACAGTAGATGACATGCCGCATTTGATCAATTTTTTAAATGTTATTTATTTGCTTTTTAGGCCGCATCATATGTGTGTAGCATACAGATGCGGTCTATTGCAACAGACGTGTGGTGTGTCTGTCGGTCGGTCTGTGTGTGTGCATAACAAAGAGGTACCCTGCAAAAGCGGATGGACCATCAAGATGCCGTTTGGCGTGTGGGGTGGGGTGGGCCGTAGTAACCATGTATTAGATGGGTGTCCGGATCCCGCCCATGGTAAGGGGCAATTGTGGGGGACACGTCCTTGGCCTCAGGGATCCTCGAGGACAGATGCCGTGTCCTTAGCCTTGGCCTCGAGCCCTTGGTCTTGGCCTTGGAGGCTTGGCCTTGGAAATAAAGTACTACCACTTTTTGTTTTGCTTTAAGTTACTGTCTTCACTCTTTGGTGTACGAACTTGTCAAGGTTCAAAATTATGGTACAGTACAGTGTTTAATCCACACAGAACATACTTAATTTTCAATCCGGCAATTTTCATGCTGGCTGAGTAGGCCATGGTGAAAGCTAAGTTCCAAACTCTAATGCAGTATTGCTTTGTCACTACTCACTTGTGCATAAAGTGAATGACTTATTTCAATTAAATGACACTGACACTGACAATAATCGATAAACTTCATTCACTCACAAACTGTGACTTCGGCCTTGAACACCGTGGCCTTGGCCTTGGCCTCGGCATCAAGTCCTTGGCCTTGCCTCGACAATTAAGTCCTCGGTAACAACACTGGAAGGAATAAGGGCCATTAGACGAGTGTGTGCGTATGAATATTCAAAACGTTTCAGCCAGCCAGTTGCTCAAGCGGCTTACAGCTACCCAATTTGTACAACCTTCTGTACAACAGCATGCAAAGATTTTAATGCTGCGTTGGCATAGCATTACTTGGTGAAAAAAATTCAGTAAAATAAACTCCATAATTTTGTAGATAATGCCACTGGCAGAATTCCTACAAATTGACCTGAATCCCTACAAACTGATGCATTATCTCGCACCATATGCAGTTCATGGCTGTCAGACAACCCGTACAAAAAAATCAAGTAAGAAAAGGGTCCAAAACTGAATCAAGTCTAGACTCGTCCAAGCCGCGTGTACACATAGAGATTGTCTGGAATGTTTATAAGTCGAATGTCGCTGACCAAAATTAAACAACTTTGGCGTTAAACCTCCTTAGAGGAGATATACTGAAAGACTGCATCATAAATCCATGCATGTAATTACTGGCCTTAATACTTCCATTAACAACAAGTATATCAGGATTTCAAAGTATTGGTAAAACCACAAAATTATTAGAATAACTGCCCTCGATCGAGGTCGGACCGACCACATTAGCCTGAGCCATGGCCTCGACCTTGACCCTGACCTTCAATCCCCTGCGAGCAATGGTCATGACCTAGTCATATGCAAAAGTTCAAGGTCAATGGTCAATCAGTTCCGAAGATAACAGTGGAAACAAACGGATGGACAGACAGACAAATGGACGGACGGAGGCGATCACATTACCTGCCTCACTGATGCTGTGGCTAAATATTACTACAAGCACTACACAACTTACCACATAAGGTGTTTTCTAAAGCGGAAGAAGTATCTGTAAACACTCATGTCTTCCTCGTTTTCACGTTGCTCCGCTTCCTCAGCTGTAATCAATTCTCCCGCATATTCGACCAGAAATGAGTTCTTTGGTCTTACTTGGCTGACAAAAATGCCTCTCCCTAGTGTAAAACAACAAAGCAGTCCCAACTGTTTTAATGCACATCAGCATAGGATACGAAAACAAAAACGGCAATATACTACTAAATTTAGTACTGCATAAATGCAGCAACTCCTAACACCCCATTTCCTGCTTTATATCACCCGCCCTTCCTGCTATAGGCGGTCACACCCACACTGACCACTCCACTACAGGAACTCACAAGACATTACAGAATCACAGTGGGTCACCTTATTACCGACCGCATTAGCATGGGAGGTAATGCGATCGCCTCCGTCCGTCTGTCCACTTGTTTCCACTCTATCTTCGGAACTGACTGACCACTGAGCTTGAATTTTTGCAAGTGAGTAGGTAATGGCCATAGCTTGCAGGGGATTGAAAGTCAAGCTCACAGGTCAAGGTCAAGGTCGTGGGTCAGGCTAATGCGGTCGGTCCAACTTCGATCAAGGGCAGTTCTAGTCTCTTACTGAGACCAAAGTCTCAAACTTTAGTCTGAGACCAAAAGCTTTGTCTGTGACCTAATTAATGTGCAACACATGAAGTAACGCGAAGCTTTGGCCACTTAAGCAAAACAAATATGTCATAAATGATATCACAGCTTACAGCGGTATAATAACCACCACAAACCAAAATCACAAAAAAGGCCACCATGTTGAATTAGCTACACAAATACACCCATTTAACAACCCTATGTCCTACACTACCCGGGTAAGCTGATACCAGAAAGATAAAACCAATTTGGACTTTACTGAAGCAAGAGACCGTGAGTGGCAGTGGCATGCAAGTCATTTGCACTTCGCTTCACAGATAACCACGCCAGCACCCACCACTCAGCTTTTTACAGGCCGCTTGCTCTTCCTGCCGCCCAACCAACAACGTCAAAGCACTGAAGGCACTAGAATTAACTAGTCATTCAATACAATTGCAGAAATTTTTAAATATTTTTTTCTACATTTGCCACTGAGATGGGGCGATTGGTCTGAAACTTGGTTTCATGTCAGCGACAGCCGGTGATCTAGTGTTACCTGCCACCAGAAAGGTGACATTTCCGCCTTTACTAGACAAATTAAGCCAGTACTCAATTTTGTCATCCAAAAGGGATGCAAGTCCGAGCTGACATTGTTAGCTGGTACACCTGCCCAAAGACAGTCACCCATCCCAGCACTAACCGGGCCTAATGTAGGGTAACTCCGTAGAGTGCTAACCACTACATCATCCACCGAGTTAAACTACCAATCTGAAATTTAATTATACCGATTTCACTGCTAATAAACTTTTGCTGAATCCAAGGAGGATCTTTCTCTTCTTTGATAAATATGATAGCTTCAGATATAGCATCAGCCATCTGTAACATACATATGTCAACACACTGCAACACTTTTAATACAGGAATTAAACAATATATATAATGGAGAAAATGACCAACTAATTTGACTAAATAACCTGCTTTAGTGGTAAAGACTGAAGAACCACACCAGATAATCCAGCCAATCATGCAAACTGTACAGCTTAAGCTGTTAAAATAACCTATTAACATGCTTACCAAGAGACAAGCACTTTTCAAACAACCAGTGTGGCTGCACGTGGTTGAGCAGTAGCACGTTCAATAGCAAGCTTAGAGATAGTTCATGTCTCACACAAGACAGGTAGACGGAGACCAGATGTGTCTCCATAAACTGTAATTGCTGGCAGTAGCACCTTGAATCCCTTTGAATCGACAGTTTTTACACAAGCGACGCTATGCTAGCCTAGCACAGGTACTATCTATGGCCCTGTGTCTGTCAGTCTGTATCTGACACAAGTCGGTGTTCTATCGAAAGGCCTGAAAGCTTCTATCGAAAGGGCATGAAAGCTTCTGCTGACCAGTCCTATGCTTTGTTTTAAGAAAAACCAGGTATCTACAAAAATAAGAGTATTTCCTTTTGGAACGTTTTCCTATTCCCTGGACTCAGAAAATTTTGCCACAGCATATCGATCGTCGAAATGCTATCAGCTTAACTCGAGAAAGGTGGATGCTCAGAATGTCATAAGCAAAGTTGATAATACTTCTGGGTTCTAATGCTCGACCACTATAGTTTGTTGCACATATCGCCAAGCGCTGTCTACAGCACATTTTAGTCATGCAGGTCAATTAGATCCCAGCTGATACTTGTAAAAACTTGCATGGTATTAATCTGAATATATGCATATACCATTTGTGTTTATTTACTTTTTTCTTCAGTAGTAAAGCCATGCTCAATCTAGACTGGTCATTGCAGAATCCAAAGTTTGCATCATTTGGCACACTTAGCCTTTCTCATTAAGCCTTAAGCAGTAGACCTGTTTGTGATAAAACCCAAAAGAAAGTACAAAACATTAAGCCACACACTACGAAACAGATTGTGTTGTCACTTGTCACTGCTGTGAGCTTGTGACAATTCTGGAGGCCTAGTCACTCGCAATACACAAACATCAAATCAAATAGGCCTACCTTCACTGGCTTTATTCTTTTCATGGCTTGACCGTTGCTAGCCTACAAAGTCACCTCTCAATAGTTAATGTGGAATATCATTCTTTGTACTTCAATACCTTACACATGATAATTCTAGCCAGTCATTCATTAGTCAAATTTAAATCGACTGCTTATTATGTTTTTGAGCGAACGGAGAAATCGCCAAAAGAACAAGTGGAACACTACCGTGTTGCAAGGAGCCACGTCGCCTCACCCACACCTAGGGAGGTCGGGCTGTATGCCACGCCTGCAGCGGCACACACCGCATGATATCTCAGCAACGGATTGACCGATCTCGATGAGATTTGGCAGGATTATGAAAAATGGTTTTCCGGAGAGAACAGGCCGTTAAAAATTTGAATTTTCAAAAATTCCAGATGGTGGAGGCCGCCAGTTTGAAAAACCGTTAAATAGTGATATATCTGCAAGTGTTTGAACGACTTTGACGAAATTTGGAACTTCGGGCCCCACCGAGCTTTAAAAATTGCATTTTTCAAAATTCACTGGACTCAGAAGTTCAGAACTGTTTACTGGACTGTGTGTTTTGTGTGTGACAGTGTTATAGTAAGAACTGAAACTGAAATGAAACAGATATTGACTGTACCGAACTGAATTTGAACTGAAATTAGCAATTATTTTCTGAACTGAAATAACACTGAGCAATAGGCAACATCTTATGCTATGGATAGTGATGTTGCCTAATAACAATAACAACAAGTTGATACAGCATTGGTAGCATGACACTACATCGTCCCCCTCACAAAAAATTGCCACTTCCCCTACGGGGATCAAGCCCCATCACCCCACCTAGCAAATGGTTACTTGCTTCTCTGGGTCCCTAGTTTCCACCTCAAACAGCCATGACCTTGAACTTCAATCCTCTGAGAGCTATGATCATGAGCTACTCGCATGCAAAAATTCAATGTCAATGGTCAATCGATTCCGAAGATATAGTGGAAACGGACAGACAGACGGAACCGATCGCACTACGTCCCTCGCTAATGCAGTTGGTAACAAGAAGCCCAGCTGTCGCTGAGGGACCGCGCAAGCACGCTGTCAGTTGAAATCTGGTAAAATGCTGCACAAAAGTTCCACGGATTGCACTTGAAAAGGCCTGCAACCGGCGAATGACCTTCAAGGTCATTTAAGTTCACTAACACTGGTACCATTCGATAGGCCACATATGATTTCCTATTAGTCTTCCATTGAAAGTATGTCTCTATCTTGTACCGTCTTCGAGATATTAACACTTATTTGCAAAAAATTTAAGACGTCACGTGACCTTAAAGACGTCCATTTGAGGGACAGTTGGTCGTGTATAAGTTAGTAGTTCTCATAGCCAACCTGTGCACAAAATTTGAAGAGTGTAGCTTTAGCCATTCTGAAGATATTTCATGGGGTGTAAAATTCTAAAAGTGGTCACGTGACCCTGACCACGCCCCTTTCAAGGACGATTTGTCATCGGCAGGCTGGAACATGCTATGATTAACCTACGTACCAAATTTGAAGTCCGTAGCTTCATCCATTACGGAGATATGAAATGTGTTGCAAAATGCACAAAATGGGGTGGTTTGGGGTTCACCCAAGGTCATCGGCAATGTCACCATTCGATAGAGCGCATATGATTTCCTATTCGTCGTTAATACAAACTATGCGTCTATTTTGTACCGTTTTCGAGATATTAACATTTATTTGCCAAAAATTTAAGACGTCACGTGACCTTAACTACGCCCATTTGAGGGACAGTTGGTCGTGTATAAGTTAGTAGTTCTCATAGCCAAGCTGTGCACAAAATTTGAAGACTATAGCTTTAGCCATTCTGAAGATAATTCATGGGATGTAAAATTCTAAACGTGGTCACGTGACCCTGGCCACGCCCCTTTCAGGGATGATTAGATGTCCGAAGGTTAAAACTTGATATAGCCTACAGCCATACAAAATTTGACGTCTCTAGCTTCAGCCGTTCCAGAGATATTTAAGGGGGTGTAAAATCCTAAAATTGGTCACGTGACCCTAACCACGCCCCTTTCAGGGACGATTTGTCATCGGCAGGCTGGGACATGCTATGATTAACCTACATTCCAAATTTGAAGTCCGTAGCTTCATCCGTTATGGAGATATGAAAAGTGTTGCAAAATGCACAAAATGGGATGGTTTGGGGTGGTTAGGGGTCACCCAAGGTCATCGGCAATGTCACCATTCGATACAGCACATGTGATTTCCTATTCGTCTTTAATAGAAACTATGTAAGTAAGTAAGTAAGTAAATGATTTATATAGCGCCGATATCTTAAAGAAGAATCAGGGCGCGTATGCGTCTATCTTGTACCGTTTTCGAGATACGGCGAGTTATTTGTCGAAATTCGCCAACTTTTATCTACCACACTTGCATTTGGCACCCCCGTTGGGGGTGACCCCGTTCGAATTTCGAAAAGATTTTTGGTGTCAGAAAACTAGAGTCCCTGGGCTATCGTGTGGCGTTGTTTGCGTGTTACTGTGTTTAGCCGTTTTAGTAGAACTCCGACTTGTGACAGACGGACAGACAGACAGACAGACACACAGACACACAGCTATGGCATATACCGCGCACAGCATAGCTCGCGCGGTAAAAATCTAAGCATTTAGCAGTCAGTGAAGTTAAAATAGGTTAACACATACTATAGAGCACAATAAATCTATTCAGTGAAAATACAATTTTACAGTGCCCTGATTTCAGTGAACCCTTCACAGAAAATAGACTCTGACAACCCTATTTTCAGCGGGTTACTGGACAACTCGCGGATCCGCCAACTCCCGTACTAGTCAACTCGCGGTCTGGACAGTTCGTGGACTAGACAAGTCGCAGACTAGTCAGATTACGGGCTAGACAACTCGCGGATGCCGTCACCAGTATAGAAATGAATGCTACTGTAAAAACATGAAAGCTGATGTGAAAGGCAAGACCATCTACTTTGTTATCCACTCGACACGCTGCTTCACGTGCACTGTGCACAAAGGTGGACTCTCAGTGTGATAAATTGGCTGGAACGTCGAACGTCATTCGTTGCAAATACTGCCAAAGTACTGCTGACTATGCAGTGTCCACCTTTATCGAACTAAGTTGACAACACGTTGCGACGATGAACACGCAATTATCAACAGGCCTACGCCGACTTATTCTCCATTATAGGGCTTAAGTTAATAATTGAGCAATCACAACCACTTAGCATACTGCAGCTAATGCTCGTTAAGGTGGCTGGCGAAGTGTTCAAGCATTCATTTCTACTTAATATTTTAATATGTCCACAACAATATTTAAATGAGAT
>Ga0209259_1000393_pt1 | contig 12734 bp, 10 predicted proteins | sample WorMetGr2BELIZE1_FD_187417 | JGI IMG/M metagenome (GOLD analysis project Ga0209259, IMG submission 187417) | Marine gutless worms symbiont microbial communities from Max Planck institute for Marine Microbiology, Germany - Inanidrilus... ...
TGGGTTTTGCGTCTTGGCAGCGTTAGTGCACGGCATCTAGTAGTCGGCGTCAGCCAAACTTTGGGGCGTTGAACAGAGGGCACCACCTATGTTCGGCAGGGCGACCATCAGGTTGGGCATTGGCCCACATTCTAGTTGATATAGCAGTAAAGATTATAGGCCAAGTACACTTTTCAGTTCATATGTGAACATATTCAAGCTAATACGTGCTATATTTTTGGAGGTCTAAGATTTAGACAGGTCACTGGTATTGGTATCATTTGTTAAGCCACATACGATTTCCTGCTTGTATGTATGTATGTATGTATGTGTGTATCCTTCGGGCAAGGGTCCAACCTACTCTGGACCCATACGCTGAGGCCTTTTTATAGGAGAGGAGTCTGGTTAATGATGTATGCGAATGTGTGCGTGACTGAAGGGTGAGGAGGGGTGAGTAGGCATGAGCAGCTTGTCAGGTGTTTATAGCCGCCCCTTCTAGGCATGGCCTACTGTCTGGCTTAGGCCCAATTGACTGACGCCTGTTATTCAGCGTCAGTCAACGGACCCAGCCAAGTCTATCACTTCAGCCGACGTCAGCACGACTAACACCTTGATGCTGCTAATCAAGGTGTCAGCAACGGTCACATTTTATAGAGGACACCGTCAAACCCTCTGTTGCCTGCCTGGGATTATCTCCCTGAGGAATTATTTTCACGTAATTACTTTTACGTAGGCGGACGCGCCTTACCCGGGCCGCGGTTCGAATTGAACTTGGAACCAATGGCACACAGCGCATGTCACGCTCTACTGCACATGGCGTCCAAGTGGTCTAGCCACCGGACTACACGGGCAGGGCGATTTCCTGGTTATGATAGTATGATAATACTTGCCATGATCAATCTTCATACCAAATTTGAAGTACTTAGTTCCACCAATTCCAAAGACATGATGGCGGCCCAAAAATTTAAATGTGGTCACGTGACCTGACCACGCCCATTTGGAGACAGTTTGTCATCCGAAGGCTAATGCTTGCTGTGACCTGTGTGTGTAGTAAATTTGAAGGCTATAGCTTAACCTATTCCAAAGATGAATGAAAACCCAAAATTTAAAAAATAGGGGTGATTACAGGTGGTTAGGGTCACTCATTAGCCATCGGCCATGTCACCATTTAATAGAATGCATTGGACTTCCTCTTCACCTTTCATAGAGACTGTGTCTGTCTCTGTATGGTATGATATAGATGCAGCTATAGCACGTATGATGCTAGCATAGCATTGCGCGGTAAAAAGTGGTGTTGGCGATGCAACATAGCAGTTTGTGGCATTAATGTGAAACTTATTCTGGTTGCCAGTTACTTGTTTCTTAGGATTTGTTTGTAACTGTTTGCAGACTTTCAGAGATAGTTGTGCCGCCACGAATTGTTCGTGAAATGAGTTGGGTGTGTAACTACTGGCCAGAAGACGTGCCATATCCGTACACATCGAGTGATCGGTCGACAATGTCGGCATTGGACAGACCTGAGATTCAGCGGTACTGTCTAATGGGTGTCAAAGATAGCTTCACTGACTTTCACATCGACTTTGGAGGCACTTCTGTGTGGTATCATGTCTTGCGTGTAAGTAGAATGTATGATAAGTATCATCATGATCAGTTCATATTTGGAGATCGCGTAGCAGTTGCTTTTCAGATTAAGATTAACACATTGGTGTCATTCGTTTGTCAAATATAAAAATACTGATGTCTTAATGAGGTTTGCCATGTGACAAAACTGTTTCTTTACAAAAAAGTGCGGAACTGAAGAATATTTTAAAAGAATTTTGCAGAAACATTGCAGCACTTAGTCCTTTGAGACGACAGCCTGGATGATTTCATTCCTTCAAGTATTGACACACCTGGAATCACCAAAGCCATGACTCAACAAGTGCTATTGAACAGTGGCATCCATCAGTCATAACCAATCTTTCTATATGGATCTGAATGCTGGGCACCAACAAAATTTACTTTTTTTCGTTCACTGTTAAGTAAGGTGGGCCTATCAACCTTCAAGCATCAACACAGTAAAATCTGACACGATGGATAGAAGCCACTTGAACCAAAAACACATGAAAATGCAAATTGTTTGTAAGAGTTTGTTCACAAAAGGTGTTCAAATCTCCACAATTTGCACAGACACATGCCTGGAGATGCTTTCTGCACTGATCAATTGCAGTGTCAATGATGTCCTGTCGGAAATCGGACCATACCACAATTAAGCGTTTCTTCAGTTCGTTAAGGACAGTAAACGAACAAAAAGTAAAATGTTGATATTTTGCATAGTGTTAATCTTTGCACTTATTTTCATGACATTTGGCAGATATCTATTGCACAGATGATAAAAAAGTCACACTTGAAACATGTTTTGGTGCACACAAAGTGCAAATTTCTGATTTTTAAGTTCTCCAAGGTAATGCAGCAACATACTTAAGGTGTGGTGGGTAACCTAATATGGATTTTGGCGGAAATTTAGTGCTCTTTCCAGAGTGAAAGAATTTAGCAAATTCATCAAGAATTGACAAAGTTATAGCCATGGTTAGGGTGGCACCCTTTTTTGACTCTCGGTGTACTGGTATATACTGTGAAAGTGGTTGCTACTTTTAAAGATTTTAGAGTACATTGTCCTGTTTGGATGTGTTGTGTTCAGTTAATTATACATTGCATTTTGCAGGGTGAGAAGGTTTTCTACTTTGTACGGCCGACATCATCTAACATTGCTCTGTATGAGCGATGGTTATCCTCGTCTAATCAGAATGAAACATTCTTTGGTGATCAGGCTGAAACATGCTACAGGTTATAAAACATATTCCTTTTATTCAGCAAATGTCATGGTAAGATAATTCCATAGTAAACAGATACAAACATGAGGTTGCACAGCTCATCCCAGTGACAGCCAGTGAACCTACTTGTAACCTGGTGACAATGGCTGCCATTACTTTCTGTCAGGTCCAGAGTTGTTTTCCCAGATATGGAGCTTTACTGTACTGCTTATAACGGAGGCACAGAATGACTTGCCCAAGATAGCTAGTTACGTGATAGCACACACACACACGCACAACCATTTTACGGGCTTTTTTTTCAGGGACTACCCAGGTAAGCTGGTGCCAGAAGAAATCTTCTTCTGTACTTTTATTGTGCAAGGGAAGATGACAGAGGCAGACACATCGACCATCCGGCTGGGCGCCATTCCATCCGGACTAATCAGTGGCCCATCTCCTAGTAGATTGGAACTGAGGTGTAGACCTTGGCCAATGTTACCGCAACCCGATCTAAGGTCACGGTCAAGGTCACAGAGCTTCTGAAGTTGCGAAAATTGCACTTTTCTACATCTATCTCCTCCGCCGTTTTGGCATGGAGCTCAAAACTGATGGTTGATGGTGATAGTATGGGATCTGGACAACAGCTTGTCGGAGCCCGATTTTTGAATTTCCTTCTAGGAAAGCTATCATGAGAATTCAAACTTCGTCCATTGTCGATATTTCACGACATTCAAATGGCCGTATTTCAGTAATGCGTGATGCTACAGTCACATGGTTGGGCACGCTGCTAGTCCTACAGGTACTGTGTAGGTTGATATGACCTTGACCCTATCCAAGGTCAAGGTCACGGAGCATTTGAACTTCCGACAATTACCCATGACTGCAGATTTCGAGGTCTATCTCCTCCGCCACTTTCGCGTGAAGCTCGATACTGATGGTTGGTTGTGATAGTATGGGACCTGGACTACAACTTGTCGGAGCCTGACATTTGAATTTCCTTCTACGAAAGCTATCACGCGAGTTCAAACTTTGCCAAATGTCGATATTTCACAAAATTCAAACGGCCATATTTCAGTAGTGTGTGATGCTACAGTCACATGGTTGGGCAAGCTGGTAATCCTTGACGCACTGTGTATGCTGATGTGACCTTGACCTGATCCATGGTCAAGGTCAAGGTCACGAAGCATTTCAACTTTCAACAAATGCCCATAGCTGCACATTTCTAAGTCTATCTCCTCCGCCACTTTCGTGTGCAGCTCAAAACTGATGGTTGGTGATGATAGTATGGGACCTGGTCTACAGCTTGCCGGACTCCGATTTTCGAATTTCCGTCTAAGAAAGCTATCACGACAGTTCAAAGTTCCCTGAATGTCGATATTTCACGACATTCAAATGGCCATATTTCGTTAGTGTGTGACGCTACAGTCAGATGCTTGGGCGTGCTGGTAGTCCTACAGGTATAGTGCATGCTGATATGACCTTGAGTGAGTAGTTTCTTAACGGCACATCAGCACATTATAGGCCATTGACACGATCCAAGGTCTAGGTCAAGGTCACGGAGCTTTTGAACTTCCGACAACTAGCGAAGCCGTGCATGTTGGCGGCGATGACCGCAGCCCCCTTCCGGGGCTTCCTGGTTACACAGGATGCCGTTCCTGCTGCAGCCCTACCACTTTGTCCTGGCTTGGGACAGGCACCAAATATGCTGGCTTGCATAGCCAGTGGCGTGGCGCTCTGTGACTTTGATATGCAGCGCCTTAGAAGAACACTTACTTACTTACTTAACGCTAAAATTGGACGAGTCATCACTGGATCACAAGCCACTGCTACATAATGTTACTGTTTTTGTACAGTGGACTGAGATTAAACAACCAAACTTGCGTTTCATGTATGTCACAGAAAATATCGATTTACTTGGTCACATATTGACCAGCTGAGTTCCCATGCAGATTTGAGTTGGATTACAGTTGCAGATTGAAGGTATGTGAATTGAAAGTTAAAATTAAACTCCTTTGATTATTTATGGCTGAGTATCTCAAGTGGACCGGGAATACCGCCTGTGGACATATTTATTGTGATCCTTTCACGTGTTTTTAGCTGTGGCAAAATTTGAAAGTTTATTTGCATAGCTGAAGCAGAGCAATGTCGTTATTAATTCGAGTGAAGTGACTGATTAATGTTCATCGATGGGTTCTTTGACTTGTGCTATGCACCTACATTCATCCTGTAGCATCTGATGATTGATGTGGTGATGTGCTACTTGCTGTTGGTATGCAGAGCCGTGATCAAGCATGGCCAGACGGTGTTCATTCCTACTGGTTGGATTCATGCAGTGCTGACTCCTGTTGACTCACTAGTGTTTGGAGGCAACTTCCTGCACAGCTTATCCATCGGCTTACAACTGCGGTAATTGATGCTCTGCCGTGCTGTGTGATTTAGAATGTTGGCAGTCAACAAAGTGGATTCTGCAGAATTGATACATTTGATCAGTGGTGGTTGCAAAGGCTGTTTAGGCATTAAATGGCATTAGTTTATTAGTCCGCCAGGCTTCAGCTGGCGGGCTTATGTTATGCAGCTGTTATTTTCTTTCCTATTCTTCTTTCTTCTTTTTTAACGATCGCTTGGGAGCAAAGAGATCTCCGAAACTACAAGACCGATCTTCACCAAATTTTCAGGGTTGGTAGACATATTGGTGTAGATGTTCAATCTGGTATCGGTTTTCAGATTGGTCAAGGGACGTTGCCATGGCAACCAATTTTAGGTGCGAAATCGGCGACGCCTTCCTTCTTGGGACTTGCATTCCACGATGGATGGCAGGATGGGAAAGCTGATGGGCGCGTTAACAGCGCAGAAGTCCTGTCTACATCATTTAAAAATTTGGTGAACTTTGGTCCACTAACTCCAGAGTTTACGATGCTGGTTTGGCGACCAATTATGCACCAAATGCGCGGTATCGACGAAACGCGTTCGATTCTTGGGACTTGCATTCGACAATGGATGGCACGAACCACTGTACTGATTTGTGCCAAATTCACACGAAGACGTGTTTGGTCCTTCGCTCGGACGAGTTGCAGATAGTCGCGCAAGCAGCAGGCGCGTCGATTTGATCGCTGGCGAGGGGAGTCTTCGCCGGCCTGCCTGGATGCATGTGCTGGGCCTGGCGGGCTACCACTGGGCTCTGCCACGCATTTCTAGTTTTTGTTGTTGAAGTGCTGAAAAGTAATCAACTTGTTCTCAGTTTGATGGCATGCCATCTTTCCTGTTTGAGGCACATTGCACATTACATTACACAAGTAGATGGCAACACCAATGCCAAGAAGTTGTTAATTGCATGTTTGCCAGAAGATTAGAAAAGAGATGATCTGGATGTCCGTGTATTAAATGGTTAAAGACAGTCACATGTCACACAGTCTCGCCTCACGTTGACTGAAGCAGTCGGCATGGCTGATAACAGGCTGCTGTGGAGCCTGTTGACTGCATCTGATGCTGGCCAGAAGTGATGATGATGATGATGATGATGAATGACAACGTGCTGCAGTAATGATATGTACTTCACAGTTTCTGTGATGTGGACTTGTTTGAAATGTGTCTTTTGGTGGAATGGTGACTTGAACATTGGAGTAAGATACATTTCAGAGTAGCTGCACTATTTGATTACCAAGCCATAAGGGTGAGATAGTATGTGTATACATATATGAAAGTTTGTTTCCTTTGTTAAACTCTCTGGGAATTCCATGGTGTGATATTTCGCGTTTTTGTTATTCTCGTCTGCTGTTATAAAATTATAAGTTTGTGTGTATTTGATCCTGCCACAGTGTTATTAATGTACTGAAATGAAAAGGTGAAAAGTGAAGTCAAGGTGACAAGAGTCAGTGCATGTGTATGTTAGAGTCGTGGTAAGGATGCTGCAAGGAAGTGCAGTGCTGGTGCAGTGTAGCTGTGTTGTGTTTGAAGGATATATGAACTTGAGCGGCGAGTGAAGACGCCAGACAAGTATATGTTTCCTTACTATGAGCCACTGCACTGGTACACGGCCGAGTACATCCTGCTCTATCTCAAAGGTAGTGCGTGCGTGCGTGCGTGCATGGCACTGTGCATCTGACTGCTGTGTTGTACCTGTCGTTTTGTGTATACAAAGAGAGCTCAAGTAAAACGAGTGACTGCTTTTTGTTGGAGTCAGTTGGTGAGTGAAGATAGTATAAGGTCCTATGAACGATTGGCATCAGGAGAGGCGTCTGGTCACTGACATTTTGCATTAGTCCGCCGTCAAGTGTAGGATTAGCATCTGAGCTGGGTTCAACAGGAAATGATCATTAAACCGATGTGGGTGTGTGTATGTTGTCTGTGGCTGGAAGCTGCCGAACAACTTTGGTTGTTGGGCAGTTCTAGCCATTTTGCTGTTTGTTTCAACTTTTCATGTCATTTTGAACTCTTGTTTCACCTCAAAGATTGTGAATCAGACTTTAGTGTACATTGTCTGCAGTGGCTATATATGTAAATGATGATGCTGTGTTGAAAATATACCTACAAACCTACAGGCACGATATGACCTATTCTGTGTTAAAAGTGCCGTTAAACCCCAACCAACCAACCAACCTGATGCTGTGTTGTATAACTTGACATGTTGCATTGTACGACATTGCTTCTTTGCTTGTCACACTTATGTAGCTGTAGGCAACAATTTCTGTTTGTTTTTAGTCTGTGATGCTGCAACATGCCATGAAAAGTCTCCAATCTGTTGTGGGAGCAGACAACCCATGTCATCTTAAAGCACAGTACTGAAGTTTGACTAGAGAGTTTAAATGTTGGAAAGATGACGTGAAAATCACAGTGATACATGTAATGTATGCCAATGTATGCAACACGTCGTTGCCAAAGTCTGTAATGCGCTGCATACAGTATTGCTGTCTGGGATGTGTTGTGTAGATGTTTTGGCAGTGTATGCTACCATTGCACAAGACTCGTTCTGTGGCCACTGATCATTCACTGTTTGTTATTCGTGCAGTGGTGGCTGAACTCAATGATACTGTGTCGTGTGCTGTAGAGTGCAATGCAAGGGACATGAGGGCAGTGCGGCACATTATTGATGGTGCAAAAGCAATGTGCACGTCATTAAGGTCGTGGCTTCACAGGAAAGACAATGTGGTAAGAATTTGCCTCAATTGGAATAGATGTTGATGCTTTAATGGTTACTTATTTATATCTTCTGTCTTTTCAGAGATATAGCCTTGGACTGATCGTCACGTTACAAATTGGTTTTATATTTGTATTTGTAGCCACATGTTGATGCTAAATGGTTGTTTAGTATATGAGCACAGTATGTGAGGTGACAGATGGTGAGAAAACGATAGCTAATGTACTTGCATGTTGTTAGTTTGCTGCGTGAAAGCTGTTTGTCGTTTGCAGGTTCCTAGGCATTTACTGATTCCACCGACTATTCAGCCCAAGAAACTACTCAGAGACCTGCAGAAAGAACTGAAGAATTTCTTGGTATGCTGATGTTGCTTCTGTGCTACGGTTCGTTACTTTTAGTTGTGTTATTTTGTATTATGTTATAGCATTCCTCGACCAAACTGCGAAAAGCTGGAATGGATATCATGGTTTGTATTTGTCTTACTGACTCTGTACAGTGCGATCAATATATTTTCAGTCTTGGCATAAACTGCAGTGTAGAACATTGCTGTTAAAGAAACTGCCTCTACTTTTACTGGGCATTTTTTAGGTAAATTGGTTAGCTGATTTGTCAGTTTTCTGCCTCCTCTTGTCTTGGAAGAGAATATTGGTGATAAGTGTTTTTTCGTTGTTTTTATGGGCTGGATGTCCATCCTGTTACCAACAACCGTATCAAAGCACTGAAGAAAACGTGAGGTACTGATGCAGACCTGGCCTCATCCTTTCTTTATTCATCACTGGACTCCTGGTGGAAGAGCCTTTGCACTGGCTCTCTGATGCCTGTACCACCTGTAGTCAGCTGTGCTCCGAAACCCATCGTCAGTTGAGTTCAAATCTGGCATGATTGCTTACAACTGCCATGTAAAGACTCAACATCATAAACTGGTGGATGGTGGAAAAAGAGAGGAGTGGTGTGTGGGGATATGCATGTACTTGTCTTGATGTCACCAGTGACTCAACAACTGGTCTCTGCAGGAAGATAATCAACATCATTTTATGTCAGCCTGGAGGCTGGACTAGACAGGGATAAGTCATAATAAACATCTGCTGTTTTTTTATAACAGTGAGCAGTGCAAATATATTATGCAGTTATTAAGTCAATTGCCCCCACAAAATTTTCACCGTCCCTGGCTAGAATAACTTAGTTATTGCTGGTGCACCCCGTGTAGGCCCGGGGAACCCCCTGTCCCCTTATCCATTCACTTCTCCATTTTTTGCTTTTTTTTGCTTTTCCCTTTTTCCTTTTCTTATTTGCTTTATCTACTTTCTTATTTTTTCCATCGCTTCCCTTTCTACCAGAACAGGCCCACTCTGTTTCCAGGCCAGAGGTCGTAGGAAGCGACCGAACCTGCCATAGGAGAAGGACATTCAGGAAGACACAAACTGCAGGGAAGGCAACAGGAAACCACGCTAGCAAATATGTGATACGTGAGACTTTGAATATGCAGCCACACCATTCTGCGCTGTAGGCATGCCATATGGCCCCTCACCTGGATTATCAGCACTAGACACGACATGTTGAAAAATATCATAAACCTGCTGGTACAGCAGAAGATGAGAGATTAGGTCCATTGCAGCGTAATTTGGCATACAGTATCCTGATACCCACGGTTAACTCGAGCATAATTTGCCTCTTCACTAGTTATGTTCTTTTTCTGCCTGAGAATACATTAACACCTGTTAAATTACAAAGTTTTCTCTAGCATATGTGCTCGGCTCTGAAAAGAACTGGTTTAGGTGACTCCGTCATAAAGTGAGGCATTTTTCACATACACTGTACTGGTACTAACAAGGCAGCAGCGTGTATGCAAGACGCCCATTCGTGATATTGAGGACTTGAAGCACAACTCACTGAGATGTGGCCTGGTCTTCTGCCAAGCATTCTTGTTGAAGCTGTGGCTAGCACGTCTTTGTGTGTGTATGCAATGTAGAAGGTTATCACTTTGAACACTCCTGTTAGCGTTTCATGTCTCCCCACATTCGCACGAGAAAGACTAGTGTTAACATCAGTTGAAGTAGTGTAGGAACATTCTGTGTCTAATACACACACAGCATGGCACGACGTCTGGCAAATGTCAGAGTGGTGTGTTAGTGTATGCATACAGCATGGACTGTGTGCACTGTGCATGTGATCTTGCACTGTGCGTGTGATCTTGCACTGTGCATGTGATCTTGCACTGTGCGTGTGATCTTGCACTGTGCATGTGATCTTGCACTGTGCATGTGATCTTGCACTGTGCGTGTGATCTTGCACTGTGCGTGTGATCTTGCACTGTGCATGTGATCTTGCACTGTGCATGTGATCTTGCACTGTGCATGTGATCTTGCACTGTGCGTGTGATCTTGCACTGTGCGTGTGATCTTGCACTGTGCGTGTGATCTTGCACTGTGCGTGTGATCTTTCAGAATCCAAAGGAGCGTGTTGTTCTGTTTGAATATGGCAAGAACACTCCAGCAGTCGACAGTGGTGTGAGGAATGCACGCGGCCAGCACTTGAATGCAACACTGTCACCAAAGAAACTGCCAGGATCTGCACTTCTTCCTTCCGTAGTTCATGCACCAGCAGTCTATGCTTCACAGCCAGCGGAAATCGAAAAGTTCAGTTCTGTGCATTATCTGGCAACTGCTGAGGTATGTGGCATGATAGCCGTGTGTGTTCGACACTGTACAACTTTGTTTTACCTAGCATACACAGTGATGGGTCCTGGTATCACAGAGACAATGTCAGATGAAATGAGTTAGTTACATTGAACCATTCCCCCAGTTGACATCAGGAATGACGTCTAGCCACAGGGTTAAAGAACCAGGTTTGTCTAAAAACATGTCTTCTTGATTGTATATAGGTGATAGTGATTGTCTCAGTATTGTTAGACTGCATCGCCCGTACTACCGGTACGTGTAGATGCGGGCACTTGTTACCGACCGAGTAGTCTGGTCTGTCAGTCTGTCTGTCGGTCTCTGACACTAGTGAGTCCTGCAAAAACGGCTGAACCAATCGAAATACCGTTTGGGTTGAGGACTCAGGTTGGCCCAGGGAACCACGTATTTGATGAGGGTCCAGATACCCCATTGGAAGGGGCAGTTTTGGGGGAAGAAGAGCCCATTGTAAGTGTAGGGACTTTCTGTTGTGAGGTGTGCAAGAATGGCCGAACCGATCAACTTGCAGTTTGGATTGTGGACTGGGTGGGCATAGAACCGATAAGATGTTGAAGTGTTGACAGTGAAATCGATGTCCATGACTGATGCCGATCCTGAGCCTCAGTCACTGCAAGCGTTGAAGCAATGTCTCCGAAAAGCATGGACATCAATTTCACCGTCAACACTTTAACATCTTATCGGTTCTATGCCTAACTGACTGAAAGTGGTCATTAAAAATAAAGGAAACACCATTCCGTACTAACAGTGGCCAGTGGACAGCGATCGCGCTTGCCGTTAATGTTTTTCGGTACATTGTTGTGTTATTTTTCGGTGGTGTTATATAAATGAGTACTGTAAATGCTGTTTAATAGCTACAGCTATGAAATTTTATACAGACCATTTCATTAAATATATCTACAATGAGATATAAAATTATTGCTGGTTACTGTTAATAACAGGCTTAATTTTGAAGTCGAAATCATTCACGACCTATCGTGTCACCCTATAGTATGCTACACGGAAGTGAGACCTGGCCTGACAGGAAAGAAAATGAGGTGGCACTTCAGCGAGCAGAGATGAGAATGGTCAGATGGATGTGTAATGTTGAGGTAGAAGATAGAGTTCCAAGTAAGGAGTTGAGAGAAAGACTAGGAATAGATGATATAATATTGATACTACAGCAAAGCAGGTTGCGATGGTATGGACATGTGTTGCGAAAAGAAGACACTGATTGGGTGAAGAAATGTATGGAATATGAGGTGGAGGGCTCCAGACCAAGAGGTAGACCAAAGAGGACATGGAAAGAGGTTGAGCAAAAAGATTGCCAAGCACCTAATTTGAACAAGGAGGATGCTGTGGATCGTGGAAGATGGAAGAAGCTGACAAAGATTGGGTGATGATCAGGATGGTGGTTGGGTGAGTGTTTCTTCTGGTAGTGGCTCGCCCGGGTAGTCCCGGACAGAGGGCCATAAAACGGTTGTTGTTGTCATTGTTGTAATATATAACGTGTGATGGTTAACTTTATCAAATGCTTTCGAGAGATCAATAGCAAAAAGATTCGCCGTACTTCCACCAGAGATTAAATGATCAACAATGCACCTGACTGTGTATATAGCATGGCGGCACCCACCCGCATGGTGGAACCCACCCCTTTTTTGAACTCAAACTGATTGCTGTTGGTTACTAGGAGTGGCTGAAATCGTTCGACAAAAGAATATTCAAAAACTTTCGATACAGTGGGACTAATGGCAATGCCATTTTTGTTACTGTGAGACAATTTTTCATTGAGCCATTTTTTTGCTTTACAATTGAGGTATTTTCAGTGCTTGACGAACCAAACCAACAGCAGGAGATCTTCAGTGCTCTGACACTGTTGTTTGGTGACAGCAATGGCGTCTGGCCTGTAAAAACCATTTTCCCCCAACTCACCAATGTTCACTTGAAAATTGCCATCGAGACCACCGCCACAACCATTTTACAGCCCTTTTTCCAGGACCACCTGGGTAAGCCGGTGCCAGAAGAGACTTATGGACTTTATGGTGCAAGGGAAGATTAACAGAGGCAGACACACCGACCATCCAGCTGGGCGCCACTCCATCCGGACTAACCAGTGCCCACCTCCACCATCCCCCCCCATTTTTTACAGGCCAAATG
>Ga0209259_1000394_pt1 | contig 12729 bp, 5 predicted proteins | sample WorMetGr2BELIZE1_FD_187417 | JGI IMG/M metagenome (GOLD analysis project Ga0209259, IMG submission 187417) | Marine gutless worms symbiont microbial communities from Max Planck institute for Marine Microbiology, Germany - Inanidrilus... ...
CATGAAAATATATATGGTCTCCCTATTACATAGGGCGACCATAAAAAAGTCACAGACAGTGCTAAAAACAGAACCTTAAGCAGGTCAATGTGTGGGGTAAACACGACAACCATCATCAACAATTTAAGGAGTTACAAAACAGAACATACAAGCATTCACAAAACAAACCAGGTCTGAGCTGGATTTGGCGCTAACTGCTTATGACAAATTTCGATCGCCAACTGCATCAGCTCGTCATCTGCGTGACTGAGACCCGTTCCAATCATCCTTAGTCTATCAAAATAAGCTGGTTCCCTGGCCGCGTTCTTCTCGGATGTGCTGTTCGCTGCAAAATCGGTAGTTTGTTGACTCATACCGACTGCAGAAAACTGTTTTTTATCTGCCACTGCTTTGTTAACGTTGGACTCGTGAGAGAGCTCGCTCAATAACAGACTTGACTCGAGATCACAGTCATGCATATCATCGGTTGTTATTTCATCCGACAAGTCATCACCGATGGCTGTCAAGTTACACGCGGCATTCTTGACTGACCCGAAGTGTCGACTGTGAAAAAGAACGCGAGATCCGCGCAATGTGCGGTTGCTGCAAACGTTGTCGGACGATCGTTTATGAAGGCTCTTATGATCTGTAATAAGTGAAGGAATTACAGACTTAAATTCCTGAGGCACTGCGAACAGATCCGTCTGCGGCGGAGTGCCTGCCAATTTCTCGTCCAATTCTCTATCTGTCTCCAGCAGAGTCTGATTGCTGGAAACGGGCTCCGCCACATTTCCAATACTCTGCATGCGATGTTCTGACAAATTTACCACAGACGAACAGTTGTTAGAGTTTGAAGAAGAACACCTGAAAAATTCTTGGCTGTCATTAACCATCTGTGACTGTGACATATCTGACCAGTCATTCTCATCATGTATGTCTAAAGCATTCATAGCTGGCATCACATAACCATTCACACCTTTTTGAAATGGCACCATTTCTAGTGGCGGCACAGTTCTATGCAGTTTATCGATAGACACCAGTCGATTGTGACTATAGTTGGCAAATGTATTTACTGAATGGAAAAAGTGGGATGTACCATTAGGAGTTTGCTGTTCACGGCAAATGCCTGCATCTGACGTATCTTCAAAGAACCAACTGACGTCATTGTCAAGGGCAGCTGTATCGGTTTCTGGTTCATCAGCTACTGAGGTCACACTGCATGTCTCCTGCTCTGGTTGCCACGAACTTTCTGCTTCAAAGTAACACTGTTCTGCATCACACGAATGAAGACTGGCTTGACAGTCGATGCTCATGTCACGTGAAGATTCACTTTCATGACACGACGTAAGCTGTGCATTGTCACCCATCTCAGAAGAGCCTATAAAGTGCCAACATTTAGGTGTGTTTTCAGAACTACTATCGTTGACGGTGTCGATGAAAGGTGCGGCAGGAGAGTGTCCATATAGAACTTCGTTCAGTTCCTCGTCAAAGTACTTCGACACGGGTGATCTCAAAATGCACTTTGCACAGTGTTCCAGACCGACTTGGAATGCAGAAACAATGTCGGCAGGCGAGATGTCCTGTGTTCGTCACACACAAATAAAAACAAGTGGTCAAAGTAATCTGACATAAGGCCGCATCGCCGCCGCGCACGGACGGTTCAATCGTATTCACCAGGTGACGCCAATGAGCACCTAATCTAGTACACCCCAATCAGCATCTGCACCATGCCAGTTCTGCCCTCTGCTAAGTTGCTTTGAGTATATCGACCACCAGGCATGTCCGGCATGTCCTGGGCTCGCCCCTTTTAATCCAAAAAAATTGCCCCTACATGTGTGGGGATCTGGACCCACACCTAATACATGGTTCCATGGGCCCGCCCAAGTCAACATCCCAAATGGCATCACAATCAGTTCAGCCACTTTTGGAGGGCTGACGGTCGGACAGACCGACAGACAGACCATGCAACTCAGTCTGTAGCAATATGTCACATCTAGCTAGTGCTGCAATTTGGTCTAATAACATAACTACTTTCAGAGCTATGACTCTGTTAATTACACATTCAGTTGTAAACTTGCAGTTTTTACTATTTACTAGAAAGCCCCAGTCGAGGCCGCACTGGTTGTTACATATTTACAGTTTCTAATTCAGGTCTGCTTTCCGTGCATTAAGCATGTGTCGACCACGCCCAGCTAGCCACGCCCACTTCCGTCACATCACCGATACATCCCTGAACTCACTTGTGGTTTTAATAATAGCAATGGATATTTACTATTTCATTACTAAAATATAAGTTCAAACGTCCATTTCCACCTGTTTAATGTATTTTTAATTTTCAAGAAGTGATGGGGTTCAGAGCTGACCTGAGCATCAGCCTGCCAAATACCAGTGTGATCCCTTGAACCATTGTGGAGAAATGACAATTTTTAATTTTTAAATAACAGCCGAACACCACCTTGGATTTGTAAAAATTCAACATTTTAACATTCGATGGGGCCGAGAAGGTCAATACGCATCATTGTGCCAAATACTGTGGCAACTGGTTAAAATGTTGCCAAGGTATGCAGTCACTGCCAAAAAAAGATCTGTTAGACCAAAAATGAGCATAATATGTTTCAACAACCATTTTTTTCCAATTTAGTTGAAAGTCAGTTACTTCTGTTACACGAGATCTGTGGTTGAATTTCTCACAGGCTAGGCGTCCTTCTGATGACTAACCAACAGTGGCGTCATGGCATGGCTGCCCGAACAGACTCATGTCCCAAAGCTGTTCAGTCAGCAAGCAATAGCACTATGCACTGCAGCATGAGCACCAATCTGTCTACAACACTATGGGATCCATAGAAACGGCGAGGCCTGAAGAGCTAAACAGCAAAGCTCGAAGCGTCCTTACCTTACCTTACCTTACCTTCGGGGTGGGTGGGTATCAGCCACCCAGCGCTGAGGCCATAACAGGATTGGCCCAATGCGCATCCCCAAAATAACCGCAAGGTTACTTGAACCTCTTTGAGGCTCTAACGAACCTCATTAGAGCATGTGGCTGAATACAGCGAAGTTCATCTAATCTCAAGAAATGGGATCCGAGGATAGAATGTCTAGCCATGATAGTGGCAGGACACTTTCCTAAAAAGTGTACCGAGGTTTCATCCTCTTCGCCGCATACTGAGCAGATCGGATCTGTTCGAATTTTCATGACAGCGAGATGTCTGTTAAGTGTAACATGGCCTGTAAGTACATGTAGATGTTTCCGACTAAGGCCCAGTGCATATTGTGCCAGCTTCTCGTCTGGGCCTTTGAGGAATAGTCTAGACTGGCGGTAGACTCCCAAACTCGTTGGTGCTCTTTATTTGCCCAACGACATATCTCAGTTGAGATAGTTGTCATGTTGATCCCAATAGCTGGTTCTGGGCCAACAAAAGCTGACGTGGCTACTTGTTTGGCTAAAACATCACCCACTTCATTTCCTGGTATATTACTGTGGCCAGGAACCCACAGTAACATCACACTGTTAAAGACTGACAATCTCTTCAGTGCAGAAGCTCAAAGGGTCATGAGGGGGTGGGATTCTTAGGGAGAAGATGTTCCTTTCCCACCAGCTAGAGGGTCTGGGGTAGTGCTGTAAGCTCCCCCAGTGGGGTTTAGGGTGTGGGCCAAAACCCTGGCAACCTGGCAACTTACAACGTTTTATAGACTTACAAAGCTGGTCCTGCTGTCAATTTTGCAGATTTTAAATTCATTTCAGTGAAATTTTTGTGGGGTCCAAGCCATAGAAGACCCTCACAACCAAATTTTTGTGGGGTCCAGACCCCTGAACCCTCATGGGATAGGCGCCTATGCACCACATTTGGTTGGTTAAAGTTATATGACATTTTCAATCAAGTGGCATTTTCCTCAATCACTCAACTTGCAAAAATATTACAATTTTATCAAAAGTATCAATTATGTATGACAAATTATAATTTGAAAAGCACGACATAAGCTAATCCGTGTTGAAAACACTGTTAAATTCTAACCACTCAACCAATGACAGAATATACACAGAATATACAACTTACAGGCATTTTCGACATAAACATTATTCTCACATTACTACTGATGATGACTTGTAAGGTACGGAGATGGTGCAGGTAATACCGCCGAGGAGAACTCTAGCATCTTCTCCATAATTCAAATGTGCTAGTTGCCTTCAGTGCCTTGACACTGTTGGTTGGGCGGCAGGAAGGGCATCCGGCCTGTAAAAACGGGGGATGGTGGAGGTGGGCATTGGTTAGTCCGGATGGAGTGGCACACAGCACGAGGGTCGGTGTGTCTGCCTCTGTTAATCTTCCTTTGCACCATAAAGTCCAGAAGTTCTCTTCTAGCACTGGCTCACCCGGGTGGTCCCAGAAAAAGGGCTGTAAAATGGCTGTGGTGTGGTGTGGTATTACTGACGACTTCATCAGTGATGAAGTCAAAGTGATGACTTCCCCATCAGCTTATTGCTTCACCTGGCAAAAATATTATACATTTTGCCAAAACTATAATTATGTATGAAAAAATACAACCCTAGAGCACTAAGATGCTGAAGTAAATAGTTGTATGTCGTACAGTGTCACAGAGCTGGTGCATCTCAGACGACCACAGACCGGCCATGACGACGAGGTTACAGCAGCTGGTGCAGTGCAAGCGATGATGGACCTGAACCGCATCGTTGATGATGCTGAATACTGGATGCTGACAAACAGATGACACATTCACACACTGAGCCACTAGCTCCGTTTTCAAGGTGGACCTGGGTCAGCCAGTTTCTTTCTCCGCTTGTTCTGCAAAAGAACCGCTGTGGATACTGGTTACTGGTTAAGGTTTTACGTCCCACTCGACACAAAACAGGTCATTTTGGAGACGTTCCCCAAGCCAATCTCTTGGCTTGGTATGGAAAAACTGAACTGAACACAACAAAAACACCATTCACCAATCAAATGAAATGTACTACAACACAAAATAAACACAAAAAACTACAGCCAGGTTTAGTCACCTCCTACGACATCCGGCCTGGAGAATGAGAAGGTCTATTCTGGTTTCGGCAATTCATAAATTTGTCACTTACTTACTTACTTAGAAACTTACCCACTTACTTACAGCCCCGGATCCACACGGGGCCTTCAGAGGATAAGCGGCACAGATTCTGACAGGCCACATGCCCTTTCTGCCACCAAACAGACAGCAGCAAAGCACTGAATGACATTCAAAGCACTGACCCCAACCCAGTCAGTGACCTTGCTTCATCCTGATTCTTTTTAAGACATCGGCACTATATAAATCATTTACTTACTTACTTACCTACTTTTGTCATCTACTGCTGGCCTACTGACAGAAGGGGCGTTGTTCCATTTACACTGGTTCTCTGACACCCAGTACAATGTGTACCACAACTGATCAAAACAACGAAAGATTAGCAAAATCACCTCACGTTTGACTCATTAACACTTACTACTACTTTACATAATTATGTGTTCCTTCCTCTGCAAAATTGCCTGCCATCACGCAGGCCCCTCTGGACATACACTCACACACTCACCCAACAAACATCATCTCCCAGTGGCGAGATGATTGGAAGTCAGCTCCGGTGGTCAATTCCTCTTTAGTGGATGACCACACTATCCGGCAACCAGGATTTGATCTACCCAGACGCTATTGGGCACTCCTGAATTGCATCCGGGCCAACCAAGGCCACTGCGCATCCTGTTGGAAGAAGTGGGGCCTTGCAGCAACTGACATGTGCCCTTGTGGCAAACGCCAAACGATGTCGCATATTATCAACAGCTGTCCACAGTCCAAGCTGAAGGGGGCTGCAGCGATTGCACTCAGCTGATGACGTTGCTACCGAACGATTCAAGACACATGGCTCGTAAATGCACTCGACAACAACAACAACTAATACTGTCACTTTTTGTTTTGTTTCTCAAGTTACTCCACATCAGGCTGAGTCCCTCAAAAGTGAACCTGTTGCACTTGTGAAGCAGTATTTCTGTAGGCAGCATTGTCCCTCTATCGCCCAAGCAGCGGCAGCAAAGCACTAATAGACATCACATTTGATACAGTTATTGTGAAAATAATTTTGGCCAAGTTACTCCAATTACCTTGTTGAACCGTGGTCTTGAAAACCGTACATCAAACAACAAAACAGCAGCAAAGACATCAGCAATGTATAACAACAAATTTTAGTGTATTTTGACTCTAACAGACACCCACTTAACAGCCTCTTTTCCAGGACAACCCACCACCAAAAAGCTTAAACCAATCTGGATTTTAACGAAATAAGAGATGGTGGGGTGGCAGTGGCATCAGCTGGACCATTTGCAAATCATGTGCATCTTGCTCAAGGCAGATAACAATGCCTGCATCTCTAGTACACTGTGCATTTTTTGTACAGCGATATTTAGTGTTATTTGGCAAAGATGCACAGCATGAAGGAAAGCAGCTAACTCGTCAGTATCATGACACAATTCCATCAGTTCAACTCTGGCAAATAAAAATACAGTTATTACCTCAATGTCCAGATGCTGAAACAATTCTGCAATGCAGGCAAACAGTGCGGAATGCTTGCCATCTGCATCGATGACACATTTCAGCCTGTGAACCACAAAAATACATTAATAATATAAACGGCCATTTTGCCAGAGTAACTTCTGGTTGGGTTGGATCCAGCAGAATGTGTGGAGAGAATAAGAGCCGATAACCTAACCTACTGCGCAACAAAGCATCAAAGCACTGTACACGCTCAAAGCACTAAAGGAATCTAATCTTACTTGCAAGTGCGAAAACCATGACAATGTCATACTTACCAAAGTAACATACAATTATATCCTGAAAATAAAGGTAAATTGTACATAATAATACCACCACCACCACCACCAGCACAACGGTTTTACGGCCCATTTTCCGGGACCATCCGGGTGAGCCGGTGCCAGACGAGAACTTCTGGACTTTATGGTACAAGGGAAGATTAACAGAGGCAGACACACTGACTGTCTGGCTGGGCGCCACTCTATCCAGACTACCCAGTGCCCACCTCCACCATCCCCCATTTTTAAAGGCCAGATGCCCTTCCTGCCACCGAACCAACAGTGTCAAAGTACTGTACATAATAATAATAACTTCAGAAAATAAAAGTGGCTTCTGAAGAGTAAAGTACAAAAAATAGCATACTATTGTAACTCTGACTGGTGCCAACTGACCAGTTCACTGCTTACAGACATAATCATGCTTGTGTTGAATGTACAAGTATAAATTAAACAGCCAAAAAGTGCGAAAACTGCATATAAAACAAAAACATCTATGCAAATCTAGTTTGCAACCATACAGAAAATAAATGCCATCAATTAACACTATAAAAATTGTTATCAAACACACAACATCCAAATGCGTCAGAAGTGTACTATCAAATTAACTAAAACTGCTAGTTCTGATGCTCACCCATTGTTGAGTCCAAGCAGAGACTTAGCCACGGAAGCTGCAATTACATAATCATGTTCAAACTTCATGATACGAGGTACCTCATGTTAGACGTACTGCTGAATAAAGTTTTATACGTGACTCATGAACGTTTTGTTATTTTTCTGCAATGGTTCAATGCAGTAGATTAAGCCAGCTACTCATCGGCTACTTAGAAAGCATTAAATATCTTTATCATATTATTCTGTATACCTTACATGCTTTCACACTGTTGGTTGGATGTCAGGAAGAGCATCCGACCTATAAAAAATTTGAGTGACGAGGTACTGGCATGGTTATCTGTCTGGAGCGAGGTGCACATGATTCGCGCGTGGTCCAGCTGATGCCACTGCCACCCCATCATCTCTTGCTTCATTGAAATCCAGAATGGTTTGAACCTTTCTGGTGCCAGCTTACCCAGGTTGTCCCAGAAAAAAAGGCCATTAAACGGCAGTGCCTGTCATATCACTCTGTGCAGTATTTATCCACAAGTGGAAAGCAGTGTTGTCAAGTAACAAAATAAATCTACTTCGTTACTCTCTCTCTCTCTCTCTCTAGTCCTTTGCCACTACCAGCAGGTTTATGACATTTTTAAACATGACATGTCTAGGAGTGATACTTCAGGCAAGGGGCTGCGATGGCATGTCGACACTGCAGAATGGTGTGGCTGGATACTCAGTCTCATGTAGGGTGGTTTCCCACTGCCTTGCATGCAGTTTTCGTCTTCCTGAGTGTCCTATGGTAGGTCTCCCTAACTGCAGAGGCTTTCCTCTGACCTCACTGTCTTTAGCCAGCAGCCAGCTTCTGATGCAGACTCTGTGTGCCCAGCCTGTGAGATGCTACTAGGTTACTCGTACTTAATCACAGCACCTTCATAGGTTTGTGATTTAACACAGCTGCTCCTTTTCCTTTGGCCCGCCGGCATACCATTTGTCTGCATCATCCACCTTAAGGCTGCCGTTGCCCATCCCCCACTATGTGGATGCACCGGCACGAACTAACCTATTCTAGCTTGGGACAGTGAGTATGTTTTGATATCTACTTTCTATAAAGTAGATTTTTACACACCACTTTCTACATGTAATGAAGTAAATTTCTCCCGGAAATATCTACTTTCTACTTTGTTACTTTTCTTGTAAACATGTCGTCACTAAGGTAGAAATGTGTGCGCTATAAATCAGTGTTGGGGGTGAAATTTGGCACGGGAGAGTCAATTTCACCCCATCCATGCAGTGTGTCACCCCTGCACAGCGTAAAGCTCAAAACAACCCTATTTGTGTGTGCGCAAGTGTGTGTGCAGAAAGAGAACTCATCTTCACATCCACAGCGAGTCACATATTACATCAATATCCAGATGCTAAAAATAATCCCAAAGTGTGCACTGTAACATATCACTGTTCATAATTTAGTCTGCAACTAGAATGTGGGCCAATGCCCAACGTGATGGTCGCCCTGCCGAACATAGGTGGCGGCCTGTGTTCAACACTGCAAAGTTTGGCTGATGTCCACTACTAGATGTCGTGCAGTAATGCTGCCAAGACGCGAAACCTGTTGAAATTTGCAGGGGTGCCTCAAACTACTGGATCGATCTCAGCCGTTAGTAGGCCAAAGTTCACTATATTGTGGGGACATGTGGAGGACATATCCTGCTTAACAAGTTTTTTCCGATTGTCGACACATGCCTTAGTTGCGAAGATACAGCCCAACAAAGTTGTGTGATGGTGCCCAGATGGCGATTTTTGGCGACTTTTTTGCGTCCTGCATTTCCAGTGAGCCGCATGAAGCAGGTTTCAGACCTGCATCTTAAATTCGCACTAAGTCCACACCATGTGTGGAAGTATGGTAGACATCCAATCAACGGCCACTGAGATTAGGCGAGGAAAAAAAAGAAAGAAAGAAAGAAATCACTAGGCAAAAATATAATGGTCTGCCCTATTACACAGGGTGACCATAATAAGCACACTACAAAATGTTTTGCCAATAATGCCAGTCCATAGCAAATTTAGAATTTTAGAAAGGCAGTACCATATCATTTGAACTTATTATGGAGAAATTCAGCCACATAATTTAATACAGTCATATTTTAGGTAAACAATGAAATCATAACAAAACTGCAACAACAGTAAAACCTAAATAACCAACATTATAATAAAATCTAAACAGCGAGTATTTCACAGTTTTGACTGATTATGACTGCCCTATGGAATAGGGCAGGCCATTATATTTCTGCCCTGTGGTTTCTTCTTTTTTCTTTCTTTCTTCATTTTTCCCTCGCCTAATCTCAGTGCTCGCAGAGTGGATGTGTACCACACGTCTACACATCGTGTGGCCTTAGTGTGAGTTTACAATGCAGGTCTGAAATGTGCTGCATGCATCTCGCTAGAAATACAGGACGCAAAAATGACGCAAAAAATCGCCATCTCGGCACCATCGCACAACTTTGTTGGGCTGTATCTTTGTAATTAAGGTATATATCAACAATCGAAAAAAAACACTGTTAAGCAGTGATACGTCCTTCACATGTCCTCATAATATGGTGAACTTCGGCCGACTGACGGCTGAGATCAGTTCGGGAGTTTGGGGCACCTTGCAAATTTCAACTGGTTTCGCATCTTGGCAGCGTTCTTGCACGGCACTCCAGTAGTGGACGTCAGCCTTTGTGGCATTGAACAGAGGGCGCCACCGAGGGCGCACCGCACCTATATTCGGCAGGGTGGCCATAACGTTTGGGCATTGGCCCACATTCTAGATCAGTTAGCGTTTTACGTCCCACTTGACACAAAATAGGTCATTCCCGAGGCCAATCTCTTGGCTTGGCATGGAAAAACTAAACATAACACAACAAAATCACACATTCACCAATCAAACGAAATGCACTTCAACACAAAATAAACACAAAAAAACTTGTGTCTTACGACATCTGACCTGGAAACCGAGAGGGCATACTTATTTCAGCGCCTCATAAATTTGTCACTTACTTGCTTACTTAGACACTTAACTTACAGCCCCAGGACCCACACGGGGTCACACAGTTTTGACATGAAACAAAACTTACAAGTGCAAAAGTGATGACAGAAAAACAGACTAGCAATACCTAATGACTGCAGCACTTGGAAGCCACTCATGCCAAGATTGACTGTAGCCATGTGATCACGTGTAACATATATATCTGAACATGAAATAAATCCACAGCATAATTATATTAATAACAACTTTCACGACCATAAAGACAAAAAAGTATACCACGACATTACCTAGAACATAAAGGAGGCTTCACTTTGTCTTAAACTGCAACCTAACCTTTGAGATCATTCATTAAAGTTTAAAGGGACTTAACAGAATTTGATAGGAGGAAGACTTATATAAGAAAATAGCTGTGTGCAACCAAGCCTGCAAACCAAGCGTACAGGCTTTCTTGCACGGTTAGCATGCAGGCTTCACCTAGCCCGCTGGCCTGCAGACAAGTTAAATAGTGGATTGCCTTTGTGGCTCTACTGGTAGAGTGCTCTCATAACATGTGAATGGCATGGATTCACTTCGCTTCCGATCATGACATTTTTAACATGAAATTTTACTTTCAAATTAATTAAAGTTTTTTCGTGGGTCAGTTAGGGTTAGTAGCGTTAGCGTATAGGGTTCAGGATTAGGGTTAGTGTTACTTTTAGTGTTAGCTACAGAATGTTGCACGGTACTTATATTCGGCTACCGTAAATTATAATTTTCTACATTTCATTCGCCAGATGGCACGTTGCATTGTGGCTTGTGCCTTTCATTTATTGTGAATACTGTACTCATTTATAGGATTAGGGTTTGGTTACGGTTAGGGTTAGCGTTAGCATTAGCATTAGGGTTAGGGTTAGGATCAAGGTTAATATTACATGACAAAACACCATTATAATGGTTGCATTTTATGTTACCTACACCTGTGGGCAGATTTTTCATAGTTCCGCGGATGAATTTGCAGTACGTTAATAGCTGAGGTCATCTGTGGGCCCATGTCGGTATGCAGATATCGACATCGGTCTAGCTCCTTTAGGCAAGCCTGTATGCAGCCATTTCCCTTATATAAACCCCTCTCGTGCGTAGAACAATCCAGTCTATTTTTGAAACTGTTTGTTACAGTAACATGGTAGTTAGTAAGTGAATGAAATATCACTGATGACGAAATTACTTAAGGAAATTCATTATCAGGGTTCAAAATAAAATTATATCACCGTCATAAACACTGAAGACATATATTTTGTCTATTAAATGTATGTTTGTTGAAGTTCAACTTACATCAACAGACGCTCAGTGAGCGGAAGGGGTATTTTGCGGAACGCGGAATGCGGAAAGTTGTCAACGGGTATCGGTAATTTGCAGAAAATTCAATGCAGATTTTTTCAGCAGAATGGTGGTAAAGTACGGAACGAAAGTGCAGAATGTCACCGAAATGAACATTTGCCAAATATTCGCCGTAAATTAAAAACACATAAATTATGACGCATGTACGTGAAGAGACATGAGAGCGGCACAACTATGCGATAACAACATACGACAGGCACTACAGTAGCTATTTCATTAGTATTTTAGCAATATTATAACATGATTAAGTATATAAAGTATACATAAACCTAAACTGCAGTAAATAACGTTTTAAATATTAGCAATTGAGTTGCTAACGAAGCCGAGGCCATATTCCTAGGAGGATAGAATAGTTATACAAGAACACATTGAAATTGAGTGAGGAAGTAACAAAGTCCACGGGTGAGTCGAGTGACGAGACTTACTTCGCTCAAGACTAAACTCGTTAGTGACTGCCAACATGAACATGGACCAGTGTTTGGGCGACCGTTTGTAAAACGGTTCGCCCTATGCTATCGGACCGTTGTCCTGTCTGTCTGTCCTGTCTCTGACTTTCGTGTATTGCGGCCAAACGGTTGGAGGGATCAAGGCAAAACTTGGCATGGAGGTAAGCCTCGGCCCTGGCCACCGGGCCACACTGTGTTAGATGGGGACCCAGCTCCCCTCAAAGGGGCACAGGCTCACAGCCCCCCCCCCTCAATTTTTCGGCCCATGTCTGTTGTGGCCAAACGGCTGGATGGATCTCAAGTTGGTACGGAGACAGGCGTCGCCTTGCCATTGCCACTTGGTACGGAGGTAAGCCTCGGCAGTCGGCCCAAACCCCATTGTGTTAGACGGGGACCCAGCTCCCTCAGAAAGGGGCACAGCAGAGCCCCAATTTTCGGCTCATGTCTGTTGTGGTTAAACGTTTGGCTGGCAGGGGCGGGTCCAGAA
>Ga0209259_1000395_pt1 | contig 12711 bp, 9 predicted proteins | sample WorMetGr2BELIZE1_FD_187417 | JGI IMG/M metagenome (GOLD analysis project Ga0209259, IMG submission 187417) | Marine gutless worms symbiont microbial communities from Max Planck institute for Marine Microbiology, Germany - Inanidrilus... ...
TCATCGTTCCGCCCTCCACCGAATCACTCGGGAAACGGAATCACGATCTCAGAAACCGATCAACAGGGGTTTATCAACAGTATCGTAAAGATCCCGAAATCCAATTCGAATTACCCTCGAGCCTGCTTCGGCCAATCCGAAAGGGTCACCAACGTCGGCGCCATCGTCCTTATAATACGTTTCTACCCGTTACCCATGTTTGCCCCGAGGTCGCGGGTCTGACGTCTGACCGTTTCGTACTCGGTTCGGCCGCCGCTCCATTTACGCGCCCGATCCAATTTCGTAGGATTTCACCCGGCTGGAGGAAATGGAATCATGACGAGCAAAAACCACGGCGGATACCCGGCGTTTCAAACCTTGACCGGCGGGCTTTCCAAGTTCTCGCGCGTCTTGGCTCGGAGCTTGGCCGTGCTTCTCGTGGTTTGGATGGTGTCCGGGTGCAGCACCCTTCAGGTCGCTTATACCTTCGCCGAGGGTTCCCTGGAATCCCGGGCCGAAGACTATCTCGACCTGGGCCCGGAGCAGGAAGTTCAAGTCGAAGCCCAAGCATCGGCGCTGATCGCCTGGCACCGCCGGGAAATGCTGCCGAAATACGCGGCCTTCCTGACGGCACAGGCGGATATCGCCGAGGCCGGTGGTTGGACACGTGAACAATTTGCCGAAGCCTTCGCCGGTTTCCGCGCCCTGGTCGACGAGACCGTCGGCGGCGCCTCGCCCTTCGTGGCGGCGGTCCTGACCGGCCACACAAGCCCCGGTAAGGTCGTTTACATCGAGGAGCGTATCGCCGAGAGGAACGCCGAGCGCCGTGCCGAGGAGGCCGAGCGCACGCCGGAAGAGGCCCTCGAGGCTTGGGTCGAAGGCCGGGTCGAGCGTATTTCCCGATTTACCGGCGCACTTAACGACGCCCAAGTGGCGATCATCCGCGGTTATGCCGAACGCGGCATGACCCACATCGAACGCTGGCGCGTCAACCGGGTAAAGCGCCAGGAGGCCTTCATTGCCTTCCTGCAGGCATCACCCTCAGAGGAGGCGATCGCGCAGTTCGTGCATCGGATCCTGCTGCACGCCCACGAAATCGTCGATCCGGACTACCGGGCCACGTCGGAGGACCGCTGGGCCATGAGCGAGGCCCTTTATTTCGACGTCCTCAAGTCGTTGAGCGACGAACAGCGCCGCGAGCTGATCTCGACGCTGCGTGGCTACGCGGCGGATATGGTCGATCTCGCGGAGGTTTAAGGGGACGGCTTCGGGCGCAAGCCGGCAAGGTACCGGGCGGCATCGTATTCGACCCATTCTGTCGGTTCTCACAGAAAGTGAGAAACTTCTCACAGTAATGAGTAACTTCAGAACTGCCGCGACAAGCTAGGCGGCCGCGGCGACCGCTTATCACCTATTTGTATGGACCGACTGCCTGTTGCAATCGAGATCTGCTGGATACCGGAAGTCGCTGCTATGTATCCGGCCTTTATGATCGGCTCGCGGGCCGTGGCCATGATGGGAATACGCACGCGCCATGGGTCTCATTAGCGGATCGGTCGACGAGCAACCAAACAGGTGATCAGACTTCGGGTGCGTTTTTTCATCCGTTCCATGCAATCATCTCAATCGCGATTGGGTTCGAGGTCCGACACTCAGATGGCCGTGGCCTCGATCCGGTCGTCGTCGAAAGTCTTTCCGTGTCGGAGCACGCTCCAGGCGATGCGGGCCAGTTTGTTGGTCAGGGCGGCAGCCAGCTTGTTCTTGTGCAATCTTTGTGATGCCTGTTCGAGCCACGGTCCGAAGCTGAAGTTCTGCCAGTTTTGAGGCCGCATCAGGATGACGTGGGCGGCCTGGATGAACAACGTCCTCAGGTATCGACAGCCGCGTTTCGAGATGCGCCCGAGGACCGGCTTGCCGCCGGTGCTGAATTGCTGAGGCACCAGACCCAGCCCCCTCTCGCGGTATGCAGGCATACCGCTGCCGGGCAGCGAAGCGCCGAAATCGCGGCCCCGCTCAAAGGCCTCACCGGTGCCGATGGCGGCGACCACGGCCGTCGAGATCAGCGGACCAATTCCAGGCACCGTCATCAGCCGCTGGCAGTTGCCCTCGCGCTTCGAGATCATCTCGATCTCGTCCGTCGTGCTCTCGATGCGTTCGTCCAGCCACAGCCAGTCCTCGTAGAGGCCCATGATGACGCCCTCCATGCGCGGCGATATCTCGTCGCTACGCTTCTCGAGGATCGTCAGCAGTGAGTTGCGCAAGGACCGGGCACCGGAGCGCACGGTGATCCCCTGTTCGATCAGGAAGGCGCGGATCTGGTTGATCGTCGCCGTCCGCCGCGACACCAGACGCGAGCGGACGCGATGCAAGGCCTGCAGGTCAAGCTGCTCCTGGCTCTTCTCCGGGACGGTCTTCAGGTTCGGGCGCAGCGCCGCCTCGGCGATCGCCTCGGCATCGTTGTAGTCGTTCTTCTGGCCCTTGTTGAAGGGCCGGCTGTATTTGGCCGGGATGATCCGCGGCTGGAAACCGAGCCCGCGCAAACTGCGGCTGACAAAATGGGCGCTCAAGCAAGCCTCCATGCCGACCACGCAGCGCGGCAGTTTCTCGAAGGTCTTCGTCAGGGCTAGCCGCTTGATCTTCCGTCGCAGGACGATCTCGCCGGCCGTATCGAAGCCGACGATGTGGAAGACGTCCTTACCGATGTCGACGCCGATGGACATGAGCTCCGAGTGATCCGTAACAAGTCTAATGGTCATCACTGCTTCTCCTCTGTTCGTGCAGGTCATCGTCTCTGAAGACTAACCTGCTCGGGGAGGCAGTCGGTCCATACCATTAGCGGACGTCGGATTGACCGCATGGACAAAGCCGAAGCGTCAAGACAATTCAGGTCTGCTGAGAAATCGAAGCCGATATCAGCGAGGCTCGCGTTTTTCCGACCCGGTTGTTCAGACAGCAAATACTGTCTAACCAACTGCGAGTAGCCCCGGAGCGGACGTCTGCGTCTGAGTTGCAGCATTGAAAAGGCCTGAATACACAGCCTAACCGCATCGCCGTCGAAACCGATTTTGAGGCTTGTACGGGAGCGTTAAGAACGTTGCTTGCTTGTCGCAAACCCAACCATCTCGGCTCCCTCGTGCATCACTGTAGTGGCTGAGTTGATTGGGTCTGCCAGGATGACCTGTCAGGCTTCTTCTTCCTCGTCTTCGTACCCGGTGATCATCGCCTTGACGTTGCCGAAGGGCTTTTCGCTCACGGTCAGGGCCAAATAGACATGCACCACGAGGAACACCAGGATAGCAAAAGCCGCGGCGGTATGGATCACCGCCACCGTGCCGAGGTCCAGTCCCCCCAAGCCCCAATTCTCCCAGGAATCGCGGAACAGGAACAGCCAGCCGGTGCACCATATGATGGGTGATATGCACAGGTGCAGGGTCAGATAGGTCGCACGCTGCAGGGGATTGTGTTTTTGGTGGCGGGTCCGGTGGAACGGGTGGCCGCCGCCCAAAAAGATATCGACGCTGTAGTAGCGCACCATCGCCTTCAGTTTGCCGCCCCCCGGGATGTATTGCCGCCATTCCCCGGTAACCAGGTGCCAGAATACCGCGAATACCCAGAGGCCGATCAGCGCCCACGCCAGGATGATGTGGAGGTCAGCCGCCTGCGCGAAGTCCAACAATCCATGAGAGCCGTGTACGTTGAAACCGGTGATCAACAAAAGGATGATCAGCAGGGCCTGAGACCAGTGCCAGAAACGTTCGAATCTTTGGTAGATCATGGCCGGATCCATCAGGCGTTCCTTTTCCTGCGGGAGAGCACCAGCCGCACCGCGCCGTGCACCGCGACGCCCCCGATTGCCGCCAGGACGGCGAGCCAGCCCAGCAGGTCGACAAGTCCGCTCCGGTCACGGCCGGGCATGTAAGGTGCCTCCAGACCTTCGAGACGGCCGTCCCGGCTGTGACAGGCGCCGCAGTCGAGCGCCTGTTCTCGCGGCGCGACCATATGTGTCACGGGCCAATCCATGGTGGTTTCGACGAAACCGTTCCGGCCGCTGAAATCGACGCCGGCCTCGTCCATCGCCGCTCCGATGGCCCGGTCCCAATCACGCGACGCGCCGAATGCGGCGTCTCCACCGTACAACTTGAAAGCGGCCAGGGTGCCGTTGCCCGCGTCAATGGGCTGTCTGCCGCGCATCACCTTGAACGGCCAGATCCGCGCACCCGGATCACCGGTCTCGCCCTCGTAACGATTAAGGGCGACCGGCTCCTCGCCGCCGAGTTTGTCGCCAATCAGCTTGTAGCGGACCGTGCCGTTGAACCAGGCGTACTCGGGCGCTAGGTTCTCCCCCCAGATCGATTTCCCGCGATCGGTCGCATAGGTTTCGCGGCCTTGGTCGTTCCTGGTCCGGATGGGCCGTCCATCCGTCCCAAGCCGTCCGGCGGTCGACCAGTCGACCCGGGTCTTCGTCGCCACGCCCCCCCGGGCAAATGCGGGAATATGGCAGGTCTGGCAGGCGACTTTGTCGACGTGCCCGTTGAGCTTCTCGTAGACGGCGGGCCGGTGCGGATTGGTCCTGTGAGGTTCGGTGCCGTGACAGGATTCGCAGGTCGCCCGGCTTCCATCGTCGCGCCCCGGGACGTCGATCCCGTGGGTATCCTTTGCCGTCGTGGCGTACCGGCTTCCTGAGAACCGGTGGCCTTGCGAGACATGGCAGTCGGCGCAGGAGAGGTCCAGGCCATCCTTACCCATGTGCACATCCAGGGCGCGGGTCGCCGCGATCAAGGAGGAATCGAGATCGCCGTGCTTCACCCCATCCCCGCCGCCGCCATAGAAATGGCAGGCGCCACAGGTCTCACGGCTGGTCTTCCCGACCTTCCGGGCCACCTGGCCGAGATCGGGGGCCTTCCACATCCGACCGCCGTCTTCGGGGAACGGCTTATCCACGTAGGGTGGATGCCCCGCGTCGGTGGGGAACTTCTTGTAGGTTCCGGTGGTATCGTGACAGACGAGGCAATCGATGTTCTCTTCCGCGGTGAAGTCGAAACCGTCGTCCTTCCAGCCGTAACCGATATGGCAGCTCGTGCACCGGGCATGGTTGGAAACGACGGCACCCCAGAACATGTTGATCGTGTTGACCTTGCCCAACTCCCGACCGGTCCGGGGATTGTCGAAGCGCCACCGCCAATGGGTTGTTTGGTGAAGCTGCTTGCCGGCTTCGGTGTGGCAGCTCAGGCAGGCCCGGGTGACCTCGGGTCCCGTCTTGAACGGCTTTTTGAGTTCGTCGAAGCTGGTATGGTCGGCGGTGGACGCCGGGGCGTCGATCCCGGCCGGTTTTTCTTCGGGTCTGTCGGCGTGACAGGCAAAGCAATTCGTGGAAACCGCAGCGAAACGATGACAGCTTCCACAGAACTGGTCGTCCCCGTCGACCGGTAGGACGCGGCCTCCCCCGTCGCGCGCAGCATGGCATTCGACACAACCCGAAAGACCGTGCCGTTCCGTTCCGGCATCCGCCGAAACCCCTTTCTCCGCCGCAGAAAGCAGAATCTCGCCGTGCCGGCGGCGCATCACCTCGGTCGGCTCGACGCAGCTGTCGCCTTTCCCCGGGGTCACGATGGGCCGCGGCGTCCAGCCCTCTGCCGGGGCGTCACCGGCGAAACCCGCCGCCATCGCCAAAACCCCCATCAGAACAAAGACAAACGAGCGGATCACGCGCTTTCCCCCTCGTTCCCATCCGGGTTTTCTTCCGGGTCGCTCAGAACAATGGCATTGCTGACCAGTTGGTGAACACCGATGCTCAACCGCCCGTTCATTCCGTAATAGGGCAGGACCTTCGAGAACTGGCTTTTGCAGATGGCGCAAATGCTCGCCATGTTCGTCACCCCGTCTTTGTCCATGACCCTTTTCAGGGCCTGCACGCGCGGCATGGCGCCCTTGACCCGCACTTCCATCAACTCGTCGGTCAGGGTCCCGCCCCCGGCGCCGCAGCAGAAAGTGGCGTCGCCGGTCGTCTCCGCGGACATTTCCACATAATTGTTGCAGGTCGCCTTGATGATCTCGCGCGGGATGGTCAACTGACCGCCCGGCCTATCCCCCATTCGGCTGGCCCGCGCCACGTTGCAGGAATCGTGGAAAGTCACCACCATGTTGTCGTTCTTCGACTTGTCGAAAGTAATCTTTCCACGCTCCATCAGGTCGTAGGTCACCTCACAGATATGTTGCGGCACCGGGTAGGCGGGATCGAGAAAGTCGAAGGGGCCAGCCAGGGTGTTGAGGAAGCTGTAGGCGACGCGCCAGGCATGGCCGCACTCGCCGAATACGATCCGTTTGACCCCCAGGTCCACGGCCGCTTCGCGGATCCGATAGGAGACCTTGCGCATGTTCTCGTAGCTGCCGATGAAAATCCCGAAATTGCCGCCTTCCGCGGCGTGCGTGCTCAGCGTCCAACTGATGCCCGCCTCATGGAAAACCTTGGCGTAACCGATCAGGCTGTCGACATGAGGCTCGGCGAAGAAGTCCGCCGAGGGCACCATCAACAGTACCTCCGCCCCCTTCTCGTCGATGGGGAATCGGATCTTGAGGCCGGTTTCCTCTTCCACATCCTCTTCAAGGCTTTCCAGAGTGTCGACCACCGCCCGCGCGCTCAGCCCGAGGTTGTTGCCGGAAGAGAAAACCTTGCCGACGACCTCGTTGGAGTACTTTTGCCCACGGCCCAGCGTATCCATGATTTCGCGCGCCGCCATGGCGATTTCGGCGGTATCGATGCCGAAGGGACAGAACACGGCGCAGCGCCGGCACTGGGAGCACTGGAAGTAATAGCTATACCATTCGTCCAGCACTTCGAGGGTCATGTCACGGGCGCCAACCAGCTTGGGTAACCACTTGCCGGCCAGGGTGTAATAACGCCGGTAAACGCTGCGCATCAGGTCCTGGCGCGCCGCCGGCATGTTCTTCGGATCCCCCGTGCCCAAGAAGTAGTGGCACTTGTCCGTACAGGCCCCGCATCCCACGCAGGAATCCAGGAACACCGAAAGAGAACGGTACTTGTCCTTCAACTCGCCGAGTTTGTCGACCGCCACGCGCTCCCAGTCGTCAACCAGTTCTCCCGGATAGCCGAGCGGTTCCTGGATCTCGGGTTTCGCCACGTACGGCGACATATGGTCCGTAGCGCCCGGCTTGATTTCCGGCACCGCCGCGCGCTTTCGCAGCCGGGGTATTTCGAAATCCGCCATCACGTCCCTTTCCAACAATGCCGGCCGATGTCATACGGAAACACGTCACTTCTCCCCGGGATCACCGAGCTCCGCCGCCCAGGGCGCCAGTTGGCGCTGTTCACGGGGATTGTCGACCTGGTGAAGGCTCGGACTGAAAAACACACCCGGCGCATGCAACAGCTTGCTAAACGGAAATACGGCCAAAAGAGCGACGACCAGCAGCAGGTGCGACCACAGCGCCCAGTCCCCCGGAAGGGTCTGCAAGTGCGCTAGGTCGAAACGCATCAGTCCGAGGAAGAAGACCTTGACCGCAACGATGTCGGTAAAGGCGACATAGGTGATCAGCAGCTCGCTACCCGCGATGCCGGCCAGCAACCCCAGCATGAGATGGTCCGATGGCTTGGTCAGGTAGCGGACCCGATCGACCAGGAGCCGGCGCATCCAAAGTCCGGCCAGCCCCAGCACCATGAACCAAGCAGCATAGATCTCCAGAGGCTGCAGAAGAACAACCCAGCCCCAGACCGGTTCGGTGAAGTATTTTAGGTGGCTGACGGCGACCAGGAACAGCCCGACATGGAACGTCCAGCCGAACGTCCAGGTCCACTTCTCGGACCGGAACAGGGTTTCAAACAGGAGAACTTCGCGGACCAACCGCAAGGCCACCCCCGGGCGCGTTGTGGGCGCCGGCGTGACCGGAATCTTCAAGGGTGACGGCGCGCGCCAGTAGTGGAGGATCTTGCGGGTCAGACCGACCAAGAACACTGCCGTCGCGGCGTAGAACAGGCCCGCAAGAACCGCCGTTGCAATATCCATGAGCCCTCGTGCCCCCGAACAACCATTGGCGCCGGTTCACCCGCGGATCAAACCATCCGCCAGTTGCACTTCGACCCGCCCGGCACCGGCAGCGGGCCGAACCAAGGTCCCGTCTAGACGCAACCGGTCGGCTTCGGCATGCCGGCATACCGGCAGGCCTGCACGGCCGGCCCTTCGGGGAACAGAGAGTAGACGTAGTCGCTGTTGCCTTTTTCCTTGCCCATCTGCTTGCCGATGGTCTTGTTCAGAACCCGGATCGCCGGCGCCGACTGGTATTCGTTGTAGTAGTCGCGCAGGATGTTAATGACGCCCCAGTGCTCGTCGGTCAGGGCGATCCCGTCGTTGCCGGCCATCGCCTCGGCCACAGCCGTGTCCCACTCCTGGATATCGCTCAGGTACCCTTCCTCGTCGGTTTCAAGTGTCTTGCCGTTGACCTCGATAGACATCTGATGCTCCTTCGTCGTTTATGCCGTTCAATGGCGGTTTGCGGATCGATCTGGCGGCGGCGGGCGCTTGCGTCGTCGGTTACTGGCCCATGCCCATCTGAATGTAGGCCGTGGGACAGGCTTCGAAGCAGACGTGGCAGCCGGTGCACAGGGTGTAGTCGGTGAACATCGTCCGGCCCTTCGGGCGGCTCAGGTCACGCGAGACGGCACCCTGGGGACAGTAAACCCGGCACTGCGTGCAGGTGTTGCACAGACCGCAACTCAGGCAGCGCTTCGCCTCGTTGAGCGCCTGTTCGGTGCTCAAGGTTGCCTTGATCTCCTGAAAGCCGTGGGCGGCCTCGTCGACCTCGATCTCTTTTTCTTCGTTACGGGGCGCGGCCTCGTAGTAGTCCAGTCGCAGTTCCCTGGCCGCCACAGGCGCGCCCATGAAGGGACGTTTGTAGACCTTGCCCTGAAGGAAGGCGTGCATGGCCCGGGCCGCGACCCGCCCCAATCCGGTGGCGCTGGCGGAAATCCCGAGGCCGAGCACGTCGCCGCCGGCGAAGATCCCTTCTTCCTTGGTTTTTCCCGTGGAGTCCGCGTCCACCCATCCCCAGGCATTGCCCAGGTCAGCCAGGCCTCCAACTAGGTCCGGTTTCTGCCCGATGCCGACCATGATCGTATCGACGGGCAAGGTGAACTCCGAGCCGGCCACGGGCACCGGACGGCGCCGTCCCGACTCGTCAGGCTCGCCCAATTCCATACGGATGCATTCGACGGCCGTGGCCCGACCGCCTTCGGTCACGAAGTGAGTCGGTGCACACAGGTATTCGATGCGGATCCCTTCCGCCTCGGCCGCGTCCACATCCTCGGAAATGGCCGGCATCTCGTCTCGGGTCCGGCGGTACAGGATGACCACTTCGGTATACTTGGACACCCGTTTTGTGGCGCGGGCCGCATCGACCATAGTCTTGTCAGAGATGGTGTCCTGAACAGCCACCTGGGCCTTCATATCCTCCTCGATTTCCCCATGATCCACGTCCCCGGACTCCTCAGGGCCCTCCTCTTCGCGTTTCAGGGACTGAAGTCGAAGGGTAACACGCGCGGCGTCGACCGCGCTGTCACCGCCGCCGATGACGACGACGCGATTGCCGATATCGACCTTGGCGCCGGTGTTGACGCGGTTGAGGAAACTGGCGGCGGTGAAGACGTTGGCCGAATCTTCACCCGGAACACCCATGTTCGCCCCCTTGTGAGAGCCGCCGGCGAAATAGACCACGTCGAAGTCCCGGCGGATATCCTCGAAGGCAATGTCCTCGCCGATCCGGGCGTTGCATTTGAGCGTGATCCCCAGATCGAGGATGTTCTGGATCTCAGCGTCCAAAACCTCCTTCGGCAGTCGGTACGGAGGAATGCCATAGCACAGCATGCCACCCGGTTTGTCGAAGGCCTCGAAGATCGTAACTTGGTAGCCGCGGCGGGCCATCTGATAGGCGGCCGACAGTCCCGACGGCCCCGAACCGATGATCGTCACCTTCTCGGAGCGGGCCTCGTCGGTGAGTTTTTTCAGTTTCAACCCACGCTTCAGTCCGTAATCACCGATGAACCGCTCCATGTTGTTGATGGCGACGGCACCGTCCTCCTTGTGAGCCCGGTTGCAGTCCGTTTCGCAGGGATGGGGGCAAATCCGACCGTGCACGGCCGGCAGGGGGTTCTTATCGGTGATGGCTTCCCAGGCCTCGTCGAGCACGTCGCCGGCCGTCTGGCCGAACAGATCGGCCTGGGCGATCGTGGTGAGGTAGCCGCGGATATCCTCGCTCGCGGGACACGCGTTGCGGCACGGCGGCAGGCGCTGCACATAGACCGGGCACTTCCAGCTTCGGCCATTCCTGACCACGACGTCCTCGAGATCGACGACCTTCAGTCCGTCCTCGACCTCGGAACGGGACAGGCCTTCCTGAAAAATGGAGCTTTTCATCTCGCTTGCCCTTCTTCTCGATGGGTCCGGCCGCAACGCTCAGATTCGAACCTGGGTCGATCGGTTATAGGTCCACATGGCATTGGGACCGTCCTCGATGTGGTACTTGGTGAAGGCAAAGCCGGTCTTCTCGAAGAAGCGGTGCCAGCCGATCCGCTCGATCCACTCACCGACCCGCTCCCAGTCCTTGGCGTCCTCCCGATAGGCGGTGAGGATGGTGCGCACGGCCTTGGAAACCTCGGGCCAGCGGGGCGGGTTGTTGGGCAACCCCCAGACCGCCAGTCTCATCAGCGATGGACCGGATCGGGTGTTAGCTCCCTTGCCACCGACCCAGATGGACAGGGTGTCGGTATCGGCGTCGCGGATCTCCATGCTCGGGCACTGGCCATGGCAGGCCCCGCAATACATGCATTTTTCGGGCACCACCTCGACAGAGGGACTGCCGTTGACCACCGCGGGCTGGATCGCCGCTGCCGGGCAGATCGCGACGACCTTCGGCAGGTCGCAGATCTGCATATTGTCGTAGTTGATCCGCGGCGGGTGGTGATGCTGAACGATAATGCCGATATCCGCATGCCGGCCGCAGTTGATCTGGCAGCAGGACGTGGTGATCTTGACCCTCTGGGGTAAGCGCTCGTTCTCGAATTCCTCGATCAGGTCGTCCATCAGCGCCTTCACGGCGCCGGCGGCGTCGGTCGCCGGAAGGTTGCAGTGGAGCCATCCCTGTGTGTGGGCGATGTTGGAAATGGACGGACCGGTGCCACCGACGGGGAACCCCAGTTCGTTGCGGATGGCTTCGATCAGCGGCTCGACCTTGGCTTCGTCGTCGACCGAGAACTCGACGTTGGAACGCGTGCTGAAGCGCAGGAAGCCGTCGCAGAAACGATCGGCGATGCTGCAGATCGTTTCGATCTTCTCCGGGCTCAGGGTGCGCGGCGAGCCGGCACGTACCGTATAGAGACTTTCCCCACCCTCCGAGACGTAACGCAGGACTCCGGGACGGATCCGTTCATGGTAATCCCATTTCCCATAGTTCCGTGCCATTGCCGGATGAAGCTGCGTCGTATGGTCAGGAACGCCCTGGTCCCGCGGCGCCAGTGTCTTCGTCATCGTGTCATCCCCCAAAGCATAGGTTGTGTCACTCGTGGTTTCGCCGGGCCGGTACCCGGCCCCCGGTCAAGGCTCGGCTTCGCTGGCTTCGGGCTCCCGATGCCAGACCTGGGGTTGCTGTTCTTGCTCGCCATCAAGACGACCCGGCGCCAGTTCCTCGAACTTGATGAATGGCGACGTCCGCGTCTCGGCAACCATCCTCGGGTCCGGTTCCAGCCCGACGCCTTCGAGAAAGGTGCCCAGGCCGACCCGTGCGATGAATTCGCCGATCCGTTCGTGGTCCAAACCGTTTTCGTTCCAGAAATCCCAAATCCGGTCGATGAGATCGGTGAGGTTGTCGAAGTCTTCGTCGGTCTGCAGTGGCATGAAGGGCACGATAACCGAGCTCATGGTGTCGCCGATCTTCAGCGTGCGCTTGGCGCCGAGGCAGATGGTGACACCCTTGTCCTTCCCCGGCTTGAGGGCCTTGTGCATGACATTGATGCAATGCATGCAGCGCACGCAGTTGTCATGATCGACCACCAGTTCCCGGTCCCTGAGTGAGATGCAGTTGGTCGGACAGCGGGTAATGACGTTGTCGATGACGGATTCGAAACCATTTTCGTCGATGAACTCGGCGACTTTCTCCTGATCGATCTGCATCGGTCCGCGCCAGGTCCCCATGATCGGCATGTCGGAACTGATCATGGCGTTGGCGCAGTCGTTGCCACAGCCGGAAACCTTGATCTTGAACTTGTACATGAACTCCGGACGGTGCAGCAGGTTGATGTAGTTGTTGGTGACGTGGCGGACCGTCCTCATGGTATCGAAGCAGGCCATCTCGCAACGGGCCTGACCGACGCAGCACTGCAAGGTACGCATCCCCGCGCCGGATCCGCCCAGATCCCAACCGTTCTCCATCAATTCCTCGGATGCGGCCCGGCTCGCCTCGCTGGTGAAACCAAGCGCCAGGATATCGCCGGTCAGGCCGTGCAGCTGCAGGATGCCGGCGCCGTGTTTTGTGCAGATCTCGCTCAGGTTTCGCAGCCGTTCCGTCGAGTAGACGAACCCGGCGGCGGGAAGAATGCGAAGGGTGTGGAATTCCGCTAGGTCCGGGTACTCCTGATATCGTTGATAAACTCGTCCGAAAGAGTGTTTTGGGCGTCCGCTTCTATTAAGAGCGGACGTTTATTCGCCGCCACTGGCAGATGCTGCGGCG
>Ga0209259_1000396_pt1 | contig 12695 bp, 17 predicted proteins | sample WorMetGr2BELIZE1_FD_187417 | JGI IMG/M metagenome (GOLD analysis project Ga0209259, IMG submission 187417) | Marine gutless worms symbiont microbial communities from Max Planck institute for Marine Microbiology, Germany - Inanidrilus... ...
CAGCGTTACTGCACGGCACTCTAGTAGTGGGCGTCAGCCAAACTGCGGCATTCAACAGAGGGCGCCACCTATATTCGGCAGGGTGGCCATCACGTTGGGATTGGCCCACATTTCTAGTTTGTAAATACCTCAACAAATAAACGAACAAACAACAAATTTATATTCACCAACAATACATGGTAGCTAAGATTGACAGTTGTATTCATACAGAAACAACTGCACTGTGCAGCAGACATATGCAATAAAACACCTCACATTCAAGTGACTGGCTTATCTTACATCTGTCATGGATCAAAACAACAATTATTTATCTGAAGTAAAATCTCGAAACAAACACATACATTTTTTCCAGGATGCCGTATGCGGGCAACTGTTGACAGCGTTCGTCTTTAAACAGAGTGGCTAGCATGCGAGACCGTTGCTGGCCTAACAAATGCACAGACCAGCTATCATCCCTCATCACCAGCATTCTCCAATTTATGGCTTAAAGCAATTTGTTTTGAAGTATCATAGATCTAAAGTTTGGTTTAGTCAATTCGCATCAGCAACTATGGTTCTGACAGAAAACAGTATAAACTTTTCACAGTATGTTTCCCTCGTGTTTCCTGGCATTCTGCTAGCGACAGTCCTGCTACTTTGCGCCATTATAGTGGCCATCAGCCAAAACCCATCCATATGTACTACTACTACTACTACTACTACATCTGTTTAACAGCCTTTTTGCCTTCAGTGCTTTGATGCTGTTGGTTGAGCGGCAGGAAGGGCATCCGGCCTGCAAAAATTGAGTGGTGAGGTACTGGCGTGGTTATCTGTCTGCAGCGAGGTGCAAATGATTTACATATTGTCCAGCTGATGCCATTGCCACCCCATCATCTCTTGCTCCAGTAAAATCCAGAACGATTTATCATTCTGGTGCCGGCTTAATTGGTTGTCCTCGAAGAAAGGCCGTTAAGAAAGACCACCATGCCAGTACCTCACCACTCAGTTGTTTTACAGACTGGATGCCCTTCCTGCTGCCATCCATATGTAACCTACTAATAATCGCTGTATACAAGTTACTCCACATTATCTAGCGTTTGATCCACACGTCGCACACAAAAGTGAATCAAACCAAAGTAAACCAGACAGAGTGAGTACAAACACTCGCTGACATTTTGCATTTGGAGCTATGTTGTCACAGCAACGAAACCCATGCATTGATTGCAAATCTGCCCAATAGTGCACAACTAGATAGCACCCTTACTATTCCCCCAAATTACATCTGGGTCCGTGCAGTAGTGTGGGAATGCAGCGAGGGACAGACAGACAACACAAAGATGGCCGTGATCAATGTACCTTTTGCCTCGGCTACACCTCAAATGCAGAATGTAATAAAATCAATTCAGAAGTGCAAATTAAATCAAACAAATTACTGTCCTGAATCCGAAGCCGTAATGACACTGACGACTCACTCACTACAATATAGCATCATATATTTTCATGTCCACATGACAAAGTGATCAATTTCTCATTACCAGCCGATGCCAGGATGGTGCAGATGAGTGCGTTCTTTAGCGCAGTCATTCGCTCGGACTCGGCAATTATTGACTTGTATGACAACTCGTTGTAACGCTGAGCGGCTTCAATAAATTTGCGCCGGAAATCCAGCACACGAGCATAGCACACCTGATCACATGTATATACAAACATATCAAAATCTGTTCACAGTTGCACGAGTGGATGTGTCAAAAGCTGGACGCTCCCAATTCTTCGGCTACGGCTTTCACAACTGCCTGAATTACTGTACAAGCTGTGATATGTTCAGACAGACACACTCAAGTGTAGCTCACCAGCACTCAGACCACACACAGTGTAGTCGCATGGCTAAGACTAGAGACTTTAAGTGTAAACTTACAACCAAGCTTGATTTCATGCTAGCGATTTGGTCTACAACTGACCATCAAGTTATTCAGCAAAAGTCTTATACACAAACAGTCTCAGCTAGAGTCTAGTTTAACACTAGACTAAGTCAGCAAGTCAAGTTTGCATTAGTCTCGTTTGCAATTACCATTGCTACACTGCAGCTAACATCAACTGCTTCTCTCAAATCAACAAATCACTCACCTGATGCCAGCAAGGAACCCAACAATACAACTGAGACACAATACATAAAATAGTTAACTGGGCCTAATGACATTTGGTCAGTCGGTCAACATACACTCTCCACACACCGTATAATTCCCTAACATTTTCTCCTCACTCTTCATGGCACTCATACACACTGTGTTACCTGTCATGCACAGATTACTGTCAGTGCTACCAGTAAATGTCAGTCCACAATCTACAAAAATGTTCACAGTGGTTTAACAAGAAGCAAAACCCTTAGGACAGGTGACACAAATTCACAATGTCCGCAACAGTCTACTAAACATTGATGTAGCCCCAAACAAAGTTGGCAATAAGCAAGATTTTTCTCGTTCTCTGACACTTTACTGACCGCTGTCAAATTCCCAGACACTTCCAGGTTTCTAGACAAGTGGTCGTCCTGCGTACAACTTGCCTTGTAATGTATCTGAAGGTCTTCGCGCGTCGACTCGGCTTGCAGAAGAGATGCACGGTTTATATACGCCTCGGCTTGGACTGGATCCTCATCTTCCAAGTAGAGACGTGCTACTTTGAGGTATGTCTCCAGTTTGTAGTCATTGGTGTATTGTCTACAACACACACACAAACAAACATTAATTACTTGCATAATTAAACATATCAATAGATCAGACTGAGAACCAACTACCACATAACTGATGTCGCCATGTGCTGTACAATATGGCGTACACATCGATAACTCAGGGTTACATTTTTGTCATTTTGTACAGGGTTTAGAAATGCCATCCACTTCTAACGCACAGACACTTAATATGTCTAATGGTGAAAATGCTGACGAGACTGCAAGTGTTGACACTTCGCACGCAACAAGACACAATAAACCTGACATCAAATGAGACAGCAGATGACACTGTCTTCTTACAAGGCAAATTTGTATATTTTTCAAAATTTTCACAAAAAATGTGCAGCAAGCAGTTTTTATATCAGGCAAGTCTGTCAGATGGCAGTTATCCACTGACATTATGTGACAGTTAACTGGGATGGTAAGATTCTGACAAATTTCATGTGAGCAGAGTGTGATTAATGAAAACAGCATACTGTAGCTTTACAAATGCTTTTGTAGTGAGCATTACATGGTGGAATTGTTCAATGCTCAGTAACTACAAATTGTGTTATCTGAGAAGGAATGAACCTCCCTGCTATATGCTGTTGTCATTTGTCTACTGTTGGTCTACAGATATTTTGCCAAATATTTTGCAACATCAGCTCTGCGAAAGATTTGTGCATTCTATTCATCACTGGCCTGTTTTCACATCTTTTGTTCACTGGTACAGACATTTATTATTTCACTTTACTTTCCATGCGACAGCATGCTGACATTCGTATTTTCAGTGCAGAAATTATGTCACCAACACACAAAACATCTACGAGAAAATTAAAAATGACTGCGGATTAATAGCTTGCCACTAGGGTTTGTTTCTGGTCTCAGGATGGGGCAAGGATTAAAGCATTTGTATGCAAGTACAACCAACTCAAAGTGCCTGTCAACTAAACTGTGACTGCACTCACGTCAATTGTTAATACGAAATCAAGAAATTCTGTGCAGTATTCTGGGTGTGTATAACACTCTGTGGCTAGTATTTTGCTCAGCAAAGGACAAATACGAGTGAAACTATAAAAATGAAAACAGAATAAGAAAGAGAACTGACACAGCATGTCAATTAATTTTTGATGTTGACTAATAACCCATAGCTGTCAACTGTGATGAACTGAAAATTATCAATCCGATTTGGTGAAGTGATTTTCCAGTTTAGTGCACCATACAAAACTATGTGTTGGATTACACTGTCTACAGGTCTGATATATAAATAAATAAACAAAAGAGATAATAAATAATACAAATAAATAATCAAAAGAAATGTACTGCAACACAATAAACATTTATCATCATACCATACTGCAATTTACAGAGTATCAAGAAATCTAGTCAGAGTTCACAGTTCAGCAGCGACATACTTCTGAGCAGTTTCTAGTGGAATGCCTACAAGAATGTTTGCCGCCTCTCGCCAGTTCTGCTCTCGTTCATAGATGGCAGACAACTGCTGCCGCATCAACCCGACCTACACACGCAGCACAGCCAGCATTTAACAACGGCAACGACTAGCCCACGGCTGTGGCTACCGGTGTCGAAGTGCTGACGTAAAGGTCGAGGCAACCCTTCTCTACAGGGTAGGTTTGCCTCGTGGGTCTCCGAAAAGCAAACTTCTATGAATGATGCGGCAGGTTTATCACAGGCCAGAAGCCCTTCCTGTCGTCCAACCAATCATACCAGAGTACCGAAGGAAAGCTATCAGTTTGACCAGGTTCGTTGTAGTCACCATGGCAAACTGAGGTGGCATCTGCATACGTGTATTGATTGAATTGTGGTTTTACATCCCACTCGACACAAAATATATCATTCACCAAAACAAACAAATGTACTACAAAATAAACACAAAAAAACAAAGCCAGGTTCAGTCACCTCCTACGACATCCGGCCTACAAAAAGACCGGGACTATTCTGGTTTCGGCGCTTCATAAATTTGTCACTTACTTACTTGCTAAGGCACTTACGCACTTACTTACAGCTCCAGGACACACCGGGGCGTACTGATTGAGTTGTTCTGCAGCTGTGGCTGAGCAGTTCATCTATCACCTCCACAAAGATAAACAATTGACACCAACAGTGAGACAAAGCAGCATCATGGTCACGACTCCTGCAACATGCTCCGACTATCTCAGTGCTGCGCCCAACCTGCTCCTCAAAGGAGACGACACGCGGCTGAACTTTGTCGAGCGTGAAGTGCGCCACGTCTTTGCCAACGGCGTCCGGCAGCGACGAGAAGCACGAGCAGAACTCTGACAGGATCTGTCGCGATATCACCAAACTCACGTTCTCGTTCGCAACTGACATGTCGCACAAACACGCGAGCATCGGTCACCATAATCCCTGCAGGTGAATGTCGAAGCTGTGACAACACGTTGAACCCTTTCACAGTCCACACTTCCCAAGTGTATAGAGAAGTGTGTCAAACACAAACAGCAGTAATTAAACCACGGAACCACTGTACCTAAACAGGGATCTTACACTAATACTACTACTTTATTTGACTATCAGAAACAAATAGGCTTTACTTCAGGTTTATAATTTCATAATCCAGTGGCCTGTGGTGTTACTGTAACTGGACAATTCGATTTTTCAATTATCAAATGTTACTTGAGTAAACGGCTGCAGAGCTGACATCCATGCCCCATGCCAGTGACCTACAGTGTTGTAAGCAACTCCGCAACTGCCTGTCAGTATAATGCACTGAAGTCAACTGTTACTGTTCGATCAAACCTGTGTGTTGTTATAACCTACATGAATGAAGTGTACAACAATATTAATGCCTTGTTTGTTCACTGCATTTGCCAGACTAGCACTCCACCAAGACTACAAAGACACCATCTGACCACAGGCACACGTAATCTTGTGCTTCAGCAAACATTTGCCATTGCACTGCTGTCTACAGGTTCTTGATCCTCTTATGGCCAAACATGGCCAGTGATAGCTGACAGCAGAACACATGGTGTTTGCCAGGGTAGTGGCAATAAATTTATTTCTACATACAGGTAAATGATGTAATTTCCAGAATCGAATGTTAACAAACCAATAAAAAATTCAACATTCAATTCTTTGATGATCATTTAACATCCCTATACCTAAACAGACTAGAAATGTCCAACGTGATGGCCGCTCTGTCGAATATAGGTGGCACCCTCTGTTCAACGCCACAGTTTGGCTGACGCCCACGCCCACTACTAGAGTGCCATGCAGTAATGCCGCCAAGATGCGAAACCCATTGAAATTTGCAGGGGTGCCCCAAACTTGCCAACAGATCTCAGCCGCTAGTGGGCCGAAGTTTACCATATTAAGAGGACATGTGGAGGAGGCATTGCTGTTTAGCAAGTTTTCTTCCGATTGTAGATACATGCCTTTGTTGCAAAGATATGGCCTGACAAAGTTGTGCGATGGTGCCGAGATGGCAATTTTTTGCGTCCTGTATTTGCAGCGAGTCGCGTGCAGTGCATTTCAGACCTGCATTCTAAATTCGCACTAAGGCCACACCATGTGCCAAAGTATGGTAAACATCCAATCTCCGACCGCTGAGATTAGGCGAGGAAAAAAAGAAAGAAAGAAAGAAGAAAGAAAGAAACAGGATGAAAATATAATGGTCTACCCTGTTACACAGGGCGACCATAATGAGAGCATCACACATTTTGATATACTTACCAGCTTCAACAAAGGTCTTCAAACCATCAGTGAGCTCTGCACCAGACGTTTGAAGAATACTCTTCAAAATGCTTCTGTATCTATACGTAAGTTACAACAAAATCAAGCACATAAGGTCTGCCTACAAACTGTTCTGGCCCAGCAGGTGACAGCAAATGGTAATTACTACTTCTCACCCTAACCCATAAAGGCACAATTTTGAATCTGGAACATGTTCCTGGTTACAAGCTCAGAGTTTCTGGTCCGCTAGTTTTTGGTTCTAAAACAGAGTTATTGAAAATCGCTGTGGTTCATAGTAGCATGGTCTAACACACCATATTACCATTTCACAAAGTGAAGTAATCAAAGTAAAGTAATATGCTGAATTAACACAAAGATGTACAATGTAATGAATCTGTAACCTGAAGGTGGCACTGCTAGTGAATAATAAAAATGGAAATTCCGTTAGTATGAACCAAATAACCTGAAAATTAGCTAATACTAATAACCCTAACCTTTTCTGGCATCGGCTACTATTCTGTGTCCCAAAGTCTAGAAGGTGCACGTTAGTCAGCCTTTCATTGACAACTGCTTTTATGATCATGGTGTAGGCTAGGATATTCTGTTGCATATTACGGCAGTGCCAGCCTTCTTCTGTCCAATTCTGCTGTGCGTAAAGGCATCAGATATGTTCTGAAAAATTATAATTTACAGCAAGTTCCATACTACTGGTACACTGCAATATTTCCTTCAAATTTCATATGCCAGATGGAGCATAAATGCACAAAACCTGGTAATTCATAATACAAACACAACTTCATTTATGACTTAATTTACGGTGATGCCAGCTTTGTGGAACAGCTAATTTCTTCGGTTCACTTGTTCCTTAACCACAAGCTTAACCGCATTCTCGGTTAGCAGTAACTGGTGTCTAACCAAATCAGTGTTAAATGTAGCACAGCAGATTAAGTTTCATGTAGAAGTAGCTACTAACCTCAGGATAGGTCAGTTTTTAAGCCAGGAAGGCACACATAACATTTGTTGTATTTAAAAAGGATGTAGACACCAGCAATAGTAAATGGGCAACTTGCAGATAAGAAAGGACGAGAATGATTCCGTGAAAAAATGCAGACTATGAAGTGCAAGGTGTAAGACCCAGAGGTAGGCAAAAGAAAACTTGTGAGTGAGGTTATAGCAGAAGACTGTCAGACCCGACAACTATGCAAGAAAGATGGTATGGACCATAGGAAACAGAAAAAGTTAAAGATGTTGTATATAGATTGTCCGAGACTATGTACCGGCTCACCGGGTTGTCCTGAATAAAGGGCCGTTAAACGGGTTGTTGCTGTTGTTATTTTAGCCGTGTGCATAGTGCATCCCATCAGTGAAAGGCTATGCACACGGGCAGCCTTGGGTATAGCCACTGTGTACTGGAAAGTAAACTCGTACCGAGCGCCAAAGACTTACTATGTGATTTACCATGTGCAGCCTCACCAGCCAATCATAGACCAGCAAGACCTAGGGCTCAGAAAACTAATCCATAAAGAAGCCCATTCGGTTATTCCTGACCTTCACTAACGTCTGTTTAAAGGCACTGATGCTAGGTGCATCCACCACACTCTGATCCAGCGCATTCCACCTATTAATAACTCTATTCGAAAAAAATGCCGCACAATATCCCTTGTGCACCTGACCTTTTTAAGCTTACAAGCGTGACCTCTTGTAGCTGTTGTTTGTGTCTATCTCAAAGAGTTCATGCAGTGCGACAGAGCTATAGCCTCCATACATTTTAAAACCTCAATAATATCCTGTCTATTTCGTCGCTCTTCTAGTGTCCATAACCACAAGGACTTTAACCTTTTTTCACACATCTTTCCCCACATGTTTATAACCATTTTAGTATATGTGTGCTGTATCTTTTCCAACAATTCCTTGTCCTTCTTATAAGACGAATTCCATGCACAGCAGCAGTACTTGGCTGATGGCTCTGTCTGTGGTGAAGGTCCGGGTTGTGGTGATTGTGCAGCAGTTTTGTATATGCCATCATGTGATTCATTCTCACGGTCTAGTACCCGTGCTGTCGGCACGATGGTTAGTAGCCTCGAATGTGAAATTGAAGGCATTGTCTTAGGAATTGAGCTTGTCCTGGAATGCATAAATGATCATCCATCTTTAAATATATGCAGTACAGTTTACATATTATGTGATTCCACAGCAGCAACTGAATCAGTCACCAGGCTTTCTCCAGGTGTACGACCACAAAACATCACGAATCTGGTGTCACTACAGCAACAGTTATCCAGCTTATCGGTCAACATCAAACTTGTAAAGATACTTGGACATACTGGATTAGAAGGTAACTACATTGCAGATAAACTTGCGAAGGCAGCTGCACACCAGATACTCCGAGGTGAAATATCAGCTCCAAATGACATATCAAAACCAGCAGCATTTGAAATTGCGAGAGATATTGCACGGAAATCACGGCAACGATTCTGGGATTATTATTATACTGCACGTTACACCTATAATATAATTCAATCCGTTCAAACCAAAGTTTTGTTTCCATATGACCGAGATATTGGAATTTCATATGTCAGATTGCTTCTTCATGATTCCATGCTGAAAGACGACAGTCAGAGAACCGGCACATCTACAAGTCCTATCTGTGAATGTGGCTCAGAGAGAGAAACTGCAGAACATTTTCTGATTCATTGTACAAAATATCAGCACATCAGAAAGAACAGTTGAATCTGCATTGAATATATTGAAATGTTCTAAAAAGTCCAATGTGTCAGACAATTTTGAATTTCTGTTACTTTCTCCATTCATTGACAGTATCACCAAGTCTCAGAACAGAACTGTTAAAGATCTACTGTTTGAGTTTCTTTCTGGCACCAAACGCACGTTATAATCTATTGCCATCACTTACATTTCTACATAGATGTTATTACAGCCGATGGTCTACGCACTGTATTTTACCAAGTGTTTATACCTACTGCAGTCTCATCATTGGTTGGTATGCATCCACTTCGGTCCTTGGTCACTTCGGTCCTCGGTCATTTCGGTCCTAGGACCGATCTGCACGTCCATTTCGGTCCTCGGTCACTTCGGTCCTCAGTCACTTCGGTCTTTAGGACCAAAGTGACTGAGCCAGATCGGTCCCTGGCTAAGTCAGATCGGTCCTCAGGTAACACACAACTGGAAGGAAGTGACTGCCATTCACCACCCTATTAGTAAACCAAAACTTTCGTAGATCATATTTTGCATGCCGTAGCCTGTAGCACTGTCACAATTAACCAATCTATATTTGCAAAATTGAACCACTGATACATTTATCATAAGTAAAGTGTTTAAGTTTGCTGATGATACGAAACTGTTCAGCCAAGTTAGCGATACGGTGGATGCAGTGGGAATGCAAGAGGATATGGATAGGTTAGTTGAATGGGCTGATGAATGGCAAATGCAATTTAATGTAAGCAAGTGTAAAGTTATGCACGTGGGGAAGAAAAATCCAAGGCATCAATATTACACGAGTAGCAACGGGCTGAAGTCAGTCGAAGTGGAGAAAGACTTAGGCATTATGATCACCTCTGATTTGAAATGTTCGCAGCAGTGTGAATATGCATATAGTAAAGATAATGGGGATAATCAGGAGAACAATAACTTATAAGGAACCTAGGATTATGTCAAGTTTGTATAAGACCTTGGTCAGGCCACATGTTGAGTACTGTTCCTGTGCATGGAATCCGTCTTATAAGAAGGATAAGGAATTGCTGGAAAAGATACAGCATAGATATACTAAAATGATTATAAATATGCGGGAAAAAGACATATGAAGAAAGATTGAAGTCGTTGGGGTTATGGACATTAGAAGAGCGTCGAAATAGGCAGGATATTATAGAGGTTTATAAAATGTACCGTGGATATAGCTATGTCGCACTGCAGGAACTGTTTGAGATAGATACAAACAGCAAAGGAACAAGAGGTCACTCTTGTAAACTTAAAAAGGTTAGGTGCACAAGGGATACTGTGCGGTATTTTTTTCGAATAGGGTTATTAATAGGTGGAATGCGCTGGATCAGAGTGCCGTGGACGCACCTAGCATAAATGCCTTTAAACAAAAATTAGTGAAGGTCAGGAATAACCGGATGGGCTTCTTTATGGACTAGTCCTCTGAGCCGTAGGCCTTGCTGCTCGATGATTGGCTGGTGAGGCCACGCATGGTAAGTTACATGGTAAGTCACGTGCAGTGCAGATCGGTCCTTTGATGGACAGATCGGTCTTAAAGTCCGAAGTGACGCGGCCACTTCGGTCCTGGGTCACTTCAGTCCTCTGTCATTTCGGTTTCAACAGTGAAGTCCGCAAGATGTCCAGTCCGCGAGTTGGCAATCCACGAGTTGGCGTATCCGCGAGTTGTCCAGTTACCCTTAAAAAAGGGACCGAAATGACCGAGGGCCGAAGTGACCAAGGACCGAAGAGGATGTAATTCGGGTCCTATTAATTATCGAAATCCACGAAATCCACATGACTAAAAATCGAAATCCATGAAATCCAGCATAAGAGTACGAAATCCACTAAAACTGCAAATACTAATTATCGAAATCCACGTGACTAAAAGTCGAAATCCACGAAATCCAGCCTGACTCTGCCCAGATCCACCGGAGGAGCTTACAACACGGACAGAAAGTGTTGCATGGACGTTTTGTGCACGTGGGTAAACGGCTAGATGGATCAAGGTGTCACTTGCCACGGCTGGATCCGGGCAGAGTCAGGCTGCCAAGTAGGCCTACACATTTAAGGATGCATTCATCACACCGGCCCTTAAGAAGCCCGGTCTTGATGTCACGAATGTTCAGTCTTACCGCCCAATCTATCAATGGTGTCGAAGCTCCTTGAATAGAGCGTGGCAAGTGACGTCTTGATCCATCCAGCCGTGGCAAGTGTATCTGATGTTTATGTTTAGGCCATAGATTGTGAAATCTAGCATTCTTCTGCTATACTTTTAATAAACTTACTTACTTACTTGGTACGGAGGTAGGCCTCGGCCCAGGCGACATTGTGTTAGATAGGAGCATTATGCCATTGGGCGAATCCAGCGCCGCTAGGCAACACGATGCGGCGAGGGAGGAGTAGACACGACGACGATGATTTATCAACGACAATTACCGGCAATCAGTTCGCGACTGTACCTTATCGAGTGCAGCTGAAACTGTTCGCGTACACCTATTCCTTTGTTTGCCGGCCGGCTTCCCGGCGTTCAGATCTCTGCTCTTCTACTGTTCATTCAAATTTACAGCAGACCTTTCTCGTTTACGCTCGCGTTTTCCGACTGGACATGATCAGACATCTATCGATGCCGATTATAACCTTGATGCTGGCCTACGTTCCTACGTCAGCTTCAAAGATTCACATCATCAGCCGCAATATGAATTTGTTTACAGTTTATACATACCGTTTAGGTACTTTTGACATTCGCATATGCCTGCATTGGGTTTTCGTGGCTGTCGGAGGATTTCGTGGATTTCGGTAATTAGCATTGGCAGTTTTAGTGGATTTCGTACTTTACTGGTGGATTTCGGCGATTTCGATTTTTAGTCATGTGGATTTCGTGGTTTCGTGGATTTCGATAATTAGTAGGACCGTGTGGTTTTAAGTGAAGTCATTTTACGGACTTGTATTTACTTGTGGTGTCTACCATGATGTTACCGGGCGCGCTACAGGCCGTCACTCAAGATATACAACAACAACGTATACGGCCGGTGCGGCCAGTATGGCCGGTGCATGTTCATACAGTGGCCGGTGCGGCCGGTGCGTGGCTTATACGGACCCTCTTTCTACCACAACATTCGGCCACCTGAATAACTTAATGTTAAGTATGTGAACAGTAAATATGTCGTACTTTTCGATGCGATCCTTCTGTGATGGACCACTAGAATTCACCAATGCAGCCAACTGCTGCTTCACGTTCGCCATTTTCCCACCAAGAATAACTAAACATATTAGTTATGTAAAATGTAGGGCGTGTCAGTTTACTCAGCCGATGCCGAATTTTGGCATCGGCTGAGCTCAGCGGTTGTATTTGACAACCCCATTGGCAGCCGATGCCGCGCAGCCGCTGCCAGAATTCGGCAGCGGTCTGAGGAGACGCTGCCGTTTGCTGTCTGGTTAATTCAAGATGGCGGCTTAGTGAGAAAATTTGTAACTTTTTGTCGTTTAATATTTATCGCAGCACCCAATTAAATGAAAACGTTACTACTTTTTGCTTTACAGCGTATGTTGCCTTTTACATGTCGTAAATTAACAAAAAGTGCGCTTTTGC
>Ga0209259_1000397_pt1 | contig 12695 bp, 13 predicted proteins | sample WorMetGr2BELIZE1_FD_187417 | JGI IMG/M metagenome (GOLD analysis project Ga0209259, IMG submission 187417) | Marine gutless worms symbiont microbial communities from Max Planck institute for Marine Microbiology, Germany - Inanidrilus... ...
ATTGAATGTTGAGTGTTGACAACCGATCGCGCAAAAACAAATAGGCATAACGATAAACGTAGAAGTAGGTTATTGAAACATAAATGGGTAAAATAACATCCTATCGAATCTTAATAAAACGCGAACGAAACAAGCACATCCTGATATGACGTCAAGCATCACGGTAATTTCCGAAAAATAGCTATACTAAAAAGACCACTGAAGTTGTTCTTTTTGGCATTTTTGCGGCGTAATTAATCAAAATGTTTTACACAGACAGGTTTATATTGCAGTAAGCAGCTAGAAACGACTTTTGCATCAGTTTTGTGAAAAACCGTTGCATATCATCTTTAAGTGCAGAATGTACACCGTGTCTCAAAAAAAAACGTCCTACCTTTGATTTGCTATAACAATGACATACACGATCCGATTACAATAATTTTTGGCAGAAGTGTTACTAAGAAAGTAAGAAATCAGATGACGCTTTGTTTTCTCACCTCACCTATCTAGTGCTTCTGCACTACCTTGCAAAACAGGAAACCCAGAAATTGCATCTTTTCACTTAAACACTGTATGTTGCTTTTCCAACGAACACATTTAAATTATCACAAGGTCGCTGCTGAATTACCCTTCATTCCCAAAGTGATCGACAGTATGCATCAGACAATTGAAACCTATACCTAGAAAGGGAGCATATCATCCTGATGTCTGTCACACGCACACTGTATGTTTACCAAATCTGTCATGTTGTCGGTCGCTGTGTAAAAGATGGGAGTTCTTCTTCGTCAAGCCTGAACTGAAAGTTAATGGACAGTATTAATGGGATATCTTACAATCAGACGATATCAAACACATCAGAGATGACATTTTTTTCAGGAAGACAGCGCATTGGTGCACATGCATTGTGCGTGCAACACAGTCCAACTGCTGCAGCGCTCTTGACTTCCTTTCTCCTGATCCATGCCCCCCAACAGCCCCGAGCCGAGTGCATTGATTACAAGAAGGGAGTCATACGGCGGCGTGAGTACAAGTCATGAGTCAAAAAGACTGAAGAAATCAAGCAGCGACTAATTGAATTCTGGCAATGCACTGACACAGCATTTGAGTGAAAAAATGCGATTTTCGTGTTTCCCCATTTTGCCAGGTAGTGCAGAAGCATAAGGTATTTGGGATGGCATAGCGAAGTGAAGTGAGTAGGATTTAACGTCCCACTAAACACATTATAGGTCATTTTGGAGACGGTTTTTTGGGGTGGCATAGTAAAGGGTCTTTTCATTGCTTACTTTATCGGTAACATTTCTGCCAAAAAATATCAAAATGTGTTCACGTATGTCAAAGCTATAGTAAAACAAAGGTGCGACTTTCTTTGAGACACAGTGTAGATACAAAGTCCCACAACCAACAAAAGGGCTGTTTTTCACGTCAACCTTGGTTAGTTGTGAAGTATGTTACACAAAACGGCGAGATCAATACATTCTAACACAAATAACGAATAATATTTCGGTTCATTTTTATCCTCTTCTTCTTTTCTGGCATGCACCACTAGGAGTGCGCAACGCCATACGTACATCAGCCTCCACAGAGGACGGTTCCGAGCCAGATCGACTGCTTCGTTCAGTGTGAGGTTGTAGGCTCTCAGACCTCGCTGGACAGTGATCATTTTTTTATGAACGAGGTATACTCTTCATGCAGTGTATTATAATAAGCATGAGAACTGTGACAGTAGCTAAATATTATGTAAGTGGAGACAAACTAAAAACAAAATGTCACACTAGCACCAAATTCTGCCCAGAGGATGACGCATTGCTACATAGAAAGATAACATACCGTTATACTGTACATACATGTACAATCTGCAAAACCCCCAAAAAACACTATCACAGGCAACGCAGACCACCTGCAATAAATGTTAGATACCGCCAGAGTCCTATCAATGACAGTAAAGCCTCATTCACATCGCCACAACAGAATTGAACTAAACTGACCTGGAATTACCGGAGTCCATGTATTATTTTTGCTTTTTACTAAAAATGGAATATAAACTCCATTTTTCATTCAAATTAAAACTGGTGTTTTACGTAAAATTATATTTACCGAGATTATTCATTTTGTCGTCACTTTTAAAACATTTCAGTTTAACATGTTTTAGCATTTCTTAAATGTTGTAATTTTTATTTTATATTGCACATTTAATGAGAAATTATCAAAAATCTGTAGTTAGTGGGCAGCTGTAGTTCTATTATGAAGTTCATTTTTCGTTTTCCATTTTTGGTGAAAAAATGATGTTCATATTGCATTTTTCATTTTCAGTGGAAGGCAAAAATAACAGTAGATACAAGGACCTAGTAACTCCAGTTAAGCTGAGTTCAGCTGCAGCAATATGAATGGTTGCATTGGTTCGCACGTGTTCGAAACTGATGACTTCCATTCAGTTCTCTTGTGGCAATGCAAATAAGGCTTAATGTTCAAATATTCACCAACAAGAATGACAAATTGCAGGGACAGTACACTCTGTTGATATGCAGACATAAGTCAAGTCCACATGTTATGAATACATAAATTTTGGTGATACTGCACAGACTAATAAGCATCATGTGACTAATTTATGGTTTCATGCTCAGATCTGCTTTTACCACACTTGAAGCTTTGTTTCACTTCAAAGCTTCTGTACTATCTATTTTAAAATCTTGTGACCCTGACCTTTATACTGAAAACAACGGGGACGACCAAAGGTAATGACACACTAGAAAGATGTCTTTCGAAAGTAGCTGTGGAAAGTGACTTTCAAAAGGAATCTTACATGTGTGTCATAAAAACTTTTGCAATTTTTCTTCTGTCGAAATGAACTTTCACAATTAGAACATGCTCTATTCTTGGAAGTTTTCTTTCAAAAGTTAACTTTCAACAGTTAATTTCGAAAGTAAAATTGCTGTTCGAGTCACAACCTTAATACACATCACACTCTTTCACTTAATCATGCTAACAGACAAGCATGCATACATCTGATGCTGGCAATTGCCCTAAGCACGCCCAGCGTGGGTGAAGGCATGTTCACATCACCACAACTAAACTGAACTGAACTAGTTTTGAACGTGATCAGAACGGTGAACCACCAGTTAGATCAGTTCAACTCAACTCAGCTCAGTCACCACAATGTGAGTGGACGTCATAGCACGAACATGTTCAGAATCTGGAGCTGGACCAGTGCTCCGAATTTAACTGAAACTAGGGGCTAAAGATGTTTTACCAAACATAAACCACACACAGGCTGTCGAATGGGCCGATAAATGTCGTTATTGTCCTTGGTGACCTTAACCTTTGACCTTCAAACATGTTCGAGCAAGGAACCAAACAAGTCTTCCGTGTGAATTTGGCACAAACCCGTTCAGTGGTTCCCAGGATATTTCATACTCAAACAAAAAAACACAGACTGACGGCACCAAAAACAGAACCTTCTGCAGTTCACTGCACGACATGCACGTGGTAATGAACTATCCAGTTCAGCTCAGTTCTGTCTGGTGATGTGAACAGGCCAAAACAATAACAACATACATAGTTTTACCACTATCTTCAAGAGAAGGGATCACTGATAAATATGAAGCACAACAATCCTACAAAAATCCGCTAATCTAGCCCGTCAAACTTGGCAGCTAGCTCAGAGCATTAGCCGGAATGAATTTCAATACCCTCAACATCTGCATTCATATAATTCATAAAAAATAGCATGACATATAGCCAGCAGTTAAACCAAGGGAGGCTTGGGGCAGTGTGTGGACGTTTGGGTGATAAAACATTTGTGCAACACACCTTGGATGTTTAGGCGATACACCGTTTGAGGATAGAGAGATGGCTGACTAGTGACTAGGGCGAAGCCTGGTGGCGGATGGGAGGCATTCACTCCAAGCGGCACTTTGCACAGTTCAGCTTATTCACAGCAGTGTACACGCACACTCACCCAAGGCTTATCGCCTAAACATCCTACTCGTGTCCCTCAAACATCTGTTGCCCAGATGGTTTGTTACAAAACGTGTGGTGACCCATGGGGTTCATCTACCCTGCATCCATTTGGGCCTCGGCTGATATCCAAGCCCCATCTGTACATGGTACCACCCAAAATGTATGCCAACTATGCACCCCTAGTCCATCCTTTAACTCCAACCACTGATCTCATAAAAAGCATACAATGCATACTTGGTTATTATATAATAAAATGGAAATAGGTAGATATATAACAATAACAAAATACAAAAACTCACAAATCTCGTAAGAACGACTGCATAATTAGAATACAGCATTTAAAGCTGTATCAGAAGGCCCGCTGATGAAATATTGTCTCCGCCACCAACAGTCTGGACTACGTTAGTACACACGAGTACCGGTGCAAGGCAGATCTGTGTTTTAGTGTGGTCGTTCATGATCTCATTCCAACAAGTCACAGGCTGCTCCGGCTCAAATGCCATCCGGCCGCTACCGTGCTCAATACTCAGGGAAAATGAGTCGTCCACTAAGAGCCGAGATTGCGACACAGCCACATCGGTGTCGCCGCAGGTGTGCCGACTGGCGGCAAGCGATGCTCGGGCGGCTGCCGAGCCGACATTTTTCCACGACGGACTTCCACCGTCGTTCTCTGCGACAAGCACTGCCTGGAAAGCCAGCGTGTGGACATGCAACCGGGTAATCCGCCGCACTCCCACGATTCCTTCCGTCATCCTCCGCAACAGATGGTATACCTCGCGCATCTGATCCAGTGTTGTTGCAACTCGGGGATATGCATCGGAAATGGCAGTAATGGTACCAATGCTGAGAATACTCAGCAAGTTCGGCAGTTCCTGTTCGTTCATTCCTATGGAATCAGAGTGGCGCACCACAGTATCAACAATGTCTTGTAAGCATTCGACCTGGCCAAATGATGCCATCTCAAAATGGACGTGAGTATTCACGGGTACGCGAGACAGAATGCTGGCTAATTTGTCCAAACGTTGGCGTCGTTGTCCTACATCAAAAATTGCACAGGAATGAATAACTGTAATAGACGCTGTTAACTTACATCTGCTGTTCAACTGTAAGAGGGAGTCTGACACAGAAAACAAAGAATAGCTTGCAGATGTCATAATCATCATCAGCTGTGTTATGAAACATCATATTTTGTTCACGTTTTCTGCCGATATCTCTGCAACTATTCATCGCTTACATTAATGCAATATATCAATGGCAAGCTCTCAGCGGCACATTACAGTGGTGTAGTTCATTACGAGATTGAGATGTGTATTTATGAGAAATCAGAATAAAAACAATGGCATGGGCTCTAGCAGCAAAACATGCCCTGCAGTTTCAGCCAAAGGCAGTTTCCAGCTAGGCGGCTGCTGCAAACATCATCATCATAGCCACTGCTAGCAAGAATGTGACCTCTTCCCATTGCGGACAGTATAAGATGGAAAAGGACAAGGGAAGAAGAAAGCATGGAAAGGCTAACTTAGCGCACAGCGTGATAAGCCCCAGATGTGTCAAGGGGTGAAGTCCATTGTATCTGTTTATTGAACCACGGCCAGAATGCAGCTGCAAAATGAGCGAGATAATAACACACAAACACATGATAGACTAAAGGAAGAAATTGTAAACGTATTTTATATAAGTCAGTACGCGTGGTAGCAAAATAAGTAAATAACAAAACAAAATTTGCAACGGGCAAATGCTGACATGTTTGCATTAATTTTGCTGGTACAACTCCATCAGTCAAGCACAGAAAATACATGACATTTCTGATTAGCATCATATGGAACTGACAACAAAAAAACATTAACTAGCATTAACATTCATTGTTGGACGTTTTGAAACACACTGAAATGGTTACTGCTGATCCAACGTTATTATTCTTATTATGGAAGAATACATTTAGTTAACATTAAGAACGACAGTGTTATGTGGGTTAACAGTCCGGTACAAGAAATGAAAGAGCAGCTAATGAGTGGTTAAATGGTTAAGATTTAATGGTGCTTTTAACACAAATTAGGTTACATTGTGCCTTTAAGGTGTTAAATTATTTGAAACAAAATTACACTTTAGTATGGTATTATAAAAGTTTGTAATTATGGCTTAATATCAAAATACATATAAAATGCAAGTAGTAAGATGAGTAATTATACGTTAACATTGTTTTCAATTAATATCTTATATCTTTATCATATAAATTGACATTTTTAATAAAATCTAAAATATTTTGGATGGGAGAATGATTGAATATATCTTTGTGGTTAGTATGAAAGACTGACATCTTCAGCTGCTTTTTTTAGATTGGCAGCAATGGCGGCGAAGTGTCAAGCAGTAAGCTGTTCCAAGCTCCAGCTGCGGTGAGTACAAAAACGCAGTCACTGACGGTTACATAATATGTTGGTGGAAAATCCAGCTCTGACTTTTGTGCAGAATGAAGTTGCCATTGAGATTTCAGTGGCAATCTCTTTATCTGACTCAACATTAAAGCTCATAAATAACTCTGAAAATGCAGTGACGTCTATTACAATACTGCATGGACAATCTCTACTATGACCATTTTCCATGTCAGTCTGGCTTAGCCAGTAGTAGGGATGTGACGGAGACAGCTAAAATCTGAATTTGTAGGATTCAGATTTTCTATTTCAAATCTGTCATATTCGATTTGTTACACAATCACAGCTAGTTCACTTCAGCTAAATGAAAATTACAAAATTTTGTTTAAAATTTAAAGGAGTGTACTAGGATGTAGACTGTATATTTTTTCTGTTTATATTTGTTTACTTATGCATTGTTATATTACTGACTACATATTGCAGTCCATTGTTAAGGACATATGCTTGCCTTCAGTGCTTTGACGCTGTTGGTTGGGCAGCAGAAAGGGCATCCGGCCTGTAAAAAACTGAGTGGTGAGGTACTTGCACGGTTATCAGTCTGGAGTGAGGTGCAAATGATTTGCATGAGGTCCAGCTGATGCCACTGCCACCTCATCATCTCTTATTCCAATAAAATCCAGAATGGTTTACCTTTCTGGTGCCGGCTTAGTGTAAGGACAGATATCGTTAAGCACACTATGTCAAAATAAACAATGAATACCACACCACCACACACCAGAACCATTTTACAGCCCCTTTTCCAGGACCACCCGGGTGAGCCGGTGCCAGAAGAAACTTCTGGACTTTATGGTGCAAGGGAAGATTAACAGACGCAGACACACCGACCATCCGGCTCGGCGCCACTCCATCCGGACTAACCAGTGCCCACCTCCACCATCCCCCCAAACTAAAAATTCTGGTCTGATTCAGTTTTAGTTTAAACGGACATAAGTACATAGCTATTCAGTGTGCATTTGTTTTGTATGGCTAATGGCGGATTGCAACGAATGGATATGGGCTTTCCAAAACGAAAGCTGAATCTGAATCCCATTGAGTCTAAAAATCTGTCGGTTTTCAGATTTGCAAAAATTGACGGAATCCGACAACATTTGGATTCATATTCGAAGTCCGTCACATCCCTAGCCAGTAGCCGCTAAAAGATCTCCAAGGAAATCTATCAAGACTACATCAGTTTACTGTAAGCAGCCGAGTGCTGAGGCTGTATCAGTTCAGCTCAAAGTACATTATCTTTGGAGACTGGTGGTCTCATAATTTTGACAGTCTGAATGCCTCCCTGATGCCCAACCATCAGCCAAATCACTGAAGGCATCATAATCTCCTAATCGCACAACAGTACAGTAACGGTTCACCTGGCTCAAAGGGGAAACTGTCCAACATCTGAAGTCCACTGACAATAATCAGGTGAGGCGAGAACGATTTCAGTGCAAAGCCAAACTTCTCTAGTGACAACAGCATGGGATTATTATCATCGTTGTGCAAAATAAACCTACGAACAAAATAATGCAAAGCTAACATTTTAAATGCAAAAAAAGTATTCAATCATTACTCATGATCTTCTAACAGAATGATACAGCATCACAATAACAACAACTGTTTTACGGCCCTTTGTCCGGGACTACCCGGGTGAGCCGGTACCAGAGGAAACACTCACCCACCCACCATCCTGATCATCACCCAATCTTTATCAGCTTCTTCCATCCACCACGATCTATAGCATCCTCAATGTTCAAACTGCGTGCTTGGCAATCTTTATGCACAACCTCTCTCCATGTCCTCTTTAGTCTACCTCTTGGTCTGAAGCCCTCCACCTCATATTCCATACATTTCTTCACCCAATCATTGTCTTCTTTTCGCAGCACATGCCCATACCATCGCAACCTGTTTTGCTGTAGTATCAATATTATATCATCTATTCCTAGTCTTTCTCTCAACTCCTTACTTGAAACTCTGTCTTTTACCTTAACATTACACATCCATCTGACCACTCTCATCTCTGCTCGCTGAAGTGCCAGCTCATTTTCTTTCCTGACAGGCCAGGTCTCACTTCCGTGTAGCTGACTACTTCGCACACAACTCCTATACAGCCTCCTGTCGTAATATATGATATATCTCTACTGGTAAGCAATGGTACCAACTGCCCGAATTTATTCCATCCAATTCGGATTCTGGCCTCCACAGCTGCATCAGCATCTCCATCCACCATAATAACAACTTATCAAAGTAATTTGACATAAGGCCGCATCGCCGCCGCAAACAGACGGTTCAGTCGTATTTGCCAGGTTACGCCAATGTGCCCTCGATTGAGGGCACATTGGTGCCACCTGGCAAATACAATTAACTTGTGCTTCCTTCGGCTCACCTGAGTCCAGAAACTAAATGGCAAATTGATCAAATCATCCATTTTTGCACAGCTCATGGCAGAGTATCGTTGTGGAATGGGGATGCCCAGGCATGTCCTTTTCCTAATAATTGCCCGTTCACATGCGGGATCTGGCCCAACCCAAACAGCATCTCGATCAGTTCAGCTGTTTTTGCACAGATAATCACAGAATGCCCCTATACTTTACAATGGGACTCCACTTCCCCCCTCAAAAGTGCCCCTTCCCATGGGGTATCTGGACCCCATCTAATACATGGTTCCTTGGGCCAACCCAAATGGCATCTTGATCAGTTCAGCCATTTTGCAGGGCTCACTAGTGTGACCGACAGACAGACCAAAAGACCACACTACTCGGTTAGTAAGAATAGGCTGCATCTACGTACGTAGTACTGTGATACGGCCTAATAATAATACTATGCAACTTACACAAAGCTGTTCTGCCATATCAAGATCACTGCAAGGGCAATGAAAGCATAACTTAATACTTGATAAAACTAGAAATCCCTCACTTGAGGTGGCACTGACCACTTTAGCAACATTTTCCCTGCTGAGACTATAAACTCTAACCTACGATGTAGACTTCAAGCTTGACCTAAATGTGAACGTGAACCAGCTTAGTCATTTCATTAAAGTTACTGCTCGGATACATAAACATACATACACACACTGGACCACTTACTTTAACAGGATATCAGAGTCGTTGGAAAGAATTCCATTAAACTTATACTTGATTTAGAAAGCGTCCAGGGGGAAAAGTGACAAAACAATGAAACAGCTTCACATTATTTGCAGCTGCATACTGACAAAAGTGGAAGTGAAACAATCAATACAAGAGTAAACATGTTGGTGGTCCACGGTTGTCAATGACGACAAAGATGATGATAAGACACTAATATTACTCGTGCAGTTGACAAAATCTGCATAGAGAACAGAATATGCTAAAACACCTCAATGTATGGCAAAAGTGGGATATCTGACCTGTTAGACCGCGGTGCTTTGTATTTGCCCCACTTGTCACCCTTTTTGTACTCCATTATCAAATGAATATCATCTTCTGTGACCTCATTTCCAGCAACTATGTTGCAACACCAAACAAACAATACAGTTCTATAAGGCACAGGAAAGTTTCTAACAGCATCATGCAATTAAACCAAGATCTCATACTTCTAAGTGTAGTTAATTTGCTTTTTGACATTAATGATAATAAGGACAACAAAAACAATGAGTCACTTCATTTTAATTTCTGCTACATTTTATTACTGTTTAAAACTGCTAGTACTAAAATCGTCTCTTCACTGCTCTGACACTGCCGGCTGGATGCAGGAAGGGTACACGGCCTGTCAAAGACAATCCAGCAAAACTACTGCAAGATCTTTTAGGGTACTTGGCCTACCAGCAGTAACTCCAGAAAAGACACCCATTAAATGGCCTATTTTCCAGGACAACCTGGGTAAGCCGGCACCAGAAAGGTAAAACCGATCTGGATTTTAATGAAGCAAGAACTGATGGGGTGGTAGTGGCATTAGGCGGACTATATGGAAAGCATTTGCACCCACACACCAGCACCTACTCATCACTCAATTTTTTATAGGCTGGATGCTAAGCACTGAAGGCAAACACTAACTCCAGAAAAGTTACACATAAAACTATAAGGGCATGTTCGATTTGACTGAAACCTAAACCCATTTCAGACAGGTTATGTACTGCAGAGACATCGGTTGGATATTCTTGGACGCAGTGGAGCTGTACCTCCTGACAGATTACAGCATTCAAGAAACAGACCAATAGCAACAGCAACAAAGGTTGCAAACAAGCAGTAACCTGGTTGTGTTGGGTAAAGAAATGCGCAAAAAACCACTAACAACATTAAAAACAACTATAACATTGCACTAGACCACACCCAGTGATTCACAGCATTCAATTTCCCAGTAAATCTAGATCAGGATTCATATACGAAACCTGTTTATTTTTTTGGTCAAAATCAAATGACGTAAGTTATCAGTACTAGTAATAGTACTAACACTGAACTATTAGCAATTAGCACACAATTCTTAATGGTCAAGAAGATTCCTTCAAGGATGTGTCAGGTTCCTGCCTGCTTAAGTAGGAAACTGAAGGTCATTTCAATGTCACGCAATTAAGAACATCAAACAGTATCTGAAGTCCAGCAATTTCAGATTCTAACTATTAAACCTGCTCAAAACTTGAAACTGTAAATTTAATTTATAAATAGTGTTGTTACAGTTTTAAAATTTTTCCTGTCGGTCGGTTTTGGTAGGTTTTGCAGAAAAAACCTCGGTTTTCGGTTCGGTTTAGGTTTTCATGATGAATGTGTTGTAAACTTCTTCATGACTAGTGTTCATACGGTATCGAGCACAAAAGCAAAGTATTCCTGTAAGCCTAACGCAAATCATATGTGACTCCATCAGACGATGCCAAAGGTGAGCTTGCAACTGAACTTTAGTTATACCAATCTACCCATATCTGTGGACCACAGTATAGATATTATACCTATGGCTGAGAGGAAATGGCGTATTAGTGTCGATGGAAACATCTGCTGGGCGAAATTCACCAAATTCTTGTAAACAGTTTTAACATACAGATGAGCCCAAAAACTGTCAATTACGGTGGAAAAACCTAGGTTTCGGTGACAAACGTTTTTTGCAAAAAAACCTAGGTTTCGGCGTTGGTTTCGGATACCGTAACAACACTATTTATAAACATGCACAATGGTCAGAAGAAGCTGAATCTGAATCCGTTTCTGGCTACAATCTGCTGGACAATGCCAATAATGAGTACAGTATGATATACGACACACAATCAGAGATGCCATCATTGCAAACATTCAGAGGACAATGCTTACCCTCAACATTAGGACTAATCTGCATTCGAAGACTCTCTGTCATCTGAGCTCCAAGCAAGACACGAACACCTTCTCGTAGGATGTGGTTCACCATAACTGGTGCATTGCCACCAATGACTAATTTTGTGCCTGGTACGGTGCCAGCTATGTCAGTCATGGTGTTGAACAGACTCGCATTCGACATGTATCGCCTGCAAGCAATAATCCATCCACTACAAAAACAACCTGTAAACACATTTTACATGGTAAAGGTAGTATATTAGAAAAATTTAATAAATGTAAAATACGTAATAAACACGTTGACTGACTGAAAAAATATGTATGACAAAAATTTTATGCCTATCCTATAAATCGCACAAATGTCAACGACACTATCCGTGCAACGCTCACTGTCCTCTCACGATTGCTTTGGCGATTAAGGTACACGTGGGTAAAATGCGGGCGGTACCCCACACTTGTCCCCACATTTTACCCATTGTCACACCTGCACCCCGCATGGCCTGCATTTTACCCATAACCTCTGTACTTAAACATATATTACACTAGTGATTTGGTTAGTTGCATTATACAACCACATAGCTTAATCATGCAATTAAAACAACAAGTGCTAATGCCAGTGGCTTCCATGAGACCGCGAGTTGTCCAGTCCATGACTTTCCGCAAGTTGATCAGTCCTGCATCCAGTCCCCGACATGTTGTCACTAACTAACATTAACAAGGTGTTATGCTGTGAACATAATCAGTCAGCCTAAAAATTAAAACTGTTTAGGCTAGAGTGTAGTTTGCTGGCCGCCATGGGAAATGCATTGTAATATTTTAAGGTTAGTATTAGGGTTAGGGTTAGTTAGGGTCAGCAGTAGGGTTAGGGTTAGTGGGGTTGCATACCGCTGTTCCGACAATCGCTGTTCCGACAACCGCTGTTCCGACAACCGCTGTTCCGACAACCGTTGTTCCGACAACCGTTATTCCGACACCCGCTATTCCGACAATTAGGCCTAATTAGTGTTCTCAGCGACCATGGACGTTAGCAATTAAGTGCCCCTTCCCAGAAAGTCAGGTTGACTGTGACATAGTTTCTTCTTACCATGTT
>Ga0209259_1000400_pt1 | contig 12625 bp, 6 predicted proteins | sample WorMetGr2BELIZE1_FD_187417 | JGI IMG/M metagenome (GOLD analysis project Ga0209259, IMG submission 187417) | Marine gutless worms symbiont microbial communities from Max Planck institute for Marine Microbiology, Germany - Inanidrilus... ...
CCGGGGAAAGGATCTGGGGAGGGCACAATTTTCTTTCCAGTTGAAATGGCGATTTGGTGAATTCTGAGCGGTCTGTCAAAATCTGGGGGACAATTTGCATTAGCGCCCCCACTACAAATTCTGAGGGACTCGTTCACTTCTCGCACACCCGTGATTTACACCCCGGCAGACCTGCTAGCTCGCTGCTAGCGAGCTAGATGATAGGCCAAATTCCAGCTCGCTTCAGGTCTGCGACCAGCTTCGGTCCTGTCTGCGACCAGATAGCGTACGGTAATGGAATTTGGCTTTTAACGCCGAATGAATGAACTTTATTCGCCAACGTGAAAAACACAATGGCAGGCTGCCAGTAAAGGCCGAAGCCCGTCGAGGCTGGTTCCAGACGGTGTCGAAACACGCGGGCCGAAATCATAGGCGTAAATGTGCTTCTAGAGGACGTAGGGTGGATCCAGGCTTTGTTAGGGACAAGCGGTGGGTATGGACAGAAGTACCCCTCCCGCCGGGGAAAGGATCTGAGAGGGGCTAGACCCCTCCCCAGAGATTTGTGCATTTTGGTCAATTCTGAGCGGTCTGACAAAATCTGGGGGACAATTTGCATTAGCGCCCCCCACTACAAATTCTGAGGGACTCTTCTCGCAGCCCCGTCATTTACATCACCGGCTGAAATGACTGTCAATCATGTCGTTCCACGTATTTCGGCCTTAACCGCGACATCCACTCCGCCACGTAGGCTAGGCCTATTCCGAGTTGTCGTAGGGCGTCCGTTTGTTAGTCTGTAATGAAGACACGTTTTCGGTAAAATATTTATGGTCGGATTTTGATGATTGTATAGACGTTTCGCCGAGGAAGAGCGATGTCCATTCTGGAAACAGTGTCGACGTTAGTGATGTGCTATACTGTACGCCGTGCTGTAGTGAATTTATAGGCGTACCGACTGCTTTGTACAAAATGTACCCACCACAACGCGCGACAGACTGTATACCAGATGGCATGACATCTGGTAGTATTCTGTACATAGGCCTATGTAATCAATGAATAACCGTGTAATGCGGTACTACTACATCTACATAGGCCCTACTGGAATAGGCTCTGCAGCAACAAAATGTGACGGTGACACCATTTTTCCTTCCTCGTAGATACGAGTTTAAAATATTATCTACTTTGCTTTACCACTGTGTCTGAGCTGACTTAACCTTGCTTAGACTTTCGTCGAATGATATAAAGAAAGACACTTTTTAATGTCAGAAATCAGCTGGTCCTGAAAGTATGGCTAGAGCCCACGACAACATGGCAAGTTCTTGTTCTTTTGCATCTATAACCGTGCAGCAATTTCACTGTATTGAACATTAAATGGAACAGATCTGCTGTACTGCCATTTTCTCAAACTGACAAATGTAACGTAATACCATATATTGCCCAGGTAATTTCTGTCTTTGTTAGTTGATCTTATTTCAAGAAGTGACTCATGGCAGCTTATTGCTATAGGAACTGTACTGACTGCCTGCACTGGATGATGAAACAATAGCCGCAGCAACGTCACAACTTTACTTAATTTTAGCCGACAATCATTGGGCAGGTTGCTAACCGTGAAATCACACTCATCCTGTTTACTCAGTAAATATAGCTATCATAAGAAATACACTTTCCCAACATCCAGACTGCAGCTAAATTTTTATGATCGGATGCCTCTGCTATCATTCCATTAGCTAAAAATTTACAGGACCAATTAAATTCCAGTAGATTTCCAGGAGGATTTCAAATTTCAGGGGATTTCCAGAGTTGTAGACACCCTGTTTTTCTTGCCGTGTAAAGTGTTACCGCTTATCGTCCCAGCTCCAAGTACGCAGCCCAGAATTAAAACTCTGCTTGAAACCCTCCAAGAGTTGTCCAAAATATGACAGATTGTGTGAAAAAAACTGAGGTGTTAATGCCATATCAGGGTGTAAAAATCCATTGAGTCAATGTTTCAAGAATCTATGAATGGACATATATATACATGGAACACAACGGCTGTGTAAGGTATCGTACATACCTAAAGCAAGTTGTTACTGCAGATCATCGTGTATAGAAACTATGTGTTGGCATGTAGTCTGTGCATTTATGACGTATGGATGACATATTTTAACAGACTGGCTTTGTGCATATTTTTTTGTAATCTATAGTTTCATAAATATCAAGTCACAAATATGCAGATAACATCATAAATGTATTACTCCTGCCAAGCTGAACAGATCATTGTGGTTAACAACGAAATGTCACTATCCGAAATATTTCATTCAGTTGTGTATAAAAATATGTACTGGTATATGTCAGCTGACTTGAAGTGGCGACCTTCCAACAGGAGTCAGTCAGAAAGAGGTCAAGTGAGTAGTCCTCTTGGCTGGTGTCAGAAAGGGTACTGAGCCACACAATCACTCGTCAGGATTCATGGGACAACCGGCAAACTCAGGCTCGTCTGGGAAATGGCCGTCAAACTGGTGCAAAAGTGTCATTAACAAGGCAGCTCTGTTTTCAAAGTCATAGTTTAACAATAAATAAACGACAACATGCAGTTATCTTCCCCCAACGTTTCAGATTATCTTAGCAACTTATGAAATGACTGTAGAAGCAGATCCTTGAGAAGGATATTTTGCACAACTCTAGATGCCAACGACACAAAAAGTAAGCGGCTCTTGACACGAAGCAAGACTGCATAGACACTTGATCATGCCCCAGCGACTGTGAACAGTCAGTCTTCTAAGAAGAAGAAGTTTCCACTCTTCTTCTGCTCAACGTCCTGACAATATAATCACAAATTTATGATTACTACAAAGCTGTTTCATGGCATAAGAATGGTGGCAAATTGTGCTGGAAACTGTGCAGTTGATCAGTCATCGTAATATGATCTACAAAAATTTGGACAGGAGTAAAGTTCTAGTAACAAGCCTGTATCTGCAGAAATCTTTTCAATTTACTTTGCAATCTGACATTTTTAGTGGAAGCTCTATGCCAAGAATGGTCAACAGGAAAAGATGCTATGAGTATGCAGCAATCTGTGTCACCAGTGTGATCGCTTTTGGACTTCAAGGTAACAGCAGTGAGCATAAACTGGACCGTGGGTGGAACACCCAACTGCTCTGTAATCCTTTGGCTTTTACAGTCAAATAATGCCAGTGCACTGCTACTCATTACTCAACTCTTAGCATAAAGCATCACTCTTAGGTTCCTAGGATTTCCATAACTCCATAGAAAAAAAAACCCATAATATTAACTGTTTTGCAGTGTATTAAGTTGCTTACCGACAATGCTCAAGTCACAGTTTTTTGTTTTGCTTGAAGAAATAGACATCTTCAGTTTAAGTTTATTTGACTGCATGCATCTATGCCAATCAGGGGCATACACAGCTTTACTCTACTGTCTGTCTCACTTGCTTTCAATCACGTGTCACTAATAAGATTAATTTTATAGAGTGCTAAAAAGGATCACAGTTAATTAATTAGCTAGTTAATCTTAGTTAGCCAAGATTATTAACGCCACAGCCTGGCACAGTGGTAAAACTGGTTTCATCGATGAAGTTCCTCTACACTGATCCCAGTTAGTACTGAGATGGGTGATCATCTGCGGGTCTACCATACTGGTGTGTAACCAGTCACTCAGGCCAACTCAGCCTCCTGTCTCAGTCGGATGGGAAATAACTAGTGACCAAGAGGCAGTGTTCTGCAGCAGGATTTGAATTTTGTATTTCAAATCTGTTAGATTTGAATTTGTCACACAATCACAAATCCGACGAAAATGTATATGAAAATCTGACGGATTACAGATCTGCAAAAAGCTGTCGGATTCCGACAACACTTGGATCCAACACAACCCTATGTCTAATATATCCACCTATGGGCTCAACGACCTAAGAAAGGGAGGGGAATATAATACGAGTATGGCACATTTTACCTAAACACATGACACTGTAATGCACTTTCAGAAACAATCACCTTGAATGACACACACCAACCAACTGCGCTACAAACCTTGACTGAGTGAAGCTTGTTGATTCGTGGTCGGAAGTTGTTTGGATCTCGTCGGAATGTGATATCGAGCGATTCCAGAAACTTGTTCATACCAACAAGAAGATTCTGAGGCCTGTAAACAAACAAAACATCCATCAGTCACACACTGCAACTACACTAAAGGACTGAACAAGGAATCAGCTTGTTTAACACGCACAAACAACAATATAAGCTCTGAATCATAACAAAGCACAACACGGCACATACACACCAGTTTATCAGCCATTTTCAAGGTAAATCTATGTTAGCAAGCTGTTCCTGAATTTTCTGCCTCCACTTATACAGAACACGTGCATCCTCTCGGGACAGACCCACACTTTACATATCCCCCGCAACACCATCCCACCATGACTTTCTTGGGGGTGACACCGTTTGATTTTTATGGAATCTTCGGCATCAGAAAACTAGAGTCCCTGGGCCAGGGCTATCGTGTGGCATTCTTTGCGTGATCCTACGTTTAGCCGTTTCAGTAGAACACTTGACTTGTGACAGACAAACACACGACTATGGCATATACTGTGCTAGCATGATGTCACGCAGTAAAGATAAACGTTCTTTGCAGAAGCACTACAACCTGGCACAGAAAATATGCCATTCAGTGTCCCATAATCACCATACTTGAGGGCTACAATACACCCCAAAGATAAGCCTAATGATAAAGTACACTATTCTAAGACAATGGAACAATTTTGTCGGGATGTCCTTTATTACACCCCACTTATCTATGGATGTGTATATGCCTTCAGTGCTTTGACGCTGTTGGTTGGGTGACAGGAAGGGCAACCGGCCTGTAAAAACTGAGTGGTGAGGTACTGGCATGGTTATTTGTCTGGAGCGAGGTGCAAATGATTTGCACGTGGTTCCGCTGATGCCACTGCCACCCAGCTACCTCTGGCTCCAGTAAAATCCAGAATGGTTTACCATTCTGGTGCCGGCCTACCCAGGTTGTCTTGAAAAAAGTCCCTTAAATGGATGTAGTAGTAGTAGTATTAGTAGTAGTTATCTATGGTTGTGTATGAAAAATAAACATGTGATAATGATCTATACTTACGCATTTGCTACTGTTTCAATGGACGGCTTTCCCTCAAACATAATAACACGGTCAGCGAGATACGTGGCCATGATGAAATCGTGCTCCACAACAAAAGCAGTCTTCTTTGCATGCAGAATAAACCTGCACCAATGGAAATAACACCGAGATTATTAAGAATGTTAATACATAAACAACTAAAATGTGGGCCGATGCCCAACGTGATGGCTGCCCAGCCGAATATAGGTGGTGCCCTCTGCAAAAGTTCTGTATTTCCATTCCTTGTACCAAGCCGCAAAGTTTGGCTGACGCCCGCTGCTGGAGTGCCATGCGCTAACGCTGTCAATATAGAAGGCAACACTTGGACACAAAGTGAATTTTGCACCTGACAAAATTCCACCAGGGGGCAAGAGCCCTCAAAAATGTATATATAGTGTACCAGCCCAGGAGACGGCCAAACATTGTGCAGTTTGGTTGGCCTCCGGTGAGTGATGTCGCTGCAGTAACGAAGCCAATATGTGAAAACTGTTGAAACTCACGAACAGATCTCAGCCGCTAGTAGGCCGAAGTTAACCATATTGTGACGATATGTGGGGGAGACATTGCTGTTTAACAAGTTTTTTTCCGATTGTCGATACGTGCCTTACTTGTGAAGATATAGCCGGACAAAGTTGTGCAATGGTGGCCATATGGCGACTTTTTGGCAATTTTTTGGTTCCTGCATTTTGCCTTCTTCGAAGTGTAGAAGGGTGCGATGTTCAGTGGTCTCAGATCAGAGTCAATGGTTCCAGGCACGTGACTAGGTCTTCCTGAGGTCGTTTCCAGCCAGGTGGAGGCTTGTGATCACAGCTACAACTGCATGGTGATGGTCTTCATTGACAGCACTGTACGCAGTATGACCAAAGAATCTCAAACGGCGCTCCACTACCATGTTGGTAATGAAAAGTTGATTGGTCAGGATTTAATAGCGCCTTCAACATTTAGGTAATATTGCACCCTTACAGTAATTTTCATCACACACATTGACACTTTGGAAAAAATCTATAATGTTTGCGACAGCTGACTGACTAAAGACTTCATCGACATTAGCGTGAGAACAGTATTTGTCAAGAATGACTGTAAGATGTACATTCTGTCAGTATGTGGCTGATAAACTGTTTTACACAGCTACTGCCTCACTGGTAATTACAAAGGACAGGTACCAACTAAAAAATACCACAAAATCCCAACAACTGAACCTACCAAAATTTAAACACGGGTTTAGTCTGCATCATACGAAACGAACAGCCAATTCTACAAGCTCTTGCGGCCCTTTCAGCGCTCTGCAGCAATTAACCTTTACAACAATTTAGTGCCCCACATCAGCTCAGCACTGCTGCTGACCTTTTGATGACCTTTGCAGCATGCAGACGCTGCTCGGAGTCGAGGTACGCTGACGGCTCATCGATGAGGTAGACATCGGCCGGTTTGCCAAGACACAGTGTTAGTGCCACGCGTTGCAGCTCACCACCAGATAAATTTAGCACCTTCACCAGCCAACAACGTCCACTTCAACACTAGCTTGACAGACACGAATTTCTGGTCTTGCGTGCTTTTTGATCTAAACGTTCAGGTAGCCTTTACTAATAGAAATGGTGACTGTCATATTAATATATTATTAAAGTTTTACCTTCAAGATTTTATGCCAATTTTCAGCTAAACATGAATAGTCAAAACAGAGTTCAATGCAATACATCTCATACTGTTTCAGTTACATAAGGCTGCATCGCGCCGCAGACGGATGGTACATTTGCATCACCTGGCGAATATGACTGAACTTGTGCTTCCTTTGGCCAACCAAGTGGCAAATCGATCGGTTCAGCCGTTTTTGCACAGCTCACAGCAGAAAGTCTCTATACTTTACAATGGGCGCCCCTTTTCCCCAAAATTGCCCCTTCGCATGGGGATCTGAACTGCCATCTAACACGATTCTGTGGGCCCCGAGCCGTTTTTGCACAGATGACTGTACAGTGTCCTTATACTTTACAATGGGACACTCCTCCCCCTCAAAATTGCCCATTCCTATGGGGGATCTGGACTCCCATCTAATACATGGTTCCTTGGGCCCACCAGAGTCCTCAACCTAGACCGCATCTCGATCAGTTCCGTTTTTGCAGGCTCACTAGTGTGACGGACCAACCGAGAGACCACACTACTCGGTCGGCAACAATAGGCCACGCTGCATACATAGTACTGCGATGCGGACTAATAACAGTATGCCAGAAGACAGTGCAATATGGCACAGTAAAATACAGACACATAAATGACTTAACAGACACTTTCCATGTAAACCTGGGTTAGCAGGATGGCATTCCTGATAAAAACTAAATGAAGCCACGATATGACAACATACCCCACAATGCATATGCAAGCTCAAGTGTCAAAAGATAATTGATAATTTCACTGTTTTCCCCATGCTGTGTGGAGAAACATGCCTAGTGTCATAAGAACAGAGAGCACTAAGACCTCCTGATCATATAGCGGTTCAACTTGCAGCGGCTTGATGACGTCGGTGATGAACTGCGGGTGTATGTATGCATCACGGATGCGCTCGTGCAGCAGCTGCCGGACCGTGCCCTGAGACTTGGGACTGATCTTCTGTGGCTTGTAGCTTACGTTCAGAAACGGAGCCTTTGCTATCGCAGACACAACACGATACCATCAAATCATGCCATTACGTCACACTTCACAAATGTTAACTTCAATCCATCCGATGATGAATACACGTATAAAATCACACACTACTGTGAATTTATCCTGCGTTTCAGATGTATATCTGTAACCACATCACTTCACCTCTATCTTGACCAGAATGTTCAAGTACCGTTGCATCAAAATTTCAACATCCGTTAACAAATAGCAATATTTTCCAATTTTTAAAATACTGTGTGCCTTGTGGTGTACTGTTGTTGAACAGCCAATATGAAAGGCAGCTATGATCCTTCCCTTAGCAGTCAGTAAGTGGATGAAGAAAGGTGAGGTCCAGTGACTGACGACCCTCGTTAGCATCAAAAATTCTGCACCAAATAACTAATCACACAATTACGGAAACAAGCTGGTTGGTTTTTACGGCCCGATTGTGCCCCCAGGTCTGAATGCCCAGTTCGCGGATCTGTGGTCAGAATCCGCGGAATGATACAGATGCAACATTTCTGGATCCGCACATCTCTGTCGTCGACTGCCGCTGCGCTGCATGCTACAATCGGCGGGAGGTTGCCGAAATGGCAAACTTCAAAATGTATCTCCTCCGTCAGTTTTGTTTGAAATGAGTTGAATTTTTTTTACAATACACAGTAGACACAGACGCAAAAAATGATGGACCAGAATTTTGACATTCGATTTGCGATTTTTGAGAATTTTATAAATTTTCAAAAAGGCGTTGCGCGGTCCCTATGCGCCCGATCTGAACCATTATGGTCACGGCCAAACTAGATCAGAGTAGGGTCCTTGTGACCAAGTTTCATCAAAATCGGTCAATGTTGAAGGGTAGAAGTGCCAGTCAGAGACAGACAGACAGACACACACACATACACAGACAGACAAACGCGGGTGAAAATAAGGGCCCTTCAGGTTTGCAATCGGGCCAACAACAGACCATTAAACTCGTGTCTTCTCTCTTGTGTATAGATCAGCAACAGTACAAAAGTGGTCAGTTAGTTGCAGTTTAATGTACCTTTTCAGCACAAATACAGCTATATCGCAGATGAAAGGTCAGGGGTGCAGAATTATCCTTACCCAGTGAAGGAAGGCTAGCGATATACTAACCTCAACCCTGGCCACCTTTTTGTTCAACAGCCACCCAAAAAGGGAAAGGGATCGAGAGGCTCATTTAAATTATTACACTAGCGCCTACAACTATCACATCACAAGACCAAAGTAGATCAAATACGACAAAAAACAAACACACATCGTTAACTAAAAACACACATAACATAAATCAACACAAAAAACTAAACCCAGGTTCAGTCGCCTCCTACGACCTCCGGTCTGGAAATGGAGTGGGCCTATTCTAGTAGAAAGGGAAGGGATGGAAAAGTAAGAAAATAGATAAAGCAAGTAAGAAAGGGAAAAAGTGAAAAGTAAACGGTAGAGTAGAAGACGGGGAAGTGAACGGGTAAGGCGGGTGCCCCCGGGCCCACATGGGGCAGTACAACAGTGAAAGTGCTGCGGGTTCACCGCTACTATAAATGAATATCGATAGCAAATGTTATACGGTACGGAGACGGTGCAGGTAACATCGTTGAGGAGAACTCTAGCGTCTTCTCCCTAATCTGAATGCACTAGTTGCCTTCAGTGCTTTCACGCTGTTGGATGGGCAGCAGGAAAGGCATCCGGCCTGTAAAAAATATCGGGGGATGGTGGAGGTGGGCACTGGTTAGTCCGGATGGAGTGGCGCCCAGCTGGATGGTCGTCGTGTCTGCTTCTGTTAATCTTCCCTTGCACCATAAAGTCCAGAAGTTCTTTTCTGGCATCGGCTCAGCCGGGTGGTCCCGGAAAAAGGGCCGTAAAATGGTTGTGTGTGTGTGATAGCAAATGTTAAATGTCGTTCAAAAGATAGCTCCATAGTCTAGTGGTTTGGTGTCAGACTCGTAACTCGATGGTTGTGAGTTCGATTCCCAGGTGCCACGCTATCGAGTAACAACCTTAGGCAAGTTGTTCACACCTACTTGCCTCTGAAGGTTGCAGTGGTCTAGTGGTAGCATGCCTGGCTGCGGTGTGACAGGCTGCGGACAGTTGTGTTTATCACGACAGTCACTGTGATGTACAGCCATGGGCACGGGCTGTGCACCTTTCCTGCAGTGCCTAGGTCGACTCAGCCTTCCACCCTCAACTGGACGGCAAAATGACTATCAGCTTTCGGGATGAGTAATGATAACAAATGGCAATGGTGGATGTGGACGGTAGTAGCCGTTTGTTGGCGGACTCACAGCCTAAGTTGGTTGTCTTGGTCTGAGGGCTAGCTGCCACCCGGCGCTCAGTCTGCATTCATCAAATGAACTTGGTAAACTCTCGCAATGGCTATGCTCATGATGACAGCAACATAAGCATTACTATGGCATCATTATTTATTATTAACTTCATGTACAGTATCACAAAATACTCACTTCCGCCATCTGGCTCAAGACGCCCGGCCAACATCCGAATGAACGTCGTCTTTCCAGTTCCGTTCTCACCCAGCATGACAATGATCTCAGAATCAGTAAATTCACCTGCTTCAATATCCAGCTTGAATTCACCTGCAACCATATAGAAACCCAGCATATGTATGAAATATCAGAGGAAATAAATGGCAAACACAGCCACATATACAGCCCATCAGCAACACACATCTGTAACAACACTGTATGTAACTTTTAGCTCACAATATAGCAGTCAAAATAAGGTGTACAACGTCACAGAATTGTGCAAATGTGAAACACAGTAAGACATCACATATCGACCTACCAAGCTGTTTACTCATCTTTGGATATTCATAACAGCAAAGTCGTTTTATTTCTTCTTCCGTAGCAGTCTCAGACACCTTGAAGACCAGAGATGTCTCTCGAAATCGCAGATTTTCCGTCGGAACAAAACCATCCAGAAAGATGTTAATACCTAAAACAGAATATATACAGAAAAAAATACCTGCTTACTGACTTCAGTCAATATCTAACATACACAACAAACAAAGCAGATGTGGCAATTATTTAAGTGATGCAACAATATATTGTTACGTGTAGCCTCATACTCAAAACAGATCAACACTGTTGCTCAGAATGTGAACAGCAATACATTTTAATCACAGGCTACATAACGAACTCAGCTGTAATGAAAAACCAGTGAATAATCAGCAATTAATACTTTTACCAGCCAGCAAATTAATGTGGTCCCAAGCAGAAAACTGAACTTTTTATTGCTGTCTATAATCACAATACAAAAGTTAACAAAATTTTTTTAACACATCAGTCAGCAAATCCTTATATATCAATAAAATAACAATAAATAAATAGCATGATTAACCGCATATAGTAATCAACATATATACGTGGAGAATACTTAGGGATAATAATGGAGCAGGATGGTTTTCCTGTTGCTCAATCAGCAGTGTCAAATATGGAAAGGAATGTGAAAGCACTGATTCCAACCAGGGAACAATCAACCACTGAACCTTATCCACTCTTCATCAACGTACTTCCGAGGAACTGGACATCACATCCTGTACGCTGGCTCTACAGCACAAGAACCCGACCACCCAGTAATCAACAGTTTACTAATGGAGGGAAGACCTATAGTCACTACATCAAAAACTGGCCTACAAAACAAAGTCAAGAAAGAATGTGCATAAAGGTGGCACATGCAATCATCGACCTAAAAACAGCAGCGAAACAGCGAGCGGAGTTTATGGCTAAACACACCTTCACGGACGCTGAACGGCATAGTGACAACGCCATATGCACCAGGCACGCCATAGAGACAACAGATGAAGTCAGACATGTAGTCAAGAACAGACAGATCGTGCTCCACAACGATGATGTACTTATTGGCCGCGAGAAGATCGCGGATCGCCATGGCAGCACGCAACCTCTGCTTCACATCCAGGTAACTCGACGGCTCGTCGAACATAAATCTGGTTCACACACCAACGTCAACAAAGCCATGGTGTAAACAATAAGGCGAAATAGCTTCTATTCATTCCACTTGTAGCTCTCCATATAATGAATATTCAATTTTTGCTTTTATATTGGAACAGTATGCCACAAGGAATTAGGGGCATCGATGCAACTTCAAAGTGAGATATTGATAAGTAAGTAAGTAAGATGATTTATACATGGCGCTCCAGTGTCATTAAGCGCCGCGGTCCCAATCACCAAACAGATATGTCTCCAGCAACCGTTTAAACTGTCCGAGACTGTCACACTGCCGTAGATGAATTGGCAACGTGTTGCACAGACGTGGTCCGGCAGCCGCAAAACACCGGTCGCCGAAACTGTTATCTGAACGTCGGATGATGCAGGTCGCTATGTCGGTCGATCGGAGTCGGCGCGTACTGACGTCGGAAGTAAGCTGACAGTCGTCTGCCAGATACGCCGGTGCCTGGCCTGTCAGACACTGAAAGACCAGGACGGCAATCTTGAAAGTGACTCGTTCACAAATGTGCAGCCAGTGGAGCTACAGGTTACAATGGTGACCTTCTATTGCAGACCTTCCTGTGTATCGTCTGCTGATGGATCATACCTTTGTATGTATAAATATTCACGAGTACCCTACAGAGCACTTCCAAGTCCTGCTTTTAGCCGAAGCTGTGCCAGTGTGCCTATTGGTTAAACTGTGAACAAAACACGTGCTTATACACAGCTGTTCAATAACTAGCGGCTACGCTACGTGGTTCACGGCCGGGGTGCAATCCGCATCGCTCATCATGACGTCATTGATGACGTCATAACTCGGAAACTGTAAGAGATAGAGAAAAACGGAGACCACCTCGCCCCATGAAATCCCCTGAGCTATCCAATGGTGAAACTGCATCGCTGTACGA
>Ga0209259_1000401_pt1 | contig 12614 bp, 11 predicted proteins | sample WorMetGr2BELIZE1_FD_187417 | JGI IMG/M metagenome (GOLD analysis project Ga0209259, IMG submission 187417) | Marine gutless worms symbiont microbial communities from Max Planck institute for Marine Microbiology, Germany - Inanidrilus... ...
TCTGTAAATATGCTGATGCTTTGAGGTCCAGTAGCAAAAACGTAGCCACATATGGCTTCTCACTGAGACCCACTGGCAAGTATTTTGCCACAAACCCCTAAACAGTACATTTTGTCACACTTAAGTTTGACTCATAGGTCAGTGAAGGAATGCCAGATTTATATTCAATATGATTGTGCCTATCCTGGGCCCTTATGGGCCAGGATTAACAATTATTGGAGGCTTACACTGCTCGATATTCATCTCATGTATGACTGGGTTAACAAGTTGATGCATAGAGCGAGTACAAGCATGTACTCACTAACATTTTGCGTTCGCGTTATGTTGCCAGAACGCCATCAGTGGAAGCCTGCAGTCCAGGCCGCAGCAGTAATGTTGAGAACGCTCCCCCGTCGACGGCCAATCATCGGCCAGTCAGCCACGCCCACTTCCTATATACGGCGCGCAATTTTGAGAACGCCTCCTGTCACCGCCAGTCACCGGCCAGCAGCGCGCGCACACCTCGCCAAGCGTTCGCACTATGTCGTCATATCGCGCGATGGACGCAAGCTTGTAACTAGGGTTCGAGTTATGTTGCCATAGCAACGCAACCCGTGCACCGATTGCAAATCCGCCCAATAGTGCACAACTAGGGTGCAGCCTCTACCACGACCCCAAGTTACATCCGGGTCCATGCAGTAGTGTGGGCGTACGGCCGCGGACAGACACACACACAGACAGACACACAGACGCGTGTGACCACAATACATTTTGCGTCATCTACGACTCACGCAAAATGTAAAAATAAGGCAGCGGTTAGACTAAGGCTACGATGGCATATGCAGTGATCATAGTATGGCGGTGTATATAAGTAGCTACTCATTCATCTCTGCCTCCTATTTAATGCTATGATTGTACACTCATTTGTGCCTGCAGATTTTGTTTTGGCAAGATCACCGCTGCCAAGGATAGACGTTGGATATTAGCGCGGTCTAAATTGAAACTGTTCTCGAGTCGTGGTTATACTCGGCGAGTCAAAGCAAAGTGATAACTTACAGTTCGGATTTAAGAAAAGAATACAGTCGTTGTTGCCATGCCATTTACATTCAACGAGATGGGTGCTTCATGAAAAATGGTAGTCGCGTGCATTGTGTTGCTCTATAGGCGCAATACAGCCAAAACATAAAGTTTTGAATTACATGTATGGCTTGTTTTATAAAATTCTGTCTAAAGTGTGTCAACTGTATTTGTTAAATACTTATCTGTTAGTATACAGACACTGCAAAGTGCAGTATTGTGGAATTGTTGGGAGGTTTCAATGTTCTGTGCGGAGTCAGGCAATGAGGTATCCTGCCGCCTTCTAGGATGCATACTGCACGCCGATGATATACCGTTACTTTCTGCAACTTGTAAGCAGATGGTGAACGTTTGTACACTACCTTGTGAAAATCGAAACACCGAAAATGTAATATTGCAGTGAAGTATTATCAAAGAAAATTGGAAAATTGCATTAGATGTATCATAGCTTCATCGAACTGGACCAGGGTCATCACGTGCCTTAAATGTACTTATTTGGGGAGTTATGCAGCAATGCGTGCACGAAACAACGATTCATGATATCAATGACCTGCGAAAAATGGTTGATGCAAGCTTGGTTTGACTTTGAACAGAACAATATCGACGGTGAGATTGACCAGTGGAGTGACCATCTGAGATCGTGTGCGTGCTGGTGGTGGACACTTTAAACACATGCTGTGAAATGAATGTTCACTTGTAAGGTGTATGATTCATCAGAACATTTTATGAAACTGTCAGTGTAACGTGATGCATTTAACGGCTATTTTGTAGTTAACATTAAAAGTTGAAGTTATGTTAATATGCATTTTCGGTATTTCAACTTTCACAAGGTAGTGTAGCAACATTGATTATGCAAGGTGCTTGACTACCGTCACATGTGCCTCAGGTGAGATGGGTAGTGTCATATACGTTTTGTAGCAAATGTCATACGCTTTCCAACAGTGGAACAATTTTCAAAATCGGTTAAGCTTTGACAAAGTTACTGACAGTTTAAAGGTGGGAACTTTTTGAGACATAGTGTAGAAAGCATCGTACGGAGATAATATACAGTTATTTGCACAGTGGCTATGATAAGTAGATGTAACAATCGACTCAACTCAAGTCAGTTTTATTGACGAAAGGGTAAAAACAACCACTGACATGGTCATAAAAATAAACACAAATTAAGCTACAATAAAACAGATACAACAATAAAAGCACTGTGTACAGCGCAGAAATCCATAGAAATTAAACCGTGTTAAACGGCGTTTAAAAGTAGACACATTATGACTGAAAACGACTGCTGCAGGTACAGAATTCCAAATGTGAACAACGCCATTGGTAAAAAAACGCTTTTCTTACATCAATATTAGAAAGGTACGGAGACGGTGCAGGTAACACCGTTGAGGAGACCAGAATGCGCTAGTTGCCTTCAGTGCTTTGACATTGTTGGTTGGGCGGCAGGAAGAGCATCCGGCCTGTAAAAATGGGGGATTGTGGCGGTGGGCACTACTGCGCACAGCCGGATGGTCGGCGTGTCTGCCTCTGTTAATCTTCACTTGTACCATAAAGTCCAGAAGTTCTCTTCTGGCACCGGCTCTCCCGGGTGGTCCCGGAAAAAGGGCCGTAAACGGTTGTAGTTGCAGGCCATTGTTTCTGGTTCTAGGTGACAGCTGAACACACCAAAAACTTCTCTTATCTGTAATAACCGTGCAGATATTTGTAACAGAGGACCAAATCATGTATAAGGCAGCGACGCTCAAGTGTTTAGCCGAGAACATGCAAGCGGTCTAGGTATAAGAAAGACTACTAAGGTCATGTAGTTTTCCAGTAAAAAAATCTTTGTACTGACTCTACACCGTGTTCCAAAAAACAACCACTTTGTTTTTTGGCCATAACTTCAGCAAATGAACACCGATTTTCATATTCTTTCAATGTGAAATTCCGCAGGAAATTTTCTATAGACATGTTATAGAGACATCCACCTCACCTTAGCTGTGTTGCTACGCTACCTTGCGAAATCTGAAAATCCAACATATTCGTGTTTCAAAAACAATCCCTTCTCCTTCTCACAATTTTTTTCTCAATTGGCAGTCGTTTGCAATAAAATTTTAAGCAGAGAATATTTGTTTATAATTTATTTATATATTCTTTGCAAATTATGACGTCACTCGTTACGTAATTGTTTTTGTTAAACATTGCGCAAAATGCCTTTTTCAATAGAAGATAAGCACACAATAAAAGTGTTAAAGAGAACAGAAGCTGCACTGAGCAACAAAAATACTGAGAATGTTTCCGAATAAAAACTGGGCGTTGAGTGGAGTTAAAAACTGTACTAAGTAAGATTGACGCTACTGGCAGTGTCGGACGTTGTTCGTGTAGCGGTTGGCCGCGCACGGCTCGTAGTCCTGATACGATATTCGACGTCCAGGATCTTGTTTTGTCCGGATCTGAACCCCGTCGACTACGGGGTGTGGGGGATTCTACAAGAGTGTGTATACAAGCACCACCGGATCACGGACGTGGAAGAGCTGCCAGCGTGTCGAGGAGGAACGGGACCATCTGGACCAGGAAGTGATTGACAACGCGATCAGTGAATGGCGCAAGCGACTGACAGCCTGCCTTGCAGCTGGCAGAGGACATTTTGAACATTCACTCTGAACATCACTGCATTTGTTCACATATGATTAACATGTTCTAAACCTTGTTAACTTTGCTCAGTAGCCTGAGTTTCGTGTAAATCAGATTACTTTTTCCTGTACGAGTAATAGTTTGGCGGTTATTGTGAATTTTGCTGTTATTGTGAATTTTCGATTTTCACAAGGTAGTGTAGCAACGTAATTAAAGTGAGGTGGAAATTGCTATTATAACTATTCAGACAGTTTTCTTGGGAATCTGTCGGTGAAAAAACTTAGACAATCGGTTAATATTCGCAGAAGTTATGACCAAAAAACAAAGTGGCTGTTTTTTGGAACACTGTGTATTTTATCGATTAGGCATCTGTACTTTGATGACCAAATCTGACATGCAAATTCTAACAACGGTCTGACATAAGTACAAAAAGCAAGTTTTAAGATCTCTCTCTCACGAGTATGCAAACATTTTAAAATCAGGACAGCATGTTTGTAAGCAATGTGCACAATAAGACTACACTGTGTTCAGAAAAAAAACATCCCCTTTTGTTTTCTTTTGTAACTTCTAGTCAAATTAACCAATGTGCACAAAAATTTCAGCAATAAATAGCTGAATGAATACGGATTATAAATGTTTAGAAATAGTCCATCTATTTGCTACATATTCTTTGCTATTGATCAAGCAATTGTGACGTCAATAAATACCTATACGTCAAAGATGGGAATCAGTAATGAAGGTAATGCCGCGTTCCAGACAGCTCGGAAGTCGTCATTTCCGAGTTCATTTTTCCGAGTTCCGAGTTCCGAGCGTTTCAGTGAACTCGGAAGTCGGAACTCTGAAATTTATTGAAATTCAAGTAAACAAATAAAATGGAGAAATTTAACGTTCTCATACAAGCTTATCAGCATCTAAAATATCCACAGAGAAACGTTGTGTTGTATAATCTCCATCTCGTCTGCCAGAATGTAAACACACACACGTCACGTGACCCAAGTCGGGCTGCTCCTATCAGGCCCGACTTCGAACTGGGAATTTACGAGTTCATGTGACCTATTTACGAGTTTGAACTCGGAAATCCCGACTTCCGAGCATTCTGAAGCGCGGCATAAGTACTTGATCAAACCTGTGCGAGAAAATAAGAAACATGTTCGAGAAACATGTTCGAGAAAAGCGTTAGAAATCCTTTTACACCCTTCAGTATTTCGGCGCTCCAGAGGGATACCCTACGTTCAACAATCTCGGCGTTGCCGCACCGCAAGGCCCAGCCTACCAATGTGCCAAATTTCATCCCCTCTGGTAACCTGTCTACAAGATACCTGCTGCCGAACTTCGTTGATGGCATTGAAAGCGTGAGCGACAAAGTGACCGACAAAACAGTAAACGATATCGCATGTCACCGCATACTATGAGGCGACAATAAAATGTTATTCTTAACTAATACAATACAAGTGCATCAGTGAAGGACTGATGCATGTCGCCGCATGGTATGGTGAGACCCCTGGACCAAAGTTAACCAAATTTGGGGAATAAGTGTGGAATTGCTAGACCCCTAAAGCTGCCAAACTTCATCGCGCTCCGAAAAGAAATGTGCCAGATATCCGCTGACGAAAATTTGTGCGCCAGAAAAAGTAAGCCAAAGTTCACCAAAATCACTTAAGACCTGCTATGCCCGTCATCGTGCCAAATTTTTGTCGCCCTCGGCCAAGCGGTTTGTTACAATTTTTTTACACCTTCACTATTTTGGCGCCCCAATTGGGTCCCCTTGAGCCAAAGTTTGCCTATATGGGTGGTGATGTGCCAAATTTCTTCCCGTTCTGACAATGCCTGTACGAGATATCTGCTGCAAAAGTTCGTCGATTTCGTTGAAGGCGTGACCCACAAAAACACAAAAACAGTAAACGATGATAGTTTTCGCACACCATGCGGCCACAACAGTGAAAAGCTCTTGTGTTTATTCATACACGTCAGTAAATCAATCAATCAATCAATCAAATAATATATTTAATGAACAGACAAAAGCCACAGGATATACAGGGCTCACGCCCACTTACACATAACCTCGAATAAACAAAAAGACAAATAAATAACGCAATTTATAGCATAATGTTTCAAATTTCGAAACAAAGGAAAGCGATTCATACCGTCGTATCAACACGATGTCAGAGATTAGTTAGTCTGTAACAAACAAGGTATTCAATTAGAGAAAAAGTCATGCACGAAATAATGGAGATTACACTATTAACAACAAAATATTAATAATTACTACGCAGTGAGTCGCGTGAACGTACAGATTTTTCTTTCTGTCTCTGTTTATGTTCTTTGACAGTATGCAAAGTGGTATAATAACGATTGTGATAATCATCATCGACATAGCGAACAAAGAACATCAAACACTGAAAGCAGATACATGGCAAATATAGAAGTGCCGTCCAGGCTCCAGTGAGTACAAAGTTCCTAAATTCATCAGACATAGGACGATTGTCTTTTAGCTGGCGCAGGTGCTTCATAAATTAAATTCTCGAATTAGTATAAGTTGTGACCTGTGAAGTTGCAATAAACATCAGATTTGAAAAGCAGCGTAACGCGGTCTTAATCAACGGACGCGGCAAAATTCTATTACACATTGAGTATCAGTACTCAATCAATCAATCAATCAATCAATCATTTAATTTGCCAATTACAACAACAATAAAACAACTTACAAAATAATAGTACGCGGCGGCGAAAAAGTCTACAGAGCAGAAATAACGATCTCGGAAACGGTAATGCGATTTCTATCTATAAGTGCAACGTCAACAAGTCTAATACAATAACGGCTGCCTGCCGTGGGCGTTTCTGCTGGTCGTACAACGACTGATACAAATTAAGTTCATCCTAGACTAGACAGCTACTTTTGTCGTGTAACTTCAACATCATTGATTATCAAGTCACTGATATGAATCGTTGACAAGTGCGCGACCACCTGCACCACCTCGGAACGTCACCATGTTAGTCGGCGACATTGGTTTTCTTGCAGGGAATCATACGAATTAAGATTTCTTTGACAGGATCGAACTTGGTGGCGTAGATGAAGGGATTGCCACATATGTAGAGAAATGCAACGAAGAGTGTCACGTAATATCTGCTGCCAAGTATAGGGTTTGGAGAAAATAGCAGAATCAAGCCATCGATATGGGTCGGCAACCACATGACCGCAAAAAGCCCGCAGACAAGAATCATTGTCTTGATCACGTTGGTGTGTATCTGAGTTGACTGGGTTGTAGCGATGTTTGTGCCAGCGGCATTGTGGCTGGACATTATCTTTGCCTGACGACGGATGACAAGCAAAATGCGCCCGTAGCAAATGATGAAGATCAAGAGTATAATTACGTAAGAAAATATGAAATGCCAAAAGAAGTAGATTAATTGGCCAGATTTATCTTTAAAGATATAGACATAGCAAACTCCATTTATCACAGCGGTTGTTAAGAACACCAAGGTAGCAATGTATATTATGGAGCCAATCCACGCGAATGCTATTGCCGAGTATATCATCCAGTTTCGCAGATTAGTGTTATGTACCACCTTTACACAGCGTTCAATGGTGATTGTGGCAAGATTGATTGTCGAACCAACGATTCCCCACCAAAGAATGATCTCACTGTGAATTAGCTTACAAAGCCAGTAGCCGAGCCAACCACTGAGAGAGATATTGCAAAGCTTCACGGAATACGTTATAACCAAGAACGTACAACTGAACAGATCAAGAGCGTTCTGGTTGACAATAAGTACGTGCTTCTTATGCTGTTTTGAAGCCACCAACGCGTACAGGATGAGCGCGTTGGCTGCTGTTCCAACAATTCCGATGACTACAACAGCCATGCGGAAATATAATTCAGTACTAGATGACGACGATGGCGTCATAGTGTTTCCACCTCTAGTCGTCGTCTCTTCCTTCGTTGTGATGGCGTCGGAAAGCTGCGACGTGGTTGAACTTTCTTCTGTCATTTCGCGCAGCGACGTTCACCCGAGCTTAAAAACAACAACAATTAAGCTCGTTTAGGCCCACTGTGCATGCTAGCCACTAAGGTCGAAATTGACTTACCGTATCAGCTAAAAATCTCTCTTTCAATCACTAATGTACGTCTATAGCATAAATACCTGTGCGTCAGTGCAGGTTGCATTCGCAGTCTGAACAGACTCGCTTCGTGTATCGACTTATACTTAGCGCATCGCAACAGTATTTATATCCAGTTGTGATGCCTAGCAGTGCAACAGGCTGAGATGTACAAATCAAATCAAACAATTTTCGTGCCGACATAACATACAAATTAATTAAGTAATACATATAAGTCATATAACGAACAAGTATTTCTTTAACTGGTAAAGGACAAAGTATAAACTATGTATGCACAGACTGACAGAATACTTGTATAAAGTACACAAGTGTAACCTGTATAAAAAGTAATGCAAAACGTGCAATGTATACATAACGTTAACGGCGATAACTAGCGAGTAACACATCCAAAATTGCGAAAATGGTGATAGGTGATATTACCAACCATTCACTTCGCCTAAATGTTAATTTGATGCTGAGTAATATCATCTTTGTACGCACTCACGAATTACAAGTCACGCATCGTATGCATGACAGCGTAATTATGTATTTGCTCAAAATCGGCGTTTCGCGAATAACTCCGGGAAACCCTAACCAGGGGCGGATCCAGGATTTCTGACTAGGGGTAGAGGTCAGTTTGGACGTCTGGGGGGCGGATCCCCAGTAGGTTGTCTGGGAAACGAAGTTCCCCAGAAGCTGAAGCATTTCGTCAAATATAAAGATAAATTTTACCACTACGTGGATGGACACGGCACCACTGAAGTTGTTTCAGTTTGGAGAGTTTAAAACAGCTGATTATGCTTTTTTATAGCTGTAAACCCTTACCCTTAGGTAGAGAGTTAGAACTAGTCTGCCATTTACCCCATTTAGGGGTTAACTCCTAACCAGTGGCTACAGGGAGCACGTATCCCACAAATACAGCCCCAAACGCTTTGGCAAAGAATAGGCTAGACACATGCCTCCAACGTCCTTATAAAGATGGTTACCAGTGTACATGTGTCAAACTAGTCCTAGCACAATAGTTTGTGGTAATTCGAATTTTGACCCAAGCATCGTATTTTTCACAAAAGAATATTTCACTGGCACACACATGTTTGTCCTTCACTTTGCGCATGATATCATTAACAGTGTTCTATAGGCCTGTATTTCGAACGCTTCACTTTTGCATCGTTCTTCATCATTTCTGGTCGCAAGCTCTTTCAATGAAGTCTGTGGCAAAGCCCCAGTATCTGTCCCATTTTATGTAATCTGGGCTTCAATTTTTGCGTTTGAAAAGAAGGGTCAGTGAAATATTCTATTGTGAAAAATACGATGCTTGGGTCAAAATTGGGCCGTTTACAAGCCGTGTACTGTGTACACCGACCGTGGCCGTTACACGGCCATGTACGGACCGTGTACACTAAACAACAACTAAACAACTAAACAACAGGTTAATTGTCACCGGAAACAGAAATAAAATAGAGATATTCTTATCTATCTGACGGAGTGACGGGCCGTATTTTGTGCTGTTGGCCCTGGCAGATTTTGGGCGCGATCTGCGGAGTAGAGACGGGTCAGGTAAATAACGCACGACTTTACCGATTTCCCGTCTGCCAAATTTCACGAAATTTGAACACAGCACGTAGATCGATGTCGCGATGAATCCTTTCGGAACAGAATTTTAAAAATTTCCCCGTAAGGGGTCGTTTTTCAAAAACGTAAAATTTTCGCAAAAATTCTCGACGTCTTCCGACTTCAGAACGCTATAACTCCGCAACGATTATAGGTCGACGAAAATTCATTATAAATGAGCCCTCTACGGGATGTCTAGTTTCCATTTTTACCGTTGGAATCATTAAAAGTTATTCTCATGGCCTGTGCAGTCCGTTAGCGGAGAGCACCCCTCCCCAAAAAAACTTCTACGACGTCCAATTTCACACGATTCACAGCATGCTGCATAACGCTGAACGCTGTAAGTAGGCGTGGCCTGATGACATCATACACAATTTAAAGTAGATCGGAGATAGAAATTTAAAAATAACGTGAATAAGTGATAAGTTAATACGGCTGAATTTATGATGAAGTTACTATAAGTCGAACATTAATTTACATGATGGCGGACTTCAATAAGCTTACTATTGATCGACATGTACGAGTTTAAATGAAATAATTATTATTTAGGCCTACTAAATCTTTTAAACATTTAGGTAGCGACGTAGTATTGGCGAAATTGTTTGTGTTAACAAGAAGCGAGTGTGTGGCTTCGCTGTATCCCACATAAGTTACGAATTATTACTTCGTACGTACATGCGGCCTATTACGCTATTGTTACCGACCGAGTAGCGTGGTCTGTCGGTCTGTCTGTCGGTCTGTCAGTCTGTCACAGTAGTCAGCCCTGCAAAACGGCTGAAGCGATCGAGTTGCCGTTTGGGTTCAGGACTTGGGTGGGCCCAAGGAACCATGTACTACATGGGGTCTAGATCACCACATGGGAAGGGGCAATTTTGAAAGGGAAACTGGCGAACCATTGTGGAGAATATAGGGACACTCTACGGTCATCTGTGCAAACACGGCTGAACCGATCAAGGTGCCGTTTGGGATGTGGGCTCGCATGGGCCCAAAGCATCATATCAATATCAATATCAATTTGATATTGATATTGATATGATGCCTTGGCTTTAGATGGGGCTTAGATTCCCCCATGGGAAAGGCAATTCTGGTGGATAGGGGCGCCAAGTGTAAAATATAGGCATTTTCTGCCGTGAGCTGTGCAAAAACGGCTGAACCGTTTGCGTTGTTGTCTAGAGTGGGCCGAAAGATGCACAAGTTCAATCGTATTCGCCAAGCGGCGCCAATTTGCCGTCATGGGAGGACACATTGCCGCCACCTTGCGAATACGATTGAACCATCCGTCTACGGCGGCGATCCGCCTTATGTCAAATTACTTTGACTACCGGTACTTGTTATCTTTGGACACGCCCACTTAGTCAGTCGCACAGATAGCCGAGCGCTTCGAGCTGAATACTGTATTGTGGGAATTCCACACAATACAGCCATCTAGTTCTGTTTAATTTTATTCGTGTTTTGTAATAAACAGTTTATTAATGTATTACGGTTCAATTATTAGCGTCATCGATGACTATGTCATGTTGCTTTCATTTTAATTTTTCATGAATTTTTGTCTGCAATTTGAAATTTCTCATGTCTGTCAGAATCGTCAACAGTCAAATTGTAATTAGACGGAGGGACGGACGGTGAAATTTTCGACGTGTCTTCGTACTGATAGTTCCTCTTGCAAGGATAAAGAATTCATCTGTTGACTTTATCTTAATCCGTGCTTCCATGTTAAAATAAAATCATATTAAAGAATTTCATTCTTATACCCGAGCTGCCGCCATCGGTTGACCGTCCTATTTATGGCCCCTAATGGAATTTAGTTCGAATTTAGAATGCATGTCTGAAATGTGCTGCACGTGGCTCGCTGAAAATACAGGATACAAAATTTACGCAATCAATCGCCATCTGCGCACCATCGCACAAGGTTGTCGGACTACACTGTGTCTCAAAAAAGGTCCCACCTCTCAACCTCTTTGCTGTGTACGCCTTCAAATACAAATCTGTTATCATAATCTTGTCCTCGTCGCAAACACTGCAGTAACGTCTGCTGTGACGAATTTCCGATGCCACAAATTGATTAGAAAAGTAAATAAGTCAAACAACAGTGACATCGAAAATTTTATTTGCAATCAGTACGGAGAAAAACTCGGTATTTTAAACACCAAAAATATCAAAATTTGTGGATGAACAACAGAGTGAGAGGCGATTAAAAATGCAATCTGTTTGCGTTTTTTTCACATCTGCAGAAAATTTGAACTTTTAATTTCCCCAAGGTAGTGTAGCAACATGCCAAAGGTGAGGTGGGTGTTGTCATGAATTTTGTAGCACATTTCATGCGCTTTCAAGCAGTGTAAAAGTTTCGAAAATCGGTTAAGATTTTACAAAGTTACAGACAACTAATAGGTGGGAACTTTTTTGAGACACGGTGTATATCTTCGCTACGAAAGCACGTATCGAGAATCGGAAAAAAAACATGTTAAACATAAATATATCTTCCACATGTGCTCATACTATGGTGAACGTCGGCCTATTAGCGGCTGAGATCGGTTCGGAAGTTTGGGGCACCCCCAGCGAATTTCAACGGGTTTCGCGTCTTGGCTTCGTTACTGCACCGACGTCTCTCAACGCAGATCAGCCAAACTTTGCACGATGTTTGGCCGTCTCCTGGACTGCTACACTATATACACTTTTGGGGGCTCTTGCCCCTAAACGGAATTCTGCCATGCGCAAAAATCACTTTGAGTCCAAATCTTGCGTTCTCCTATATTGACAGCGTTACTACACGGCAGTGGAGCAGTGGGCGTCAGCAAAACTTTGTGGCGTGGTATCTTTATGCGACAGGCGGCCATCCCGTTCGACATTTGGCGGTCGAACTGTCTAGTTATGGTCGCCCGATGGAATAGGGCAGACCATGATATTTTTGCCATGGTTTCTTCTTTCTTCTTTTATTCCTCGCCTAATCTCAGGGGTCGGAGATTGGATGCCTGCCATACTTCCACACATAGTGTGGCCTTAGTGCGAATTTAGGATGCAGGTCTAAAACGTGCTGTACGCGGCTCGCTGAAAATGCAGGACGAAAAAAAATCGCCAAAAAATCGCCATCTGCGCACCATCGTACAACTTTGTTGGGCTATATCTTCGCAACTAAGGCACATATCGACAATCGGAAAAAGTTGTTAAGCAGCAATATCTCTTCCAGATGCTCCCACAATATGGTAAATTTCAGCCTACTCGCGGCTGAGATCGGTCCGGT
>Ga0209259_1000402_pt1 | contig 12614 bp, 12 predicted proteins | sample WorMetGr2BELIZE1_FD_187417 | JGI IMG/M metagenome (GOLD analysis project Ga0209259, IMG submission 187417) | Marine gutless worms symbiont microbial communities from Max Planck institute for Marine Microbiology, Germany - Inanidrilus... ...
CCGGAGGAATGCAAGGCTGAGTTAACCTAGTTGGCTGGTTACACACCGTGATGGTATACCCGCCCAAAGACGGTCACCCATCCCAGTACTAACCGGGCCCAATGTACGGTAACTTCGTTTATGCGACGAACGACGCTAGCCACTACACCACGCCGCCAACCTTCATGTCATGCTTTTTGTTGGAATTTCAGCAGCGTATGTGGAATGTGATATTTTTCATTTTGTTTTGTGCAAGTTTGTGGTTCACCTAGTTCACAGAAGTTACAGTAACATGCACACACCCATTACTGTGAAGCTGTTCCCCCTCCCCTCCAGTAGACGTCATCTGAGCTGTGATGATTGTCTGAAGGATAAGGGAGAAAATTATCAGAACTTCCATGTGCTGTTGTGTACAACAGTTGTGCACAGTGATACGCACACACACAAGCATTTCTGAAAGTTAGCATTGGTTTAGGTTTAGTCTATGTGCATTTGTTTAGGTTTAGCATTTTGTGTTTTTCTGGTTTTGCTTAGACTATTTTGTTCTTGTGTTGTTTGCTTTTCTTGTGTTAGACTTAGTTTCTTCAGTGCTGCGCCAAGAGATTGGCAAGGAAGAACATCTCCGAAATGACCTATTTTGTGTCAAATGGAATGTAAAACCTGAACTCAATCAACTTATGAAGCTGCTGCCGTGCAGAGTACATGTACATACTAATACATTTGTATTTTTGGTTCACGGCCAAGTGACCGTTATTTTCGTAGTGTCTGTTGGTTTGTCTGGTTGTATGTGCAGAGTTTTTCTCAGCCGTCTTTGATCCAGTTTCGATGAAACTTGGACATATGTTACATGTCTGGGTCTAGTTGTGTCCCCTAGAATATAGGGGCTGTGCGACCCCTGGGGGCTGGGTGACCCCTAAAAGACTTGTATTTTTAGAGGTTTTGGGGCTTGCGGATTGCACCCCCGGCCGTGAACCACATAGCGTAGCCACTAGTGAAGTTGATAATTGTTGCTGCTTGTGTTATACCTTCCAGCGACTGTTTGAGGTATAGACTGACAAATGCTGGTGTTACTGGTTGTGTACAGAGACAAGCTGCAGCGTGACAAGCACAAAGAGACGGCACCACATCGAGGTGAATACACAGGCTCAGTTAGTTCGTCACAGCTTCTCGTTTCGTCACTCATTCATGTTTTTACCGTGCGACTCTTATGCTATGGCTTTGTCTCCATCCATCCGTCACAAGTCGAGTTTACCAATGTGGCTGAACGTAGTATCACACACATAAGTGCTTTGACACTGTTGGTTGGGTCATTTGACCCACAAAAACCGTCCCCGAAATGACTATAATGTGTTTAATGGGACGTTAAACCCTACTCACTCACTCACAAATAAGGCCACACAGCAGTGTAGGGAATCTAGTTTTGTGGTGGAAAAGATCTCTTGATGAAATTCGAATGGGCTCATCCCTAACATGGCTATGGAATGCAGGTGGCATAGATTAAAATCAGCAATTTATGGTGTGTATGACCTGGCTATTATCTCATAAATGGTGCAAGATAGGGACATACTTACAATGGACGGCTAATAGGAAATGGCATTGGCATTTGTTGAACGGTGCTCTTTCCAATGACCTTGAGTGACCCCAAACCACTCCATTTTCTACTCTACTTTTTGCGTCGCCTTTCCTACATTTGTAACAGGTAGTAATAGAAGTTTCAAATTTGTTACGGAGATGGTGCCTTCAGTGCTTCGACACTGTTGGTTGAGCGGCAGGAAGGGCATCCGGCCTGTAAAAAATGGGGGATGTTGGAGGTGGCACTTGTTAGTCCGGATGGAGTGGCGCCCAGCTGGATGGTCGCCGTGTCTGCCTGTGTTAATCTTCCCTTGCACCATAAAGTCCAGAAGTTCTCTTCTGGCACCGGCTCATCCGGGTGGTCCTGGAAAAAGAGCCGTAAAACGGTTATGGTGTTGTGGATTGACGGTAGCAAGTCCAAGCCTATGGATGACAAGTCATCCCTAAAAGAGGCGTGTTCATGGTCATGTGACCCATTTAAATTTTGGGGTCCAAACATATTTGTGGAATTGCTGAAGCTAGAGTCTGTAAATTTTCTACACAGATGGTCTATGTCAAGTGTCAGCCTTTTGATGACAAATCACCCCTGAAAGTGGTTTCAGTTTAAAGCAATGTGATACAGTTATTCATCAGAAAGTTTGAACATTAAATGTTGCTAATAATTATTAGGCCACAGTACTATGTAAGGTACAACATGGTACTAGTAAACCAGTCAACCAGATGAAGTGTAATTTTGCTGCAATCACAGAATCATGAATTTTATGATTGTTGATGATAGTAAACTGGGTAAGGGTTGTCGGTGTAAAGAGACTTCACTACCCACTTTTGTTGGGCCTGAGTTCCGGTTGCGGATCAAGTCCAGTGGTTGATTTTCCTGGCTGGAGTCATTGCTCAGAGTTACCTTCAGTGCTTTTATTGATCGGGCGACAGGAAGAAAAACATGCTGTTTGTCCCCAGAGGTCTGTTTCAGAAGAACATCAACTGTTTTACGACCCTTTGTGATCCGGTACCAGAAGAAACATTCACCCACCCACCATCCTATCATCATCCAGTCTTTATCAGCTTCTTCCAGTAGAACTGCAGGAAGAGAATCAGGGCAACTGGCTAACTGGTGTATAGTATCTGATATAGCCATACTTGTGCACAAAGTGACGTTAAACGCCAACCCACCAACCAGCTAACTGGTTGTGGCATGGTGCATGTTAGATGTTTTAGTGCAACTATGGGTTTGTTTTGCTGGTGCATGTAACACCATTGATGAATGAGAACTCTAGCATCTCCCTAATCTGAATGTGCTAGTTGCCATCAGCCAGGGCACATAGGCAGTAAAACTTTGCTGCAACAAAATCCTCCAGTTCCCAACCGGGCCTTCTAATGCTGGTTATGGCCGCCCTATGTAATAGGGGGGCCATTATATTTTTGCCCTGTGGCGCGGTGGTGCAACGGTAAGGCATTCGGGCTTGCGATCACTAGGTCGCGGGTTCAAATCCTGCTCGAGGCAATGCTGCGTAACAACCTTAGGCAAGTTGTTTACACCTATGTGCCTCTGTCACCAAGCAGTATGACTTGGTACCGGCCAAAGGGCGGTGATGTTGTGCGGCTGGGGAGGTAACTGCAGGCCTGGCGGAAAGTAATGGCTGCCTACCGCCGGGTGGATGACGTAACGGTCACCTGCAGGCTGACTGCCTGTACACCGGGATCAGCTCCTGGCCCAACGCTCGGTGTCGAGTATGGGAAGCCTTTACCTTTTACCTTTTTAGTTTCTTTCTATCTTCTTCTTTCTTTTTTTTCCTCGCCTAATCTCAGCGGCCGTAGATTGAATGTCTGCCATACTTCTACACATGGCGTGGCCCTAGTGCAAATTTAGAATGCAGGTCTGAAATGTGCTGCACGCGTCTCGCTGCAAATACAGGAGGCAAAAAAAGTCTCCAAAAATCGCCATCTGGGCACCATCCCACAACTTTGTCGGGCTATATCTTCGCAAATAAGACATGTATCGACAATCGAAAAAAAACTTGTTAAGCAGCAATACCTCCTCCACATGGCCCCGTAATATGGTGAACTTCGGCCCACTAGTGGCTGAGATCGTTTCGTTAGTTTGGGGCATCCCTGCAAATTTCAACGGGTTTCGCGTTTTGGCTTCGTTACTGCATGGCACTCTAGTAGTGGTCGTCAGCCAAACTTTGCGGCGTTGAACAGAGGGCGCCACCTATATTCGGCAGGGCGGCCATCACGTTGGGCATTGGCCCACATTCTAGTTGACCTGTGTAATGGCCATGAAATTGTTGTTGTCACTGGGTGTGTTTTGCAGGTGATTACTGATCATCAGTAGCCAGTGTGCATGGCGTGTGTGACATGGCTGAGAACTGTTCGCAAGCAGTGACTGTTGAACTGAATAGAAGCTCTGTGCTTCTTCATATGTGGACACCGTTTCTTTTTGTAGTACATTGTCACAGGCGTAATTTTCAACCTAAAATTCGGTTTGTGTTTGAATAATTTGCATCTGCTTAGAAGCTGTTTACCTGAAAATGAGTTTGGGTTACTTAACAACATGGCAGACATATCTTCCATAGAAAACTATTTGCTCAGCATATTTCCTCATTTTTGTCATCAATGATTCTAAGGAGGCCTTATTGTCACTGTCTGCCATCTTGCTGAAACATAGACAGTAAACGGTTTCTGGCACTAGTTGACTTGTTTTTCCTCTGTTGTGAATGTGTTTTTTTTGCGGAAAAGACCGTTTAGAACTATTCGCAAAATGTAAAGGTGTATTGCACCTTTAGTTGTGGTGATCGTTTGGTTCTACAACAAACCGTTCATGTTAAGGCTGTTGTAGGTGTACCGTTGACTTCCTCATGGCTCGTGCTCTGTGTATTGAGTCACATAATGTGTGTTGCTGACTGTTAGTTGTTAGTTCTCGTTAATGGTCAGTTATGACGAATGTTATTCTAGAGAAACAGAAACGTCCCAATTCACATTAGATGATGCATGCTGCATGTATGATCAAAGATCATCACTGACAATGCATATGTTTGTTCTCATGCTGAATAATTCAGTTTCACTCTCAAAGTTCATCCAAGTGTGCAAACTGGGTGCTTTCTTACTTTGTCTGAGATTCCTTATAACATAAAAAGACGAGTCTGAAACCTGCAATTGCCACATAGGCAGCACGAGGTTGATGCCCGTGTCTTGTATGTTATAAACTTATCATGCAAAACTCGTAGATTTTAATTTTTCAAATATTTGGCAAATGTCAATAAAGAGGGCCAAATTTATTATTACCAATATATAGGAACACGCCACAGCCACAATCTGGGTCAAAACAAATCTGTAAACCGACTGTTGCACAAGCTATATGCAGCAGGTTTGTGTATTTAAAGTTGACAGATTCTAATTAAAATAATGTATAGTGAACTAACTAGAGTATCCATTATTTTTAAATCGTCTCTGATATAGCCGTATTTGTGCTGAAAAGGGATGTTAAACTCCAACTAACTAACTTGATTTTTAGAGTATCCTTTGACAGTATCTAGACAAACAGCATCCCTGCCAAACTGGCTAGGATGCATACAATATGAATACAAGAGAAACATGTTACACACTCGTGTATTGTATATCTTCGGGCATGCACCAAAACAAACACATATGGCCATTTTATTGACAACTTTGCTGCGCTATATTATGTAACATTTGCTTTACTTGACTATATACAACTCTGCTGCCATCATATGTGGTAGGAGAATCCATTGCAGAGGTCCTCCAGCATTGCTTTTAATTGTCACAAACAAAACAAAGCACAAAAACATGGTTGCCAACACTGGCCATAAACAACATACAGTCTTGTGTTAAAGGCATAGGAATTTAAAGACGCCTTGATATCATCTGTAAATTACACTGATAAGCAAGATACACATTTGTAGACCTGTAAGCCGGCTTAGGCAGAAACTTTTCGGTGGCGGCGGCGGCTTAACAAAACTTTGTCGGCTTAGCTGTGGATTACTTACTTTGTTGGATCCGACGAACGAAAATCTGTCCAGTTAGTTTGGTTAACCAATAACCATTCACAATGTCGAAATCAATCCAACCGCGGCCGAGATATGGCGATTTTTCGATTTCCAAGATGGCGGCCGCCACCATCCATCTTGGATTTTCAAATTACAGTGATAAAATTTGTTTCTGTCGGTCCGTAACAAGAAATTGAAGAAACTGACACTAACATTCTGATTGTTTTGATGTCGTTTAGACATATTGACAAATACCATCACTGCTATTTCTTTCTCCATCAAAACACTATGACCTTATGACGTCACTAGCACAACACCGAGCTGCAAAAAATACTAATCGTGCAAAAACGGTCCATCTAATTACCGTAACATAACCGTAAGTAGACTAGTCCCAAGTCCAGGATGAAGACGAACAATAACACACAGCACAGCACGTAATAATTCTCATTGTAGTTTTCTAAAAAGTGCTGTATAATCACGACTTACATCATTCAAGTCATTGTGGCCACAGCTAAGTCCCAATAAGTCGGCAGCAGAACCGGCGGCTTAGCCAAATTTTTTTCGGCTGACGGCTTACCAAAGCACGGCGGCTAAGACGAAAATTTTTTTTCGGACAGCGGCTAATTTATGGCTTACAGGTCTACACATTTGTAGCATCAGTTAAGGATATTTCCCAACAAATGTCAATGACACTCTACATACTGAATGGTGCTTTTTATAAAATCTTACACGCACTTTTATTAATATTCAATTTCAAGTTGCAGTAGAAAATCTGGTGCATTTCCCAAGACTGGGGCACTGCAAATTACACAAACAAGGAAAGGTAACACATTCCCATAACATTTAACCATAACTGCAAAATTAATTCAATTTGTTTTAGTATTTCTGCTTTTGGAGCAGCTGTGGCTCAATGGTTAAGTGACTGGCTTTGGTTCAATTCTAGCAGATACCTATTTGAGTTACTTTGTACACAGTGAACCATAAAAAACATCATGACATTTTATTTTTGACTATAACTTTGGCTAATCTTAACCGATTTTTACAGCTTTTATATCATTTTAATCGTGAAGACATTGTACATTCGACTGTAGTAAAATTTACCACATCAACTTAGTTGTGTGCGCACCTTACTTTGAAGTAACTGCATACCCTGTTATGTACATTTTTCCGGTTTCGTCACTGCAAAAATTATTGAAATCCGTTCAGATTTGACAGAGTTGCAGTCAAATGTACACTACTACATTTCATGAATCACGGCAAAATGTAGGTTTTAATTTTTCTGGGTAAGGTGTGCACATAAATCGGGTGATGTGACAAATTTTTACTAGTCGAATGTAGAATTTCTTCACAATTAAAATGATATAAAAACTGTAAAAATTGGTTAAGATTAGCCAAAGTTATAGTCAAAAATAAAATGTCGCGTTTTTATGGTTCAGTGTGTATGCTCGTACAACCAGCCACAATTTCTCCTGTGAATCATGGCAGTGCACAAAGGTGTCTATTACCACTTTATTTCATGTACTTCATAATGAGAGTCACTCGCAATAGAGGCACATATCACACACAACAGCCTTGTCTGTGTCACTATGTGCTACGGCATAACCATGGATAATGTTAACGCTTTATAGCAAACAAACTGGCTGTGAAGAGAATGGTTTCAAAATTGCCTAAGCTTTACAGCATGCAAGTGCACAACGACTCACTGTGCGCATGATGGGAACCATATCACAAAATGTATCATCAAATACTACACAATATGTGAAACATTTGATTAGATCTAAGTCACAGCTTGTATGTCAAATAACACGATACATATGCAGCATTGCAGGCATATGTACACTGCACTCTTTTTATTTCGGCAACAACTTTGTCAAAAACAGAATGCACTTTCGCAAAGTTGTTGCGAAAATAAGTGGCACATGTTTCCCCATTGTGGACATGCACTGTTGCCACAAGTTATCTCAGACTGCTAGCTCTGGGTGACAGGAAAAGCAGTAAGATTATTGAAGACATCCAATTATCCCCCCAAATTTCTCTTGCGGGACCCAGCCCCACGGAATATAAACACAAACTGAAAGTACATACATTAACACATACACATGCTCATTGGCATGTCTCTGCCACATTGGCATGTCTCTGCCACACGCAAGTCTGCTATGTACAATTCACTTTGTAACATCACACACACTGGCGTCACTGCTATCAACTTTTCATCTCTTTCTGTATGTGAATAAGGAATTCACTGTACGACAGCGACGACTCGGTTCTGTCTTCTACCAAGTGCTGCAGGAATAAACCTCGCAGTTTGCTGTGTTCCCTGAACAACAATCACGACACCTTGCAGTACTTGACATACAAAGCTTTTTTCCTTAGTCTGAAATAGAGCACATGACGTACAACTCAGCAAGTGCTTAGGTAGCTGATCACAGACATAAACAGAAACAATTGTCTTAACCGCTTCAACACTGCTTTGTGAAAATAAAGGTAATGTTAACCTATCACCATAGGCTGGGATTTTCGCTCCCCTTTGGGGGAGATCCCCCGTTCTGTGGGCAGATCCGGACCACATCTAATATGAAGTAGCTGTCCTCTGGCAACCCTCACCAAAAACTAACTTGATCCATTTCGGTGAGTGAGTGAGTGAGTGAGCGAGCAGTTGCTTAACATCCCTCTCGACACAATAGGTCATTTCAGGTACGGTCTTTACAAGCAATCAATTGCACTGGTACTGACAACATAAAATAACAATGACCCAAAAATACCAAGACACACCAGTAGCTAAACACAAAAACAACATAAAATAAAAACAGAAAACTGAAGCCAGGTTTAGTCACCTCTTATGACATCCAGCCTGGAAGCGGAGAGGGTGTATTCTTATTTTGCCACTGCATGAATTTGTAACTTACTTACTTACTTGACACTTACCCACTTACTTACAGCCCTGGGACCCACGTATTCAGCATTTAGCCACAGTACAATAGTAATCATGGTGGGCTATAAATGTTGCAGGTTAAGCCTGACGAAAGTATTAAAACGAACACCATATTTCAGATTCTAGCCACAGTTACAGCGTGGGCCAGAAAATGAGGCCACTGTGTTTGACGAGGTTAGAGTTAACAGATGTGTTCAGAACAATACGGCATTGAAGACTGCCAAAAATCATGCAAATTGGTTTAGGCATTTGAAGACGTAAGCAGTCAAACGTGGCCTCATGTAGTGGTCTCATTTTTTGGCCCACCCTGCAGTCATACAGCAAAACCACAGTGCATTATGACCTTAAAACGTGTCCAAAATGCACCGGTCTCAGTTCTCATGTCACTTTTTCTACGAGAAACATTACCGGTACTCAACTAAATTAAACTCCCATGACAAACTTACAGCAGTCAAGTAATGCAGACTGAATTAATTGTTTTCGTCAACAATAAATGTGTAAAACATCAACTCAGTGACTTCAGGCAGGTCTGTACTATGTGGACACTTGTTCAAATTTTGACACAGATAACAGAATTCTATGGAGTCTAAATAAACTTGCTGAAAGACGTGTGACCGAGAAAGGAACTACAGCTGGCTAAACACAGACAATGCCTTACTTAAGAGGGATTTTTATTCCTAGCCAAGCACTCTCTACACATTAGCTAAAGCCTACACAACAGAGTCGAACAGTCAAGCTTCATTTTTTACCAGACGAGCACATTGGTGGTTGGGTCGACTCTGTACAGACAGATCGGGTTAGTGACGGGCAGCAGCACAACAGTGCAAGTTACTCACTTCATGATAATGAGTGCAGCAGGAAACGGACGCTGATCATTCAAGTAACCGATGAAGTCATACAGTCTGTCCAGTGTTTCATTTTCGATATCTGGCAGCTTATACTGTCGACAAACAACGAGCAAAGCATTACTGCACAGCATCAAGACTCTAAACACATCTCCAAGAAACGACTGCCCAGGCTAAAACGACCAGACCTATCACCCAGTCTGACACAGGAGTAGTTTTAATATTTGTGAATTATGGTTACATCTGTAACGCGAAGTGACCACCCGTCTTTCCCGAGTTGCTGCTACAGTTAATGGTACCAAGTACATGTACTTCAGAGGTGTGAAATTATCATGCACTCTTGCACTGACTTATTCACTACTATTTGGCTTCAGTGCTTTCACGCTGTTGGTTGGGCAGTGCAAAGGGGTACCTATTTGGTCGTAATTCGTTGTTGCCAGCACGCCTAATTAACATTAAATATATAACTATACGTGCTGAAAAGGTCGCTAGTCCAGTTACTGCTTTGCAGGCAGCAGGAAGGGCATCCAGCCGGTTAAGGTACTGTCGTGGCCATCTGTCTGGAGCAAGGTGCAAATGATTTGCATACGGTCCAGCTGATGCCATTGCCACCCCATCATCTCTTGTTCCAGTAATGGTTCTCCTTTCTGGTGCCGGCTAACCCAGGTTGTCCTGGAAAAAAGGCCGTTAAACGGATGTAGTAGTAGTTCTTAACTTCTACTAATACTACTACCATTTTACTGACATTATACAGAACAGCCTGCATTAGCCAGCACCCCCACTTAAGAACTGGAGGATTTTGTTGGAGCAGTTTCATTGCCTGTATGCCACTGCTGACGGCAACTAGTGCGTTCGGATTACGGAGAATACGCTAGAATCCTCCTCACCGGTGTTATCTGTATGGTCTCTGAACCACCTCAGTGAGTACTCAACTAATAAGTGCGAAATTAAAATATGAATAAACAGTGAAATTATGCAGAGGATGATCGGTTTAGCCAATTATAACGACTGATGCAAACCACAACTACAGAGAAAATATCACCCATTGGCAGTTCCATACACATAGGGTGACAGTGACGTAATTTCTTCATATCATATCTATGCCAGCTGTTTTTCCGCCATGCTGCGAAGTGTTTCTTATTCGGACATCACTTTCTTTGTAAGATAGCAATAATACGGACATTTTCTTAAACCAACTGATTCAATTTTATTTGAATAACGCGACAAATCTTTGCCACTTAACTACGCACAGTACGACGGTGTTGACCTACAAAATGGCAATCGTATTGCGACCACAGATATGTGACGTCATTTCACCCTATCTATACATATGGGTGACAGAGATGTTATTTCTTCATATCACATCTATGCCAGCTGTTTTTCCGCCATTTTGTGGGGCAAGCTGTGTGAAATGTTTGTTATTCTGACATCACTTACTTAGTAAGATAGCGATAATACGAACATTTCTTAAACCAACTGATTCAATTTTACTCGAATAACGCGACAAATCTTCACCACTTAGCTACACACAGTACGATGTGTTGCTGTCGCCCCACAAAGCAGAGGTCGTATTGTGACCACAGATATGTGACGTCACTTCACCCTATGTATAAAATCAAATTAAACACAGCAAGCAGAAATGACGCCAACAGACGTACCATGGTTTCCGGCATGCTCTGATATGACGCACAGTCGAGCACTTGGAGACAGAACTGATCAGAGATGGCAGCACCAATCCACAGGTACATGTAACTGCCAGTGTCCATGAGGTATGCACCATGACGATCTATGTGGGCTGAAGATAATGGCAGACACGGAGGGTTCGCAATCACCTTGTCTTCTTGGCATATTGCATCCTGAGCACATATATATCACTTTCCTAACAACCTTGGTAGTTAGTTAGTTAGTTGGAGTTTAACGTCCCTTTTCAGCACAAATATGGCTATATCAGAGAAGAAAACAAACTTGGTAACAAGATGTGCAGTGATAAGGTGACCATCCATCCCGGATTTTCCGGGACAGTCCCGATTTTTAACGACGTGTCCCGGAAAAAAAATCACAGTTCTTCCGGAACGCCCATTTGTCCCATTTTTGGCTTGATGTCCCAGATTTGTCCCGACATTGACAAACTGTGCTATTTCACCGTACGAATACTAATACTTACCTGAATCCACAAAGCTAACTCATCGCGCATGTGGTTCGCTGGCAGTGCCCCGGAACCCGCTGAGGGAGCTTATGCCGCTCCACCAGACTCCCAAGTTGGATCCCCCGATGGCTCGCGAATGTGGCACTCGCTCATCCCGGACTGCGTCGTCGTAAAAGCCACGCATATTGGTGTACCACGGTTGAGAGTGAACGTGCGTCTCCAAGTAAACTCTGGCGGTCGGTCAACCTGCTGCTTGGACGTGGGAAGCCACCTGCCAGTTCTGACATAAGCGTCGACGAATGGTCGGTCAACCTGCTGCTTGGACGTGGGAAGCCACCTGCCAGTTCTGACATAAGCGTCGACGAATTCAGTCAGTTCTTCCACGACAAAGTCGATGCTGTGAGACAGAACACCGTCTGTTCGGCCAGGGGCATCTCTGGTGTCCTTCACTCCGGTTAGTGTCGATGATGTCGTCTCAGCCATTTCTCGTCTGCCTGACAAAAGCTCCGCGGCAGACCCACTTCCGGTCTCGCTGATGAAGTTAGTGACTGAGGAGATTGCGCCATTTTTGACTGCATTATTCAATCGTTCCATGTCTGCCGGTCATTTTCCCCGCGGCATTTAAGGATGCATTCATCACACCGGCCCTCAAGAAGCCTGATCTTGATGTCACGAATGTGCAGTCTTACCGCCCAATCTCCAATCTATCAGTGGTGTCGAAGCTCCTTGAACGGTTCCTGGCGCGACAACTCAACAGCTACCTGATGTCAGCAAATCTTCTGCCGTCGCTTCAATCTGGTTTTCGACCCAGTCACTCCACTGAAACTGCTGTTCTTCGAGTACTCTCGGACCTTTTGGAGGCTGTCGACGATGGGGATATTGCTGCTCTGGCTTTATTAGACTTGTCAGCTGCCTTTGACACCGTTGATCATAGCATCTTGTGCAAGCGGTTGCAGCTGACCTTTGGTCTGGACGGACAAGTTCTAGAATGGTTCCGTTCTTACCTCCATGGCCGTTCGCAGTACGTTCGCCGTGGCATGCTCAGGTCACTCTCCGTGCTGCTTGTCTGTGGAGTCCCTCAGGGTTCGGTCTTGGGCCCAATCCTGTTTATACTGTACACTGCTGAGCTAATTGGA
>Ga0209259_1000403_pt1 | contig 12612 bp, 2 predicted proteins | sample WorMetGr2BELIZE1_FD_187417 | JGI IMG/M metagenome (GOLD analysis project Ga0209259, IMG submission 187417) | Marine gutless worms symbiont microbial communities from Max Planck institute for Marine Microbiology, Germany - Inanidrilus... ...
AAAAGGGGCAGAGCCCCCTCCCCAATTTTTGGCCCATTTTTACTGTGGCCAAACGGCTGGATGGATCAAGATGGCACTTGGCATGGAGGTAGGCCTGAGTCCAGGCGACTTTGTGTTAGATAGGGACCCAGCCCCCCTCCCCAAAAAGGGGGCCCAGCCGCCTCCCCAATTTTCGGCAAATTTCTACTGTGCCCAAACGGCTGGATGTATCACAATGCCACTTGGTGTGGAGGTAGGCCTCAGCCCAGGGGACTTGGTATTCGATGGGGACCCAACCCGCTCCTCAAAAACGGGGCAGACCCCCAATTTTCGGCCCATTTTTATTGTCGCTAAACGGCTGGATGAATCAAGATGGCACTCGGCTTGGAGGTGTGCCTTGGTCCAAGCCACATTGTGCTAGATGGGGACCCAGCTCCCCTCCCCCAAAAAGGGGACAGAGCCCCCCCGCCCAATTTTTGGCCGATTTGTATTGTTGCCAAACGGCTGGATGCATCAAGATGCCACTTGGTATGGAGGTAGGCCTCGGCCCAGGCGACTTTGTGTTCGATGGGGACCCAGCTACCCCCAGAACAGAGGGCACACACCACCACCCAGTTTTTGGCCCGTGCTCATTGCGGCCAAACGGCTGGATGGATGAAGACGCCACTTGGTACGGAAGTAGACCTCGGCCCAGGCCACATTGTATTAAACTGGCTCCCAGCTCTGCGCGAAACGGGCACAGAGCCCCCATCTTGTCGGGCCATGTCTATTGTGGCCACGGTCGCCCATCTCAGCTACTGCTGAGCTCTTGTCTAAAGCAGCTGTCCCAAACTGCGGGATTTTCAGTTGTAAAACATTCAACTAAAGTGTCTCAATGATGTGTCCTTTTGCTAGTCGGTAAAACTAGGTATTTCAAATTTGGTATACATTTGAGTTACGGTCATTCAACAAGCGGGACGATTCAGACGGCCAGTCGCCCAACTGCAGTCACCTCCACCGAAGCATCCAACTTGTCGGATGAAATGTAGTAGCATGCGTTAGCTACGTGAATTCCACAAACACTGAAGAAAACCAGGACACCGCCGTGGACATTCTAGCCGAATGCTTTTACAACAGTTTTGTACGTCGCTGAAATATCTACCATGTTAGTTTAAAGGTAGCTTCATTAGCACAACGAAGAACTATATTTGACAAAGTGAGACTATTAGCTTTAACTAATTTTAGTTTCATTAAGTAAGTTTAGCTTTTCAATTATTTACCTTTTTCCAGAAGATTGTCAGTTTAAAGTGGGTTTTCTTGGGCCGGCTTGGTTTTCTAAGGCAGCTGACCCCAAACTGCGGGGTTTTCAGTTGTAGAACATTCAACTAAAGTGTCTCAATTATGTGTCCTCTTGCTAGTCGGTGAAACTAGGTATTTCAAATTTGGTATACATTTGAGTTACGGTCATTCAACAAGCGAGACGATTCAGACGGCCAGTCGCCCAACTGCAGTCACCTCCACCGAAGCATCCAGCTTGTCGGATGAAATGTAGTAGCATGCGTTAGCTACGTGGATTTCACAAACACTGAAGGAAACCAGGACACCGCCGTGGACATTCTAGCCGAATGTTTTTACAACAGTTCTGTACTTTGCTGAAGCATCTACCATGTTAGTTTAAAGGTAGCTTCATTAGGACAACGAAGAACTATATTTGACAAAGTGAGACTATTAACTTTAAGTAATTTTAGTTTCATTAAGTAAGTTTAACTATTTAATCATTTACCTTTTCCAGAAGATTGCCAGTTTAAAGTGGGTTTTATTGGACCGGCTTGGTTTTCTAAGGCAGCTGACCCCCAAACTGCGGGGTTTTCAGTTGTAAAACATTCAACTAAAGTGTCTCAATGATGTGTCCTCTTGCTAGTCGGTGAAACTAGGTATTTCAAATTTGGTCTACATTTGAATTACCTTCATTCAACAAGCGGGACGACTCAGACGGCCAGTCGCCCAACTGCAGTCACCTCCACCGAGGCATCCAGCTTGTCGGATGAAATGTAGTAGCGTGCGCTAGCTACGTGGATTTCACAAACACTGAAGGAAACCAGGACACCGCCGTGGACATTCTAGCCGAATGTTTTTACAACAGTTCTGTACTTTGCTGAAGCACCTACCATGTTAGTTTAAAGGTAGCTTCAGTAGCACAACGAAGAACTATATTTGACAAAGTGAGACTATTAACTTTAACTAATTTTAGTTTCATTAAGTAAGTTTAACTATTCAATCGTTTACCTTTTCCAGAAGATTGCCAGTTTAAAGTGGGTTTTATTGGGCCGGCTTGGTTTTCTAAGGCAGCTGACCCCAAACTGCGGGGTTTTCAGTTGTAAAACATTCAACTAAAGTGTCTCAATGATGTGTCCTCTAGCTAGTCGGTGAAACTAGGTATTTCAAATTTGGTCTACATTTGAATTACCTTCATTCAACAAGCGGGACGACTCAGACGGCCAGTCGCCCAACTGCAGTCACCTCCACCGAGGCATCCAGCTTGTCGGATGAAATGTAGTAGCGTGCGCAAGCTACGTGGATTTCACAAATACTTAAGAAAAACAGGACACCGCCGTGGACATTCTAGCTGAATGTTTTTACAACAGTGCTGTACTTTGCTGAAGCATCTACCTTCTTAGTTTAAGGGTAGCTTTATTTGCATGTATGTGCATAACGAAGAACTATATTTGACAAAGTCAGTTTAATTGGCTATTAAGTTTTAACTTAAATTAAACATGCAGTGACTATTTCCGTGTGACTTGTGTGCGTTTTCGAGAAGATGGCTGCCTATATGAAGGGGCGACTGCGCTAACATATGTGCAGTTTTTGTTAAGCCCAATTAGAAACAAGTCAGCCAACACACGCTGAGTGTCACGGTTGCAGAATTGATCTGATCGGAGAATGGCACAAACATGAGGAGATAAGCGAAGCATTTCCATCTGATGCGAGCTGTCATTTGAAGCCAAGCTAACAAGCGCCCTGAAAACGTCCAGCTTTTCCGTGTGGCTCATACGTAAACGACGCTGCTTAACATAGTACGGAATGTGCTCCTTTGACCACTCGAGGAAGGCCAATATCGCATTTGTGTGCTTGCCAGTACTTCGCTGAATATGCAGCTTGTTTTCAGACGGCATCACAGTCACGATGTACGACGATCCCTGTTTGTCATCCTGAGTCGAAACGCGGATGTTGCTGCCGGCACTTTCATGACACAGCATCTTCATTGCTAAAACCGTCAATGTAGTCAAGGCTCCTGCGGCTTGAGAAGTCAGTGCAAACTGTCTATAACTTTGGAGTTGCTTCACAGTGATCTTGATGTGCTGCACTTCAGCGTACAAGTTGGAGGCAGTGAACTGCGTCAAGGCTTCACGAAGAGCTGGATCAAGGTTGTCCTTGATAAATTCTGCAGTGTCTCGGCCTGCATATTTTTGATTTCTCTCAAGATGAGAGTCAGACACTCCCATATTTTCCACACTAAAGGCATTCCAGCTGCAATGCAGAACAACCCAGTAGATCTGATGATCTGGCATGATAGTGAGGATGACGGAACGGTTGACACGAAGTGATGGAGAGGCTGGTATCAGAGGCCTATAATTGGAGGTACCACACAGAATTTCATCCAACGCATGCAGCAAGGCATCGCCAAGGTCATCAAACTTTCTGACCGTGCGGCTTGAATCCAGTTCCTTCCAGTGCTCCTGAAGAGTGTCGCTGACATCCACCTGCATATCTCTCTGCTGATCAAAATCTGCATGCATGAAATAGCGGAATATCATGCTAGACATCTCCTTCTTCCTTTGATACGCGGTAGCCTGTGCTGCCTCGTCTGTTGTCTCCTTTTCGCTGTCAGTGCTGTCAGGCTCAACATCAGATGGACAGGAAGATTGCCGGTTTCTAGGCCGCTTGGCAGGAGGTTGCACAGGAGCGGTGTCAGCACGTCTCTTTCTGGCATTTTTCGGCTCAGAGGTGTAGACCGCCGCCTCCAGCTTACATTTCTGCACAATCCTGTCACCTAGTTTAAACATCGGTCCAGTTGACCTGTGAATGTGCGGCTGCGACAATTTGAAAATGCAATTTTGAACATTACATAACTGTTGCAACAGTCGCCCCAAATCATTGGCAAACAGCTTACTGAATTTATTCCGCAACGAAACTTGCTCTAGATGTACTATTACACGGTCCACGGGAGGCAGGAGCAGGGAATACCCCGGTTGTTGAATCCAATTCATTAAAACAGTTTTATTCTGCAGAACTAGTACCAAATCAGCCACATCAAACTTCCTTGCATCGAGCCCTTCATCTTCCAGATTATAGAGTTCTGCTCCTACAACTCTAGGCAAAGCACCTGGCGTCCTATCCACGGCAACCATTGCAAAATTCTTCACGCCCTGGTCAATTCCGATATGCCTCTCTCGTTCACACGCTCTCAGCCATCCGGGAACCTCTACGTCACCTACACATGGCTCACTTCTGCCATCATCGCTCAACTCCATGGGTTCGGATTCCTCGCAGTAAACTGGTGGACCTGTTGCATGAACCATCTCTTTCCACTCGTCTATATTCTCAGAGTTTTCCGGTACATATGACTGCTCTTCTACAAATTCCTCGTGCCAACCGTGTTGCTCCGCAAATCGTTCCGCATCGTTCCTCAGCCGCACTTCACTCTCTCGCCTGGCTTTGTCTGCATCTGACTTTCCAATCCTCTCCCAAATGCTCGGAAAGATGGGGCTGACAAAGAGATTTTGTAATTTATTAGTGCGTGTACAAGCAACGTACACTACAGAAGCTATATCGGGAGGAATACGATTGCTGGGACTTTCCAAACCGAGATCTACAGAAATCAGTTGATTTTTCCACGTCTGCCCCTGCCCCCTGTGTGCCGTGATGTGACGACATAAATCCAGCGGAAATTGTTCCCGGTAGCACAGACTCGGCGACTGTTTCTTCCTAATCCAACCCGGGACTGTCTGTGGAAGGAATCTGTGGCGATATAGGGGAACCCAGTGAGGATTTTGGAGTGGAAATTTCCTTTCATCATCAATGAGGAAGCCACGGAATTGCGGGAAGTTAACTATGATGCAGTATGCGGGAGGGTGTTGACCAGTGATGAGTGCCTGTACATCCGCGTTGTTATAGATGACCTTAACCACAGTCCCGGTGGCGCTATTTGCTAATCCCGCTGATACATTCAAATTTGTAATCAAACGCACCTCACAGCCCTCAGCCACACAGAGAACATCCGGGGCGAAATGATACTGACTTGGTGGTAATGCAGCCAGACCTGACACTACTAAATCATTTTTCCCATCGCTATGGTAGCTCGCTTTTGAAAGAAACAGTCGCCGAGAAGGGTCGTGTTGTTTACAGGTTTCCCACAGATCCAGCCAGTTTGCAATAGAGCACGATTCGTTGCTATAATGAATTCCGTGAGCTGTTTGAGTGTCTGGATATTTTGTTTGTTGGTATAAGAGTTTATCGAGATCTGACACTGTCTGAGAGCCATCCCGAACGCGATCCATGATCTCTAACAATAAACCCTTATTACGAAAACCTTTAGCTAGCCAAATACAATTTTTACTTAGATAATCCGAATACAGAACCAACCCTCTAGCAGATCTATGTTTATATTCACTAGAATGACGACGGCCACTGTTAGTTTCTGTTCCCATTACAGAGCTATCGTAGATAGCTGCCCCACAAACCGGTCTCAGCTGAGCCGCATCGCCTAAAAACACCATCTTTTTTCCACCGAATGGCATCACCTTTCCGTTTTCATCTTTCAGCTCCTGCTTGGGATCGAACACTTTGCACATAGTCTCGTCCAGAAGCCCTAGCTCTGAAGCAGCCATCGCATTCACTTCATCAATCACGAATACCTCTGTCTTCTCGTAAAACTTTCGAAGTCTCTCCAGCTTCTCAGACTCGCTTGCCCTGACTACTGACTGACTGTCTTGGTTATGAGCCCATCCAAACATTGCGTGTACGGTCGGTCCATTGAAATTCGATGCTGCTTTCCCAGTACCTGCTCCTGCTTGCACTCTATCCTTATAATGCTCACATATATGCAATGCTACTTCCGTTTTACCCGTTCCAGCTTTGCCGTAAATATATAGTACTTGCTGCTTCTCAGACGTCGCCAGCTCAATTGCTTTCTCATGCCATCCGCTCATGTCCTGGCGCCTGATAGCAGGAGAAGGCGGATCGGCCATGAACAGGGAAGCCTTGCTAATTCTCACCATTTCCTCCCGTCTCTGGAACCCAGGATTCAACGGACATGCTATAGCTATATCCGACACTGCTGGTGGCTCTTGTTGTAAAATGGAATGAAAGGTGTCCCCTGGTAAGAAGTTAAGCGCTGAAGGCATATCTGGTTCTTCCATTTCATCGCTAATCGGCGGTCGCAATTCCACGTCACAGTCAACCAATTCGTCAGCTGGCTCGTACCTAGCCCTGAACATACCTTTATTATCTGCGCGATCTGACCTGATTTCGCTGTTGTGCAGGTTCGTCAAGTACATCGTGTACGAGTACTGATTGTCCCTATGCCACTGGCTGCCTTTCGGTGCGACTTTTCCCTTCGACCATAGCTTTTTGTATACTCGCTGAAAAGCTTCCAACTTCATCAGGCTATACCTTCTCTCAGCTTCTGGATCACTAGAACGGAGCTTTACTTGGACATCCTCTGGCAAAAAAGACTCCTCCGGGCTGCCTGTCCATGGCCGATAACACACCAACTCCTGATATGCCCTGTACAGCTGACGTCTCTTGTTCAGCGGCAGATCGAAATACAACGTCTGAGAAGTGGTTTTGCCCTGCTCAATTTCTTCGTAAAGGTAGGCCGGTTCGCAGTACAGTACCGTACTCCATCGAATATGTCTTCGTTGACGCAATCTCCATAGCCTCCAATGACCGGAATTAATGTCCCTAGTTTTGAACTTACGCCGCGACTTTGGACCGATCGGCTCAGCTTTGACCGATTTATTTAGTATCCAGCTATGACCTATTGTTTCTGCAAAATCACGAAAGCACATGTTTTTGAGTGACTCCTTATCCAAACCCGCACCCAAAACCGTATCCTCCCTACACCGCTCACCATAAGCCGAATACTCGGTTCGGTCAGAAAACACCACAATCCCATCCTCGTCTGTCCTTTCCGTTAAATTGGCCCGCGGATAGAAACCAACAATGGGCACGTCGTTGAAGCTCTTTCGAACTTCTGGTAAATCCATTACTTTGTATGAGAGTTCTTGTTTGCTTAAAAACTGACGGTGCGAGCAATCGGCTAATATTAAGTGACTTAATGCCTGTTTCAAATTAGGCGGCATTAAATCGTTTGCCCTTTTACCCAAATAATCTATAACTTCGTCCATGAGTTCTGTTTGTTTCTTACTTTTGGCCACGTACTTCGTTGTGTACCGGCATGAATGCGCAGCGTCAATAAGTGGCGTCACATCGTGATTGGCTCGCCAAAATTTAAGAAAATATTTGTTCAGATTAGGTACGCGACTGCAAGTTCGTTTCAGTAGCATGTGAGCTTCCATCTGATCCGCATTTACTTGCATGACTGCTGGCACCGTGCAAGGCATATTACGCTTTGGAAATGAGAAACGACATCCCGCACCAGTCTTTGTATCGCCACCGCAGACGTTAGTTATACAGTGATGCATACATGAAACGGCAGCAACTTTAGCGTTTTCTACGTTATCATTTGGATCACATTCGGGGCTGTTAAATTTACGCATGATTGGATGTGTTGCGAGTGAAATATTTTTCGCTTTGTAGTCATCTATGAACTGTTGCCTCAGTTTTTCGATGTCAATTACGTTGTCAGCGTTGTCAGTGTTGCTGTCTGTTTGTTCACTGTAAAACGATGCAAGTGATATTGAGTCTGTAAACAAGGTGACATACCTGCTGGCAAGTAATCCCATTTCTACTAGATTCCAAGCTTCCTCTATTTTACCTTCCTGAATATTCCCGCATTTAAGTTCCTGTCGAATAACCCTCCCATTATGTATAATTCTCCCGAGGAGAGCTGTATCCAAAACGTTGGGCAATTTAGCCAAACAATGCCAATGTTGCACTCCACGGGTTTCCGTATGTTCTACCCTACAAAACCACCAAGAATTTTTAAATCTATCAGTCGTGGCCCAATCATCACCAGAATCTTCATAATTTTTACCATCAACCTCTATGGGCGGAATCCTACAAATACCATTAAAAAAAGCCCGAAGAAATATTTTCGCCTTTCTACACAAATATATCGAAATCTGTACAGCATACTTGTCCATTAACTCCGAATACCTTTCCGTGTTCGTCTCAAACCAGTTCTCATCCATTTCGCTCTCATTACCATACTCCAACTGATAGACCAGCTGCCGAACGTCGGGCCATGCCCTTGGGTCCATATTCAACGTTATGAACACATTGGGATCACCCAGGTCCCGAGAGATTGCCTCAATTCCAAGACGTTCACAAAACCACTGTTGTCTCGAGTTGGGGATTTTAGACATGACTGACAACAAATCCGGCAGCTGACTATCCAGTAAACCGTCTTCATTCATCCCATCCTTAAAAGCCTTCAGCACCGACTCCAATGGCATGTGAACACTATCCGGGTGCTGGCTAATGTAATACCCAACCGCCGCATGGACCCTCTGTTCCGTTAACCTGGCATACTGGTGCATCATATGGATGCTGTCCTCACCATACTGCCACTTATAAGACCCATCCGCCATTTCGTGTGCAAACAATGCCTGCCTTTTCAGCAAGTCCCTAGCCAATTTGTAATCACCGAAATCTAAAGGCGACATTTCCCCATTGCAATAAAGATGTGGAAAACACAAGTTAGCTGAGGTGTTGTACGTAGGTTTACGCTGAGAATCGTCTTCAATAATTTCAAGTAAACCTTTATCTTTAATTTTGACTATATGGTGATCTTTAAGATACAGATTTGGGTACTTATCAAAAGTGTATACCTCCTTCTTAGAAAGCCCGGATTCCATGGCTGCCTGAACGATCCCATCCTCCTCGTCACCACCACCAGTCCTACAGTTCTCCGGATCCTCATCGTGCAATACCTCAGCCAACTCGCTTTGTTCTTCCAGTGCCAGCAGTGCCTCGTTGTTCATATGTAGTTCATTGTTAGTGTTCATGCGAATATATTCTGTGTGGTTCTTGAACAAATAGTGTAACCATTGTTTAACTTTTTGTGCGTTTGCAATTATGTATTTAAGTGTTGAGTTTTTGAATCTGCGTTCAATTATCATGAATCTGTGCTGCAAGTCATTTCTTGGCAAAAATTTACACCACGTTTGTTGAGAGTTGTGAAGCAGCGAGATACTTTGCTGTTTGAATTTCTTGTTTGCTATAAAATTTTTTGTCACAGTTACAACAGGATGGACAGCTGCAATAATCGCCTTTTCCCCCGGTGTCAGTGTAGGCAACTCCTCCGTTTCGTGACCTTCCTCTACCCGCTTCGGAAACGTTTTATCAGCTGGTCGCACTTTATTCCACGCCTCTTTAAATTTTGCCCGGTTTGCTGAACTACCACGATGGGAATTATCTTCCATACAGCCCACGCAAATGTTGGAGGTGACCTGACTTAACCCAACCAGAATACCTGTAGAACCACACCGCTCGCAATGTACAACCTTTGACTCTAACTCCTTCTCCACGCAAAATTCCATACGTTTTTGATTAAAAATGCCCTGCCGACTGTCATCTTTTGCTGCCCAAAACCAGTTAGATGGAACAGGAAGCTTTTTGCACGAAGTGTTTAAGTTATTGAGTCTGTGTATATCTCGTTCATTCCATGTAAATTTTCGATTTACTGTATCAATCTTAGTAATATCCTGAATTACATCTCTTACTTCTTCCGTTACCTTTTCTGTCGATACATTGTCTATAGATCGCAACAGTTTATCGTGATATGTTTTTAGTTTATTGTGCATTGTGTCACTTTCATTTAATTGACTAGTTTTAAGTGGAGGGTGTTTCTTGTACAGTTCTGTAATTGACGAAAACTGTTTTGCTACATTATGATCTTTTACACAGCGCTGGTGAGTATTATTTGTCGATTTTGTTGATTTCTCTGCAGTTGTGTTCACTTCAACTGATTTTTTAGGTACGCCAGTTGGCATATTCTCCACAGTTACATCTTTCTTGTGCATTCGTGATGTATGTATGCGTAGACCATTGTGAGTTTTAAATTCTCGTAAACAGATGCTGCAACAAAATTGCTTATTAACGACTGTATTCGTGATATTTACCGATTTTCTAGGTAATTCTGCATTTGTGAAATTTTTGCCGTGATTTTCTGCTGAACTTGATGTTGTCTGTTTACTACAAGTACCAGCGTAATTAGCCGGATGAATCTTTTCTCTGTGTTTCTGTAAACCTCTTATAGAGGCAAATGTACTGTTGCACATATCACAATTCAGCAGTTTTCTGTGAAGATTATGTTTACGAACAAAGTGCAGTTTTAAGGAACGAGTTGTGCCAAACACTTTATTGCAAAAGCTGCAAGGAAATCTGCTTAGTTGTTTGTTTTCTGATCTAGACTCTTCATCCGTATCTGGTTCTACATCAACATCCTGCTGATGCTCCACATCGTCATTTGAGTCTAAATATTTGTGAGTGTTCCTAATGTGAGTAGTTAGTCCTTGTTTGGAAGAAACTGACTTATCGCATAATGAACATTTTATTGACTTTGTTTTGGTATTGTTCGACTTCTTAGAAGTAGCCATGCACTTATTCGTTGGCTCTTCGCTCACTTCAGTTGAGGCAGGTTGTTTGTGCATCTTTGTCATGTGTATATCTCGTGCGCGACTGCATTTAAATGCTTTTGAACATACAGTACAATGCGATGTTGCTTTAGCTTTGCTGCGCTTAGACTGGACTTTTATTTGACTGTAATCGTGTCTTTCAGCAGACGCAATTTCACCTCCAGCACTGGCCCTGTATTCTTTTTCCACACACGCACCGGACTTTTCGCTGCCAACTGACTCAATGTCACTGGCATCCTCCGCTTCATGACCAGCGACATCGTTGAATGCAGTCTCATCAGAGTGCATTCTCTTCCAATGCACGTCCAAACTCTGTTTAGATGTACATTTTCGTTTACAAACACTGCATTCAACTAATGACCGCTTAGGCAAAGGAAGCGGAAGATCCTGGTGAGACTGAGATTTCAACATACTCGCTGATGCAGGAGTGCTGCTGACAGGACTTGCATTCTTTACGATGTTAGCATATGACGCACGTAACGGAGATGAAGAACTGTCACTATCAAGGAGCTCTGCCTCTTCATCCTCCCATTTACTGACTCCTATATACTCATACCTTTCCACATCTACCTGCACCTGGTGCCACACCATTGTTTGCCTATTCAGACCCTGTTTCTCGGCCTGCCGTGGAACCGGTGCCTTTCTCTGTGAGCATACTCCATCCAGGACATCAAAATGCCCACCTGACGACAAGAGACATATGTAGCCCTTTCGGCCGCCGTCTCCATAAACGTACCATTTCCGTCGCACCGCATCAAACACAAACACACTCACATCATACATCAAAGAGAACGCCACTAAATGGGCATCTTCCATCCACAGAAGACCGGGAACTGAACGCCAACGAACGTTTGCCATAGCCTGACGCATTTGGTTTATATAATGGGTTAAGTTAGAGTTTCTGCGCGCAAATTCCGTCTGCTGAACGAAGAGGTGCGGATTGGCCTGGAACGCCTTAAAGAAATCCTCAACAACTTCTGCATATCGACGTTTGTCGCCTGTGAGCGCGTACGCTAGACAGCTGTATCCGCAAAGACCATTTCCAGGCATGCTAACTAACCTGTATTCTACTCCAAAACAATCCTTCATATTGACTGAAAAATTCTCGAATACCAACGATAGAAACACTCGTGAAACACGCAAAAATATAAACGCTCGTAAACAGAATGCTACGACAAGTAGAACTATTTATAGTAATAGGAAAACACACAATTAACACCTTACACGTAATAAAAAAATATTAAAGTATACCGTCCTGATGAACCTCTTCAGACAAGTCTTCTAAAACACCGCCGCGGCAAACCAAAAAACAACAAACGCAAAATCACTATCTTATACTTATAGTGTATTGGTATTTTGTCTGTTATAACTTACGTAGTGGTGATATAGTCAGTGATGGGCAATATACTTTGAAAAAGTATTTTGAAAATACAAGATAAAATACTGCCAAAATTGTATTTTGGCAGTATTTGTATTTTAAAATAATGCAGCAAAATAGCTCCAAAAAGTATTTCGTAAATACAAGCTAAAATAGTGTTTTCAAAAATTTTGTTTTCAAAATACGTTTTCAAATACGGTTATCCTGATGACACATACTTTTGTTGCGGAATTTTGTTGCGCAACCCCGCAGACGAACTTTTGTTGCACGTCTGTCATGGGCTGTTGCTGAGTTGCGCAACAAGTTGCGGAAAACGTTGAGCGCTTATTCGTCAATTGTTGTTTGTTTACTTTTCGCTTTGTAACGAGACTCTGATGTGTTCCGTGTTTTTCACGTTGCTCAAACCATGGTTCTCCTATATTGGCAGCGTTACAGCACGGCACTCTACTAGTG